>Ga0310690_10010321_pt1 | contig 11625 bp, 7 predicted proteins | sample AusTroGonzalo_MG_2_FD_207661 | JGI IMG/M metagenome (GOLD analysis project Ga0310690, IMG submission 207661) | Bovine rumen microbial communities from tropical cattle in Woodstock, Queensland, Australia - Gonzalo_04 (v2) (version 2) | ecosystem: Host-associated > Mammals > Digestive system >...
CGGAACTTCGTGGAGGCGCCGCCGGAGGAGAGGGCGAAGCGCGACCGCGAGTTCAAGACCTACTTCCAGATCGAAAGCTACCTCGACCACCACGGAAAGAAGTTCCTCAAGCGCTTCGACGCGAACAGCTACCTGCACATCACGAGGTCCATGGACCTCTTCGACGCGGGCGAGCGCTACGGCGGGCTGGAGTCCGCCTGCGCCAGGGTAAGGGCGAAGTGCCTCGTCGTCTCGTACGAGCACGACATCCTCTTCGCCGAATGGCAGTCGAGGGAGATCGCCGCCGCGCTTCTCAAGAACAACAAGCGCGTCACCTACTGCCACCTCGAGGCCGGTACGGGCCATGACTCGTTCCTGACGGACATTTCGGACCTTTCGCCCCTGCTGGGCGGATTCCTCAACGACCGCGTCCCAAAGGTGATGAAGTGGCAGAGGCGCCTCTACAGAAACCTCGTAGGGATGGTCAGGCGCAATGCCCGGGTCATCGATATCGGGTGCGGCGACGGATCGCTGCTGAACGTGCTGAGGGAAGAGCGCAATGTGCAGGGCGACGGCGTCGATATCGACATCGACCGCTTCAGCGAGGCTGTCGCCGACGGACACGACTGCTTCTGGGAGGACGCCGACGAGGGCCTTTCGCTCATCCCCGACAGGCACTACGATGTCGCGGTATGCTCCGATACGCTGCAGGAGGTCAAGAACCCCCGCGGACTTCTGCATGAGGCCTTGAGGATCGCGGACGAGGCCATCGTCACGTTCCCGAACTTCGCCGCATATCGCATAAGGCTCACGCTCGGTTTCCTCGGAAGGCTCCCGGTCTCCAAGGCGCTGCCGTTCAAATGGTACGATACGCCCAACATCCACTGTGTCACCCTGAAGGATTTCCGAGAGCTGTGCAGGGCTGAAGGGTTCGTGATAAAAGAGGTTCGCGCCGAGTCGCGTCACATACTGGGCAGGATACTCCTTGCGCTCGGCCTCAAGAACCTGGGCGCGAGCCGCATAATCGCAAGAATCTCAAGAACGGACAAGAGCAATGTCTGACAAGAAGAAAGCCCTGGAGCCCCCAAGCCTGTTCGACAACCTTGAAATGTTCCAGCCGTCTGCGCCGAAGCCGCTGGCGAAGCCTGGGCTTACGGGTACGGGCCCCATGAGGGAGCTCTACGACTACAACTTCCGCCAATATTCGGCGTATGTGATATGCTCGCGTGCGATACCGGCCGTGGAGGACGGGCTTAAGCCGGTGCAGCGCCGCATCATGCATTCACTTTGGGAGAAGGACGACGGCCGGTACACCAAAGTCGCCAACATAGTCGGTCACGCGATGCAGTACCACCCCCATGGCGACGCTTCGATCGGCGATGCGATAGTGGTGCTCGCGAACAAGCTGTGGGGCGAAGGGAAGGGGTATCTGATCGACGGCCAGGGAAACTACGGCTCGCTGTACACGGGAATGCCCCATGCGGCGACGAGGTATATAGAGTGCCGTCTCACCGATCTCGCCCGTAAGGAGGTCTTCAACAGGAAGACGACCGTTTTCGTGCCCAACTACGATGGCCGCAAGGAAGAGCCCGTGTACCTTCCTGCGAAGATTCCGCTTCTGCTGATGATGGGCGCGGACGGAATCGCCGTCGGACTTTCGACGGCGATACTTCCGCACAACTTCATCGAGCTTCTCGAGGCCGAGATATGCCTGATGCAGAAGAAGCCTTTCGAGCTTTATCCCGACTTCCAGCTTGGCGGCATAATGGACGTCTCCGAATATCAGGACGGGCTCGGCAAGGTGAAGGTAAGGGCAAGGATCGAGCCGGAGGAGAAGTCGAAGCTCGTCATCACGGAGCTTCCGTGGGGAGAGACGACGGACAGCCTTTCGGCAAGCATCGAAGACGCGATCAAGAAGAAGAAGGTCCAGGTAAGGAAGATACACGACCTTACCAGCGAGACCGTCAGGATCGAGCTCGAGCTTCAGACCGGCGCAAGCCAGGAAAAGACCATGACGGCTCTCTATGCCTTCACGAACTGCGAGAAGTCCATAGCGTCGCGTCCGATCGTGCTGGACGAGGGAAGGCCTCGCCTGATGTCCGTCACGGACATACTGAAGAAGAACGTCGAGCGGCTCATGGCCCTCACGAAGAAAGAGCTCGAGATTCGCCTGGGCGAGCTGGACGACCTTTTCCACGCGCGCACCCTCGATCGCATATTCATCGAAGAGCGCATCTACAAGCGCATCGAGAAGGAGAAGACGTACGAGGGAGTGCAGAAGACGGTCATAGACGGCTTCAAGCCGTTCAGGAGCGAGCTGAGGCGCGATGTGACCGGGGAGGACGTGGAGAGGCTACTCAAGCTCCAGATAAGGCGCATCTCGCAGTTTGACATAGACAAGAACCGCCAGGAGATCGAGGCCGTAAAGAAGGAGGAGAAGGAGGTCCAGGACAATCTTGCCCACCTCAAGGCCTTCGTAGTGAAGTACCTCAAGGGTCTCATAAAGGCATATCAGAAGAAATATCCACGCTGCACGAAGATAGCCAAGGCCGCCTTCAAGCAAGTGGACGTGAAGGCCATAACGGCGTGCGAGCTGACGATAAGGTGGGACAAGGAGAATCACTATATCGGCTCGGGCATACGAGGCGGTGAAGAACTCTTCAAATGCTCTTCACTCGACGAGCTCATCCTGATATGGAAGGACGGCCGTTTCAGGAAGGTGCAGCCTGAGGATAAGATATTCGTCGACAAGGATCTTCTCATGATCCTCCGGTACGATCAGGAGAAGGAGCGCGACACGCGCGACTTCACTTGCGTCTATGAAGAGGGCAGCTATGGCTTCAGCTACATAAAGCGATTCTGCTTCGGCGGTCTGATCAGAAACAAGGACTATCGCCTTGCGCCCGAAAAGCCGAAATCAAAGATACTGTTCCTCCAGGAGGGGTGTCCAGATACGATCTACGTCAAGTTCAAGCCTGCAAAGGGGCAGCGCATCAACCAGCAGTACTATCTGCCGAAGGAGCAGGTGAAGCGCATAAGCACGGAGACCGGCAAACCCGAGGACCAGGACGTCGTCGCGATCCGCGGCGCGGGTGCGAAGGGGAAGCAGCTTACGACAAAGCCCATAGCGCGCATAGCCAGCACCAAGGGATCATGGTGGGACGAGTCCGAAACGCTCTCGAAAGGCGTCCTGGACTGATTCTGCAGAAACAAAGACTTAAACGGAACGGAAGGGGAGATACAATGGCGGGAGAATACCAGTTCAGCCTTATTGACGTAACGAAGCAGGTCGGCACCAAGACGATTCTCAAGGATGTCAACCTGTCGTTCTTCTATGGCGCGCACATCGGAGTGATCGGCGGCAACGGCGCCGGCAAGTCATCGCTTCTCAAGATTCTTGCAGGGCTCGACACCGATCTCATGGGGACGGTGCAGGTCGCGAAGGGGACCAAGGTAGGGTATCTCCCGCAGGAGCCCCAGCTCGACGACTCCAAGACGGTCGGCGAGGTCGTGGCCGAGGCCGTGCAGCCGATAAAGGACAAGCTCGACCGCTACGAGGAGCTTTGCTGCAATCTCGACGATCCGAAGGCCGAGGCAGAAATAGCGCGGCTTCAGGATGAGATCGACGCCCACGACTACTGGAATGTCGACTCTCTCGTCGAGCGCGCGATGGCGGCCATGCACTGTCCTCCGTCCGACCAGTCCGTCGCGGTCCTCTCCGGCGGCGAACGTCGTCGCGTCGCCATATGCAGGCTTCTTCTTACGGAGCCCGACGTTCTTCTTCTCGACGAGCCGACGAACCACCTTGACGCCGAGACAGTCCAATGGCTCGAAGAGTACCTCAAGCCTTTCAAGGGTACGCTTATCGTCGTGACCCACGACCGCTACTTCCTGAGCGATGTGACGGACTGGATCCTCGAGCTTGATCACGGCATCTGCTATCCGTACAAGGGCAACTACGAGGAATGGCTGAAGCAGAAGGGGGCCATGCTCGAGCGCGAGGCGAAGGCCGAGAAGTCCCGCCAGAAGCTCATCGCGAACGAGCTCAAGTGGATCCAGACGAATCCCTCCGGCCGCCACTCCAAGAGCCAGGCCCGCGTAAAGAGATACGAGGAGCTCCAGAAGCAGGAGGTGTCGACCCGCGAAGACGATCTCGTGATCAGGATCCCGCCCGGGCCGCGCCTTGGCGATCTTGTCGTCCGTGCGGAGCATGTGAAGATGGCCTTCGGCGACAAGGTCCTTTATGAGGATCTCAATTTCGATCTCCCTCGCGGCGGAATCGTCGGCGTCATCGGTGCGAACGGTGCCGGAAAGACGACGCTCTTCAAGCTTATTACCGGTCAGCTCCAGCCAGTAGCAGGCAAGTTCTCCGTCGGCGAGACCGTAAAGCTCAGCTACGTCGATCAGACGCGCAGCGAGCTCAAGGCCGACGAGACCGTCTATGAGGCGATTACCGGCGGCGGCGAGTTCGTGCGCCTCGCCGGGACTGTTATGATGAACGGCCGGGCCTATTGCTCGCGCTTCAACTTCCGCGGAGCCGAGCAGCAGAAGAAGGTCGGCGTGCTTTCTGGCGGCGAACGCAATCGCGTCCACCTTGCTAAGCTTCTCACCTCCGGCGGCAACCTGCTTCTCCTGGACGAACCTACGAACGATCTCGACGTCGCGACGCTGCGTTCGCTAGAGGAAGGTCTGCAGGATTTCGGCGGATGCGTCATGGTCGTATCTCACGACCGCTGGTTCCTCGACAGGATTGCAACGCACATTCTGGCGTTTGAGCCGGGCGGAAAGACGACTTGGTTCGAGGGAAGTTTCTCCGAATATCACGATATGGTGGCCAAGAGGCGATAATCGCATAAGGTGCGTTATGTAAACTAGGGCTATTGTTCCCTAAGGCGCCCTATTCACAGTAGACGTACCAGTTCCTGAGCGAAGCCGGGAGGTTCCGCTTGAGCTCATAGATGCGCTCGAGTTTCATGCCGGGCGATGTGTACACGAAGCACGTATCTGTCTTGACTGTTTTTGCTTCGTCAAAGGTGACGCTTCTGGGTGTAAGCTTCGGGTCGAGACCTTCAACATTCCAGTCCTCGTCGATTACGGTGAACGTTGCGGAGGAATCAGTCAGTCGCACCTCAAGGGGCTGAGTAAGACGTTCGCTCCTGTCGCGCCATTTCTCGAGCGGAATGAACGCCCTGTAGAAGAGTTCGCCAGGCTCGAAACCGTTGATGCGCACTGCGCGGGAATCGAGCATCGCAAGGGCGTTGGCGGCCGTCGTCGCCTCTGCGACGGTGAGTTCCGGAGAGAACGAGGGTGCTACATCCAGCCCGAACTCGTTAGCCGCTCCGTGCATGGCCTCAAGGCTTTCCTTGAGTGTCCCTGGCCTCAGATCCAAACGGTATGGCTTCGTGCCGGATGCTCCGTCCCAGGATACCGTAAACTCGACTTTGGTCCCCTTTTCAATCTCGCGTTTCGGGACAAACCGTCCGTATACCACGGACTGATCGAGGGCGTCGTCAAGAAGAATAAGCGACTGCCCGAGTCCGTAGAGAGCGAATATCGCCTCCGGCATGTTGGTCGCGGCGACAACCGATCCCGCGGAATCACGTTCACCCCCCGTAAACACGGCCGGGAGCCGGTTCGAATCAAGTTCCTTGTCGACGACAAGCTCCCAGGGGTCGGGAGATATCGTAACGCGGCATCCTGCAGGCCAAAAGCGGCATGCACGGTCGTTGACGGGTCTCCCAAGAGGGAAACCGGCTGTTTCGAAGGCCTTGGCGATCTCGGCAGCGCCCTTCTCGGCAATGAAGACGGATTCATAGTCTCTGTCCGAGTCTGGAGCGACAAGAAGGAACTCTACTGGAGCGCTTGGGATGATTCCCGTCGCGACAGCGGGAATCTTTACCGTACAGGCAGCGAGCAGCGCAGAGGCGAAAGTGGCGGCTATCATTTCCTGAACGTCTCCATTGCACGTTTGAACCCGTCGGCGGAACGGGCTATGATGCTCTCATCAACACTGCAGCTGAGCCTGACGTATCCGGCAAATCCGAACCCCTTCCCGGGGACCACGAGAATGCGCTCCTTGAGGAGAGCGTCCACGAATACAGTGTCGTCCGGGACAGGGCTCTTGGCGAAGAAGTAGAAAGCCCCCTTCGGCATCTCGAACTCTATGCCTGCCTCGGAAAGAACCTTGGCCATAAGCTTGCGGCGGCGATCGTATATGTCAAGATCGACCGTCTCGTCGACAAGTTCGGCGGCGAGCCGCTGTCCGATCACGGGTGCGTTGACGAAACCCAGGGTGCGGTTTGTGAGCGTCACTGCGGCAATGAGAGACGACTGATCGGGCATTTCCGGATTGGCGACGAAATATCCGATACGCTCGCCGGCCAGGGAAAGGGTCTTCGAGAAGCTGCCGAGCACGCACGAGAACCTGGTAAGTGGCAACACGGCCGGAACGACGGCGCCGTCGTAGGCGAAGGCGCGATAAGGCTCGTCCGAGAGAAGGAAGAGCGGTCTCTCTCTCTCTTCGTTTACCTTGTCGACTACTTCCGCCAGACGCTTCAGGTCTTCAAGCGAATAGATGCATCCTGTCGGATTGTTGGGCGAGTTTACGATTATCGCACGTGTTCTGGGCGTTATTGCGGCGGCAATCGCCTCTATGTCGGGACGGAATGACGGCGGTATGGACGGCACCGGCTTTAGCACGCCGCCAAAGTGGCCGCAATAGGCACCGTATTCGACAAAGTACGGTGCAGGGGTTATCACCTCGTCGCCTGGCTCGATAACGGCACGGAAGAACGCGACAAGCGCGCCAGCTGCGCCGACGGTCATCACGACATCCTTGCCGGCCACGGTCATCTCCTGCTGGCGCGAAAGCGCCCTGGCGATCGTTTCGCGAACTGCCGGGATCCCGGCGTTCGGGCAGTAGCCGAGGCCCAACGGCTTCACGGCATCCGATGCGATGCGCTCAAGTGCTTCCTTCGTGCGTGAAGGCGGGGGGACGTCGGGGTTCCCGAGGGAGAAGTCGCATACGGAATCGGGACCGAACTGCTTCTTGAGCTCCATCCCCTTCTCGAACATTCTGCGGATCCAGCTCGATGACGCCATCGAGGTCTTGATTTGGTCGGTTACTGTCTGCATGGGAATATTATATCAAATACGGAATGCATTGCGGTTGAAGCCGGTCGTCGTCATGTTGCGACGTGCCGGAATGGCAGTCATCAGGTTGGACACCAGATATGACCTGAGGGATGAAACCTTGGCGTCCGCATCAGTTATGTCAAAAATCTCACCGTCGTCGCGGGTCACGATCATGCATCCGTCGCTGAAATCGACAGACACTTCCACATTGATCCGGCGCTTCCCGTTCCGGTCCTTGATCGCCATCAGGACCTCTTCCAGAAGAAGCGCCGAAAGACCGGCTGAACGCTTGTTGATTCCGCGTCGTGTGACGAGGAACTTTTCGACTATCGAGGAAAGCTCGCAGGCGGATCTGTCGCTCAGAACAAGGTCGTATACCCGTATCTTTCGGGCGCGCTTCCTGTCTATGAACAGCGGGAACGCCCCCCTTCCCCACTTCGCCAGGATGAGCCACGACGTGAGCGCCAGCGCGACATACGGCGAGATCGCCATGGCCGCCCACACGCCTGTCTCTCCGAAGAGGAACCCAAGAACGGGAAAGAGGACTATCGGCGCTCCGAAGCTGGAAAGGACGGTGAGCGCCGTCGCGAGCGGGATGCGTCCTATGAACGTGTAGTAGGAGTTGAACAGCATCGCCATCGCCGTGCCGACAAGTCCGACGGCGACGATGCGAACCGCAAGGATCGCCTCGGGGTGGATCGCCGGGTCGTCAATGCCGACAAGGCTCACCGCCAGCTGAGGGAAGAGCACAAGCACCAGGCTCATAAGCACGCCCTCGACCACGCTCACGGAAATGGCGTAGTTCATGATGCGCATGATCAGCCTGTCGTTTCGCTCGCCTATGTATACGCCGACGAGCGGTTGGGCCGCGTTCGCGACGCCGTCAAACGCCTCGCTCAAGCCCATCACGACTATGACGACCGCGAGCACAGGAAGCTTTTCGGGCCCGAAGCGCATTACGACGAACATGTTCAGGGCATAGAAGAGAATCGCGTAGCAAAGCCTTATGCTGGCGTCCCCTACGGAGCAGCAGCATATCTTTGCCGTATCCATCAGGTTGAAGTGACGTACGAACTGGAGGGAATTCGTCTTCTTGCCGAAATGGAACGCAAGTATGCATATGGCCGCCACATTGCCTACGGATGTTCCGATCGCGCAGCCACCAAGCCCGAAGCGCATTGTCAGCGGAATCGATATGAGGCAGTTCCCTATGAGCTGCCCGACATATGAGATCATGCATATCTTTCCGTCGCCGTCGGCATAGCACATGGACGACAGAAGGAAGGCGATCGGCTCAAGCACGGCGCACGGGGCGAAACAGAGCCAATATGCATTCAATCCGTCAAGTACGGCTCCCTGTACGCCGAATGAGGCCGTTATCGGCTTTTGGAGCATGAGCATCCCTGCAAGGAGCAGCGATCCTAGGGCAAGCGCGCTCCAAAGGCCCTGTGTAAAGAGTTCGCTTGCGCGGCGCTTGGCGAAGCTCCCCATCTCCTTTGTGTACAGCACGCTCGTTCCGAAGCCGACCATCAGCGCAAAGAACGACACGAGATTCATCACCGGCTGCATCAGGTTGACCGCGGCAAGTCCGTCTTCACCGACAATGTGACCGGCGATGACGGAATCGGAAAGACCCATCAGGAACTCGACGACCATCGCAAATGTCGCCGCCGGCAGGAAACTCCTGAATTTAGAGGCGGCAAACGTCATTTATCGACCTTTCCGTTGTAGCGGACGACCAGCTGCGTGCAGTCGTCAGCCTGCTCAACGCCGTCCGCATGCGCCATGACCGCGTCCACCACCGTCTTGGGCAGCGTCTCGAGCGGCGAGTCGCCGAACTTCTCGAGCATGGCGAGGAGCCCGTCTTCGCCGAACATCTTCTCTGATTTGTCGGGCTGCTCGGTAATGCCGTCCGTGTAGAGGTATATCTCGTCGCCGGGCTCGAGCTTCAGTTCGACCGACCTGTACTTGATGCCCGACATCGCCCCGAGCGCCATCCCCGCGCGGACGCGCAGGTACTCGTACTTTCCGCCGCGCCTGACGACGGGCGGGTTGTGGCCGGCGTTTACGCACTTCATGACTCCCGTGTCGAGGTCAATCTCGCAGAGGAACGCCGTCACGAACATGCAGGCTCCGTTTCCGTCGCAGAGCTGCTCGTTAGCGTCGTTTACGACCTCGGCGAGGTCCCTGCCGGTCTGCGCGGCGCTTTTTACCGCAGTCTTCGCCCTCATCATGAAGAGAGCTGCCGGCACGCCCTTGCCGCTGACGTCGGCAACGAGGAACGTGATCTTCCTCGGGCCGGTGAAGTAGAAGTCGTAGAAGTCGCCGCCGACCTCCTTGGCGGTCTTCATGTCACCCCATATGTCCAGCTCGTGGACGTCCGGGAAAGGCGGGAAGACGCGCGGAATCGCGCTCTCCTGGATGTCGGACGCCATCTGCAGCTCCTTGGCCCTCTGGCGGCGCAACTGCGTGCGGACGTATCCGGCTATGACTATGCCGACCAGGAACGCCGCAAGGACGAGCGCCACGCCGTTCAGGAAGGCGGACGAGCCGACGAGCAGCCTGCGCTCGACGATGGCCATCCTCTTGGGTATTACTGCGTACACCGGGAAGCCCTCTATGTCGCGGCGCTCCCAGTAGCTCTCGTCGCCAGGTTCGCGCCACTGCGAGCCCTCCTGCGACATGTCGGGATGCGAGATTATCGTGCCGATGCCGGTCGTTATGGCGATGAAGCCGGCGTCTCCGCTTAGGTGCCAGTCGTGCGTGAGGCCGGTAACGGCGGTGCGGGAGAGGCGGCGGACGCATTCGGCCTGCCCGCCCACCTGCAGGAAGCCACCCTCCGGAATCCACACGCCGACGTACTTCACCATCTCGCCGCGAAGCGAGTTGGGCATGAGCGGCTGGGTGAACTCGGTCTTCGAGTCGAGCAGCGCGGTGAACTCCCCGGCCTGTCCGCCGCACGTCGTGAAGTCGAGAGCCATCACCTCTTCGCGCCTCGCGCTGTGGGTGAGCATGCCCTTCGCGTCGACTACGCATATCTCGTCGACGGAGAGCTCGTCGGCGAGCGCCCTGAGCCGCCTGGAGGACTCGTCAGGATCGTTCCACCAAGGCTGGAGCCTCATCTCGCGCAGATGGTCCCTGGCGACCATCGCCTGCCGAACCATCCTCCGGTCGACGCGCTCGCGGATCATCTTCTCGACGTCGCGGAATGCGTTCTGTATGAGCCTGTGCGCCTCGTACGAGGTGATGCGGTCATGCAGGGCCCAGGTCAGGGCCATGGAGGCGCAGAATGCGACGGCGACCGCGCCAACCAGCCGCAGTACGAGCTTTTTGCTGGAAGTCATCATTTCGCTCTCCTTTCGGCTATGGCCTCGTTGAGGGCGTTCTTTAGCGCAGTCGCGCCTTTCCCGACTACGATGCCGAAGTTCTCGCGCGTCTCAAGCGCCGTCACCAGAAGCCTTCCCCCCGACTTTGCCGCGCTGTCCTCCAATGTGTTCTTGTCGTAGAACACGGTGTCGAGCTTGCCTGTCAGGAGATCCCTTACCGCATCGGTGCAGAACCTGTAGCGGATGGGGTCTATGTTGTGGTACGTGAGGTAGAAGTCGTGCGTCGTGGAGTCCACAACCCCCACGCGCAACGCCTCCGCAGTCACCATCGACGGCTCCTTCTCGCCGGCGCGGTAGAGGAAGAGCCCGCCCTCAGTCGCGACGGTGTCGGTGAAGTCGACGTCCTTGAGGCGTCCCTCGGTTATCGTGATTCCCGACGCCGCCATGTCCGCCTCGCCCGCCTTGACCATCGGCAGGAGGTTCTCGAACTTTTCGCGACGGATCGCGAGCTTTTTGCCGAGCTTCGAGGCGGCGGACCTCGCGATGTCGACCTCGATGCCGACGAAGTCGCACGTGGCCTCGTTGTACGAGACGTACGGCGGAGCCTCGCCAGTCACGACGAGAAGCAGTTCGCCGCCGTCCCTCGCGGACGCGGACGGCTTAGTATCGTTCGCGGAGTCACTCGCCCCGCATCCCGCAAGCGCCGCGCACAGCGCGGCAGCAGCAAATATTTTCAGAGTTGCCATTGTTTCGTCCATTGTCAGTAGAAAACCTTCCAAAGAAAAAGCCCTCGCGACGGGGCCGTCTCGACGCGCGCGGTGCGCGGGGCCTTCGCCTCCAGCAGCTCGCGCACGGCCTCGGGTCGCTCGTTGCCCTTGCCGACCGAAATCAGGAAGCCGACCATCGATCGCACCTGCTTGTAGAGGAACCCGTCTCCGCGCACTACGAACGTATGGCGAGGACCGGACTTTTTCACGTCAAACGAAAAGACGTTCCTAATGGTGGTCTCCAGCTCGCGGTTTGGGTTCGCCGCGAAGGAGACGAAGTCGTGCCTGCCGACAAAGTATGACGCGGCCTTGCGCATGGCGGCGACATCGAGCGGCCTGTGGCAGAACGTCCAGTACGGGGCGAGGTGCGGCGGCATTATCTCCGCCTGGTACAGCTGGTACCTGTATTCCTTGCCCTT
>Ga0310690_10010323_pt1 | contig 11624 bp, 12 predicted proteins | sample AusTroGonzalo_MG_2_FD_207661 | JGI IMG/M metagenome (GOLD analysis project Ga0310690, IMG submission 207661) | Bovine rumen microbial communities from tropical cattle in Woodstock, Queensland, Australia - Gonzalo_04 (v2) (version 2) | ecosystem: Host-associated > Mammals > Digestive system >...
CATGTACAAGGCGGTGAAGGAGAAGTATCCGGACATTACCATCGTTTCCACCGCCGGCGCCCGCGATGCCGGGCGCGAGTTCAACGCCAACATGGCGCAGATCGACGCGAAATACCCCGACACCGTCGTCGACGAGCACTATTACAAGGACAACAATTGGTTCTATACCAATGGTGACCGCTATGCGCCGGGCAAGGTCCGGGGCAATGAGGGCAACACCTACGACCGCAGCAAGCCGACGCGTGTGTTTGTGGGCGAGTTCGCCAACAACAACGCCAACAATACGTATGAATCGGCCATGGCCGAGGCGGCCTACTGGACCAGCCTGGAGCGCAATTCCGACATGGTGATCATGGCGGCGTACGCCCCGCTCTTCTGCAAGAAGGGCTTCAACAAATGGAATTCCAACCTCATCTGGTTCGACAACCGCGGCATGTGGCGCAGCTGCAACTACTGGTACCAGCAGCTCTTCTCCGTGGCCGGCAACCGCGCCTTCGAGATGTCCGCCGCCCTGAACGGAGACGCGGCCGATGAGAAGATTTACACGTCTCCTACCATCGACACAAGCACCGGCGAGATCTTCATCAAGATGGTCAATGCGGAAGCGGTGGACAAGGTGTTTACGGTCGAGACCGGTAACTCTAAGGCCTACGAAGCCACGCTGGAGTTCGTCTCTTCGCACGACACCTCCATCAAGAACCAGGGCGACCCGAACTACTACTCGAGCCATCCCGACTACGCGACGCCTCCTTCTGTCGGCGGCCCCGCCGCGGGCGAACGCCCCGGCCTCCGCGAAATGGCCTTTCGCTTCGGCCGCCGCGTCAAATACACCGAACCCGTCGTCCCGCACACCAAATCCATCGGCACGGTCAAGGAATCCTTCGAGTTCCTCCTGCCGGAGAACGCCATCGCAATCTTGCGGCTGAAGCCGGTTAAGTAGACCTTGTCGGGTAATTCAAAAAGAGGAAGACCGCAATGGCCTTCCTCTTTTGTAAATACTTGTTATTCAAGCTAGAACTTGTATAAGAATCCAATGGAGATGTCTGCCAGGGTGCCTGTGACGTCTTTGGTCGATGCGCTTAGGCCATAGGAGAAGGTGTCGTAGGATACACCGTCGTTGCGGGTCGTGTGCGATCCCACCATGGCAAGGGAGAACAGATTGAGCCGGCTTTCCAGGGAGATATGGTCGGTCAGCTGATAGGTCAGGACAGGAAGAAGTCGGATCTCGTAACGGACGAGATAGGAATCCGATTTCCAGCCTCCGACATCGGCCTGGCGCCAATTTTTCTGGAAACCAATCTCCGGACTCGCTTCGGCCCATAAGCCAAAGCGGTTAAAGTCGAACATCAAGTATCGGGCATAGGGGTTGAATTCCAGAGAGAGGGCTTCGGTGGGGGTGCTGCCGTTTCCGGAGGAGAAGGAGTAAGCAACCCAAGGACGGAGGCCGAACGCCCACTTATCACCAAAATACCAACCGAAATCGGGTGCGACGCTGATGGAGTGGGTCCAGGCCGACCCGGATGATGAGGTTTGGTTGCCCGCGCCAGCGATGCCGATGGATCCGCCGATGTAGTCCTGCGCGGAAGCGTTTCCGGAGCAGAAAAGGAAAGAAGCAACAAGGCCGAGAAGGATTCCCCTCCCTGTCTTGGAGGACAAAAGATGAATTTTCATTCGTTAAATTATTAATATGTTATGTGAGGTGTGACAATTCTAGAACCGCTCTCCCAGCACCTTAAATGACCTCGACTTTCGGAATAACTCCTCCGAGTATTCCCACATGACCCCGGTGTTGAGGTTGAGCAGATAGGCCTGGGAGGAAGAGACGAGGATGAGCTGATAGTTAATCTGACCATCGACGACGTCGTCATTGATGTCGGTTTCCCGTGAGAACTTCACCAGCTTATTGGACGGGCCGATGCTATAGGACAGCTCCCATACTTCTCCGGTATATTTGTCGACCTTGAAAAGGTCCGGCGCGAGCGCTCCCTCCACCACCGTCAGAATCTCGAAACGAGGGCCCCAGAGGCAAGATTTGATGATAGAAGGACGAGGCTCCGGTTTTCTGCCCGCCGGCTCCTCTTGCGCGTTGGCGGAAACGCTGGCGAAACAAAGAATCCCCGCCAGGAGGATAAATAGGACTTTTCTACTCATAATCTTTTTTCGATGCCTTTATGCAAATAGCATTCCTCAGGCCGTTGTTTTGAATGTTTTTATGAAACAACATAGAACATTTCACCACATTTTTATGATTCTTGTCCTATGTATGAATTTTCTTCCGTAGGTTTGAGAAAAATGGCAATCAAACCGAAATGATTGAAAATACTCTATTCTTTTTGGCGAAATAACAGAAAAATATCTACCTTTGTGATGTTGGTTCCATGAAATATTCAGAACTGCACCGGCTCATTGTCCAAAACGGCTGGGTCGAACTCCCGAAACGGGGAAAAGGAAGCCATAAGCGCTACGTGAAAGACGGGAAGATTAATACGGTTCCTTTTCATAAGGGAAAAGAAATCGGCAACGATTTCGCAAAGAAGCTTTTACAAGAAATGGGAATAAAATGAGAAAGGTTGACATCACAATGAGCGTAGGCTCGGACGGATTCTACACGGCATACTGCACCGACCATCCGTCCTTATTTGGAGGCGGAGATACTCCTGGGGAGGCCTTGGATGAACTCCGCGAAACCCTTCGTCTTATCAAGAAGGACGGCAAGGAGATTGCCTTTATCTATCCGGAATGGCTGGACGAAGAGTTTGAATTCCAGACTCGATGGAACGTGAAGGACCTGATGGCCTATTATGCCGGCATCATCACTCCATCGGCCCTCGGCCGTCTTTCCGGAATCAATCCGAAACAAGTCTGGTCCTACATGCACGGCGAATCGAAGCCCCGCAAGGCCCAACTTCAGAAGATGGAATCCGCCCTCCAGCGCCTCGGCCGGGAACTGATGCACATCTCATTCTGCTGAAAACGACCCTCTGCTTGTAAGGCAGATTTACCACAAACGTAGCCGGCATGGCCGGACGATACGAAAAGAGGAAGACCGTAATGGCCTTCCTCTTTTGTAAATGCTTGAGGTTCAAGCTAGAACTTGTAAACGAATCCGATGGAGATATCTCCCAGGGTGTCCATGACGTCTTTGGTGGTGGCGGACAGGCCGCAGGTAAAGGAACTCACGAAATCGTCGTCGTTATGGACGGTATGGTTGCTCAGCATGGAGAAGGAGAACAGGTTGAGCTGGGTTTCCAGGGCAATACGGCGGTTCAACTGATAGGTCAAGACAGGCAAAACCACCACGCCCCAGGTCGTCGAACGCGTTTTCGACAGCAAGAGGCCATTCTTCGTATTACTTCTGTTCTGTGTAAAACTCAGCTGCGGATCCGCTTCCGCCCATAAACCAAAGCGGTTATGTGCCAGCAACTGGTATCGGGCGTAGGGCTTGATTCCCACGGAGAAGGTTGTGTTTTCGGCCTCTGAGCTGGTCGAGGCTTTGCCATGTCCGATCCAAGGGCGGATACCCAGCGCCCATTTGTCTCCGATGAACCATCCGAGATCGGGGGCTATATTGAGAGCGGTGGTGTTGGTGGTGCCGTTGCTGCTGACGACACTGCCTTGGACGCTGAAGGAACCGCCGATATAATCTTGCGCCGAGGCCTTGCCGGTGCAGAAAAACAAGGATGCGACGAGTCCGAGAAGGAGTCCCTTCCCGGTTTTCGGGGATAAAAGATAGTTGTTCATTCGATAAATAATAAGTAATGTTGTAAACAATCGGTCTCCCAGATTATCTGGAAGACCGACAGGATGTGGCCCCTGGGGGACTTGAACCCACGACCCACGGATTATGAGTCCGCTGCTCTAACCAACTGAGCTAAGGGGCCGGTGCGTGTTCGGGGGTGTCCCGAACGGCGGTGCAAAAATAGCAACTTTTCGGGAAAGGTGCAAACAGACCTTTTTCCGCCCCCCCCTATGGAAATATCATCCAAAATGCTGTATATTTGCCGTATAGCCACTGTCGATATGAAAAAACTCCTCTGCATCGCCCTTGTCGCGCTGGCCGGCCTCGCCGCCGGGGCGCAGGAAATGAATTCGCTGCAGTTCCGCGCGCGGGTGCAGTCTCCTGAAATCACCACGGAAAGTATCACGTTCCGTTTCGCGGCTCCTAAGGCGCGGACAGTGAGCGTATCGGCATCCTGGATGGGATATCGGTCACAGCCGATGACCCAGGGCGCCGACGGCGTCTGGACGCTGAAGGCGGACCTCCCTTCGCCGGAGCTGTACACCTACACCTTCAATGTGGACGGCGTCGCGGTCCTGGATCCTGCCAATGTGTTCGTGGTGCGAGACGGTGCACGGTATATGAACTCCGTCCTGATTCCGGGCGGTTATGCCGATGTGTACGCGCAGAGCCCGGCTCCGGGCAACCTGGAGCAGGTGTGGTACCACTCCGCGGAGAACGACATGATCCGCCGCCTGTATGTCTATACGCCGGCCGGCTATGACCGCAACGACAAGAAGACCAAGTATCCCGTCCTGTACCTGCTCCACGGGGGCGGGGGAGACGAGGATGCGTGGGCGACGCTCGGACGGACCTGCCAGATCCTGGACAACCTGATCGCCGAGGGCAAGGCGGAGCCCATGTTCGTCGTCATGCCCAACGGCAACCCCGACCAGTACGCCGCCCAGACCCTCGGAATCCCCGCGAAGGCCGATGTAAAGCATTATGCCTCAGGCTTTGACAACTATTCCTCCCTGGCCGCGGACATCGTCCCGTTCATCGAGGAGAACTATCCCGTCATCAAGAATCGGAAGGGCCGCGCCGTGGCCGGTCTGTCGATGGGTGGCGGCCAGTCCTTCTTCATTGCATTCCGGAACGTGGACCTTTTCGCCAACGTGGGCATCTTCTCCTCCGGCCTGATCGGCGCCTCCGCCATCGGCGGCGCGCCTTTCGACGGCGAGGCCGTCATGCCGGGCCTCTACTCGCAGCCCGCGAAATACAACAAGTTCGACGTCATTTACCTCTCCTGCGGCGAGGAGGACAACCGCATCGACGGCATGAAGGACTTTAAGGCTAAATTGGATGAAAAGGGCTACAAGGGCGTCGTCTGGGAGCAGTACCCGGGTGGCCACGAATGGAAAGTGTGGCGCCGTAACCTTGCCTCCTTCGTCCAGCTGCTGTTCAAATAAATCGACAAAACGATGAAACGAGCCCTTCTTTCCGCGATGGTGCTGACGGCGCTGCTCTGGAGCTGCGCCCATTCCGCGCAGGACGCGCTGCGCTATGCTCCCAAAGGCCGTACGGCCTTGGTTGAATGGGAATTCTCCAAGGACGGCACCAACTGGGAGCGCGTGACTGTTCCGCATTCATACAATGCTATAGACGGTCGGAGCGCCAAGTATTATCGCGGTCCGGCGACGTATCGGCGCACCATCGACATATGGGATCCGGAGCGTCCGGCGTATCTCCTGTTCGAGGGGGCCGCTCAGAAAGCGACCGTCCGCGTGAACGGGCGGGAGGCCTGTGTCCATAAGGGCGGCTATACCGCCTTCTCCGTGAACCTCAAGGGCCTGCTGGTGAAGGGCGAGAATACGGTAGAGGTCGTTTGCGACAACACGGAGGACATCGACATGATCCCCGTGAGTTCGGACTTCAACAAGAACGGCGGCCTGCACAATCCGGCATGGCTGTACGTGCCCGCCGGGGACGTCTATTTCGACCCGGCCGAGTTCGGCCCCTATCGCCTGCATGTCACGCAGGAAAATGTCTCGGAAGCCTCCGCCGATGTGACCGTCAAGGCGGCGGTTCATGGCAAGGCCGATGTTACCCTGAAGGTCCGGAATGCCGCGGGAAAGGTCGTCTACAAGCACACGAAAAACGACGTTTCAGGGTCCTATGAGCACGTTTTCACGCTGAATAACCCGCATCTGTGGAACGGCGTGGAGGACCCGTATCTCTATACGGTGGAGTTGTCCGCCGGGGATGATGACGCGATGACGGAAGCCGGCTTCCGCTACTATTCCATCGACAGGGAAAAAGGGTTTTTCCTGAACGGGAAACCCTATCCGCTCCGGGGCGTGAGCATGCACCAGGACATGGACGGAAAGGCGACGGCATTGACCTATGAGGACTATGACCGCGACTACGAGACCGTCCGCGAACTTGGCTGCAACTTCCTCCGGTTGGCGCATTACCCGCACAATGATTACGCGTTCCGGCTGTGCGACCGCATGGGCATCATCGTCCAGACGGAGATTCCGTGGGTGAACATCTGCGGCGTCCGGGCGTCGGAAGTCTATTTCGAGAACATCCACGCCCAGATGGCGGAGATGATCCGGAACCTGTACAATCACCCTTCCATCGTGTTCTGGGGCATGTGGAATGAACTGGACAGCTGGGGGAACAAGGAAAACTTCCAGGGTACGCTGGACGCACGGAGGGTTGCCGACGAGACAGCCCGCCTGTACGCCTACGCCAAGTCGCTGGACCCGACACGCTTCGTGGGCCTGACGGACGACAGCGTCTTCGAGCGCGACTTCTACACCCAGCTCCGGGCGGACTATTACTCGGAGAACCGCTACTTCGGCTGGTATTATACCCCAGGCGATTTCTCGGGCCTGACGGAGTCGATGACCTGGATCCGTGACAACATGGGCCCGGCGAACCTGTCGGAATACGGCGTGGGCATCAACCCTTACTGCCACACCTGGGACGAGGAGGCCATCCGCCGCTACTGGGAGGATGACAAGCACATGGAGGAGTACGGCAACCGCTCCCACGAGTCCCACGCCCAGCAGATCGCCCGGATGCCTTGGCTGAACTTCACCTCCCTGTGGATCCTGTTCGATTTCCCCGTGGCGGACCGGCATGAAGGCTTCATGGACAGTGACGACGGCATCAATTTCATCGAGAATCCCGACCGGATGTACATGAATGACAAGGGCCTCGTCACCCGCGACCGCGCGACGAAGAAGGATGTCTTCTATCTGTACAAGGCCTGGTGGAACGACCGGGAGGAAACCGTCTATATCGCCGGCAGGCGCCTCACGGCCCGCCCGGCCGACGAACCCTTCACGCTCACGGTGTATTCCAACGCGCCGTCCCTCAAGTTGATGAAGGACGGCGTGGAGGTTGGTGAGTTGGTCAGTTCCGGCGAGGACACCGGGGTCATCTGGAAATTCCCCGACCTGCTGGTCGGCCCGGAAGGCTCCGTCTTCACGGTCGTTTCCCCTTCGGGAAAGACCGATTCCGTCACCTTCCGCGCGTTATAAAGGTATTTACAGACGAGGTTTCTGGATCACTCTCACGACGAGGGAGACCAGATAGATGCAGATGCCGTAGATGGCGGTGTTCAGGGTGACTTTCAGTCCACCGCAGAGAACGCCGGGAGGAATCAGGCTGCCGATGCTGGAGCCCGCCCCTTCGGTTCCGGCGATATCCCTCAAGGCAATTAATACCTGATAGAGTCCCAGGATCGTTCCCAGAAATCCGAACAGGAGGGCGAATAAGCCGATTTCCTTCACCCAGCGTGGCGCTTTCCATGCGGCGAAGAAAATGGCGACCAGCAGCACGGTGAGGACGGACATGAAGCCAAGGCCTCCTTCATAGAAAAAAGTTAACATAAGGCAAAAGTGTTTTGGGGTTATACTTTCTGGATCAAAAGTAGAGGAATGGCGGAATGAGTGCAAGCCGAAACCCCGTACGATGCGGTTGAATCCCCAATTTCCCCTTTTGAATGGGCGGAAATGCGGATTTTTGTTAAATTTGTGTAAACGATGAAGCGGCTTCTGGTCATATCCTACTGGGTGCTTTCCGTCCTTCTGGTGTCGATGATTGTCACCAGTCTGGGATATGGTTTCCTGGAAGCGCTTCTCCTCGGCACGGTGTTCCTTCCCGGCGCCCTGGCGGCCCGGTACTTTTTCCCGAAGGTCGATTTTAAGGACAGGAAGTCGGGAATCAGGGATACCGTCTTTATCGTCCTGGGGATTCTGATCGCGGAGATGCTGCTGTTCGTGATTGTCGAGTATTACATCGATTACCTCCGGCAGAACCAGCCGGTCCCTCCCCCTCAGATTCTGACGAACCCTGTTTTCATCACCCTGATTCTGACCCTCCTGGCGACTGGCAGCTATTTCTTCGGGACCTGGCTGGACAGGAAACGCCCCACGCCGCCGGCTCCCATCAAGTTCACGTCGGAAAGGAAGCCGGTGACCCTTTCTATCGAGGAAATCCTGTATGTCGAATCCAACGACGACGTCACCATCGTCTATGCGACCGAAGGCCGATGCTACCGGAATATAACCCCCATTTCCCGCTGGGAGGCCATCCTGAATCCCCATTTCCTCCGGATCCATCGGTCTTATCTCGTCAATAAGACCGCAGTGACCGGTGTCGATGTGGATCTCCTGTATATAGGAGAAACCCAGCTCCCCATCTCCCGGAAATACAGGGATGAGGTGCTGGGCCTCTATTCATAAGCGACTTTTAGCGTCCGACCGTCTTGGCGTAATGACATTGGAGGACCTCTTTGGAGGGCCCGTGCCAATTGTGCATGCCGTTGCCGAGGCAGTTCTTCCACTGCTTGCAATGGGCGCAGCGGCCGGTTTTTGCCCACTCGCGGTGGCGGAAAGGCTCAAAGCGGTTCTCCCAGACCTCGTAGAAGTTGTCCTTGTACATATTTCCCTGCGAGAAGCGGTCCCGGTCGATGTTGGGGCAGGCGCAGATGCGGCCGTCGATGAGGATGGAGGCGATGTTGACGCCGGCGTGGCAGAAGTACCGCACGGGCCGGACCTTCTCCTCATATCGACCTAAATAGCCCTCGCAGCTGAAGGTGGTGTGCATGGGGCCGCCCTCTTCCCGCTTTTTCTGGATAAAGTCCATCAGGGAGACGAATTCCGCGTCGGTCAGGTGCATCTCGGGATCCGCCGCCGCCCGGCCGATGGGGATGATGGTGAACAGCCGCCACTGCTTCAGGCCCATGCCCTTGAGAAGCTCGTACATCTCAGGCAGTTCCGCCAGATTCCGCTTGTTCACGCAGGTGACGACGTCGCCGTTGATGCGCGGGTCCCGGGCGAACAGGTCGATAGCGCGGAGAACGCGCTGATAGCTCCCCGGCATCCCCCGCATCCAGTCGTGGGAACCCTCCAGGCCGTCCAGGCTCACCGTGACGGAGGTCATGCCCGCGTCGATCAGCTCCCGCTGCTTCGCCTCGTCATAGAACCAGCCGTTGGTGACCATGCCCCAGCCGAAGCCCCGGCGGTGGATTTCCCGGCCGGCCTCGGCGATGTCCGGGCGCAGGAGCGGCTCGCCGCCCGTCAGCACCACCGTGAAGTCCTTGGGCCGATGCGTCTTCGGGATGGTGTCCAGCGCGCGGAGGAAGTCCTCCAGCGGCATGTCCTTCTCCCGGCTCTGCACGGAGCAGTCGCTCCCGCAGTGGCGGCAATGGAAATGGCAGCGGGTCGTGCACTCCCAGAACAGATAGTTCAGTTCGTGCACGCGGGTCTCAAGATCCCGGAACAGACGGAAAAACATTGGGTTCATGGTGCAAAGATAATCCACACGGGCGCATTATCTTGCAAATTAATTCGTAATTTGTGCAAGATTTCCGCCAGGCGGGCATTTATAGACTGGCGAACAAAAAACGCATCTACCCATGAAATGGCTTCATAACCTTCTCAAAGGCGCGTCGCTGACCGGCGCACTCTTCGTTTTCCAGGCTTGCTACGGCATCCAGCAGGGCCCCCTGTTCGAGCACGGCCAGGCTCCCATGGATTTCACCCTGGTTTCCCACGAAACGGGCTTGCCCGTGGCGGGCATCCGGATCCTTGTCAATGAATATGGGTCGCTCCACATGCTCGGGCAGTCCGACGCCGAAGGCCGCTGCCACGTGGAAATTCCCTACGTCCGGAACGAAAAGGGTCCCTTCCTGACTTTTGAGGACCCGCAGGGCTTCTTCCAGCCCAAGGACACCTCCCTTGTGGACCTTCGGGAACGGGAAATCATCGTAAAGCTGGAGAACTTCCAATGAAACGGATTCTGATTGCGGCGCTGGCCCTGCTGGCCGGCTCTTTCGCAGCTTTCGGGCAGGACGCCTTCCGGAAGACTTTCTCCCTGGAAATCGGCGCCGGCATGGGGCCGATGCACATGTATCTGAACAACCCTTCCAGCCGCACGGAAAAAATCCTGGCCGATATGGGACAGGAGGCGGTGAACGGCGTTTTTCCCGCTTTCTCCCTTTCCGGTGCGCTACGCACATGGGACCGCTGGGAAACGGTGGTGACGGTCGGTGTTTCCTGGGGGCATCAGCAAATCATCCAATACGAACCCTTCGGCCTCGACCCGCTGGGGAAAACCCGCTATGACCTGCAAAAAAAATCGCCTGCGGGTTGGAAAGACCTTGACCGCACCTGGTCCCTGACCCTTCAGGAACGCGTGTTCTGGAATCCCCGCTGGTTGATCCAGATGTACACCGGCTGGGGCCTCGGTGTCGTCCAGGGCGAAAGAAAACCTTACGTTCTCCCTTCGTTCACGCCCGTCGCTTTACGCGTGGGCGGCCGCCACTTCTACGGCTTCCTGGAAATGCCTTTTTCCCCCTACGGTCTCCTCTACCACGGCGGCCTGGGCTTGAAATTCTGACCCCGCCGGCGGGCGGCTGTTGAAAACTTTTTTCGGAGATTTCGGGACATAGTGCTATCTTTGTTTTCGCAAGAGATAGTACCATGTCCTTCGTCCATCTTCACGTACATACCCAATATTCCATCCTGGACGGCCAGTCGTCCATCGACAACCTGTTCAACCGGGCCGAGGAGCTGGGCATGCCCGGCCTCGCGATCACGGACCACGGGAATATGTACGGCGTGAAGGAGTTCTTCAAGTTCGCGAAAAAGCACCCTTCCGTGAAGCCGATCATCGGCTGCGAGATCTACGTCTCCAAGGGCGACCATCGGGTGAAGGAGAAAGGATACTATCACCTCATCCTCCTGGCGAAGAACTACGAGGGCTACAAGAACCTCGTGAAAATCGTGTCCACGGCCCATATCGAGGGCATGTACTACCGCCCCCGCGTGAGCCATGAGGTCCTGGAGAAATACCACGAGGGCCTGATCTGCAGCTCCGCCTGTATGGCGGGCGAGGTTCCCCGCGCGATTCTGGCCGGGGACATGCAGAAGGTCGATGAGGTCATCGAATGGCACAAGAAAGTCTTCGGGGACGACTATTACCTGGAGGTGATGCTCCACAAGACGGAGGTTCCGGGCCTCTCGCAGGAGGTCTATGACAACCAGATGATCTACAACAAGGTCATCTTCGAACTGGCGGAAAAGCATCACGTGAAGGTCGTCGCCACGAATGACGTGCACTTCGTGCGCAAGGAGGACGGCCCGGTCCATGACCGACTTATCTGCTTGACTACCAACTCTTTCATTGACGACCCCGACCGCCTGCGCTACACCCAGCAGGAGTTCCTCAAGAGCGAGGAGGAGATGCTGGCCCTGTTCCCGGACCACCCGGAGGCCCTCTCGAACACGCTCGAGGTCCTGGACAAGGTGGAATCCTATACCATCGACTGCGACCCCATCCTCCCGGTGTTCGAGATCGACCCTGCCTTCATGCAGGACATCGACGCCCA
>Ga0310690_10010325_pt1 | contig 11624 bp, 6 predicted proteins | sample AusTroGonzalo_MG_2_FD_207661 | JGI IMG/M metagenome (GOLD analysis project Ga0310690, IMG submission 207661) | Bovine rumen microbial communities from tropical cattle in Woodstock, Queensland, Australia - Gonzalo_04 (v2) (version 2) | ecosystem: Host-associated > Mammals > Digestive system >...
TCTTCGGTGGAATGCTGAATATGCTCAACATCCTGGTGCCCTTCGTTATGCGTTCCGTCATGCTGTATTATCTGGGCACACAATACCTGGGCCTGAATGGGCTGTTCAAGTCAATTCTGTCTGTTTTGAACATGGCTGAGCTGGGTGTGGGCAGCGCGATGGTATTCAGCATGTATAAACCCATCGCGGAAGACGATACTGAAACCATCTGTGCCCTAATGAAGCTGTACCGCACCTTTTACAGAGCGATCGGTTTGTTCATCGCCGTGGTAGGTTTGGCGCTTACGCCATTCCTCAGAACGCTGATCAAGGGCGATATCCCGCCGGATATGAACCTATATATCCTGTATTTTATGAACCTAGGCAGCACGGTGCTGAGTTATTGGCTGTTTGCCTACAAGAACTGCCTGCTAAACGCACATCAGCGCGTTGACGTTGGCAGCAAAATACGCCTGGTCATGCATTTCATCGAATACGCGCTTAAATTTACCGCGTTGATGGTATTCCGTAACTATTATCTCTATCTTACCATCCAGCTGGTAATCCAGATAATGATCAATCTCCTGATTGCCCACAGGGTGACGAAGCTGTATCCGTATTATTCTCCACGCAACAGCCTGCCCAAGGAGAAGGTACTGGATATCGTCAAGCGGGTACGCGACCTGTTTACCGCGAAGTTTTCTGCCGTCATTTTCAAGTCGGCGGATACGCTGGTCATCTCTTCTTTCATGGGGCTGACGATGCTAGCTATTTATCAGAACTACTACTACATCATCACCTCCTTGCGCACCCTTCTGGAGGTGGTTGTAGGCGCGTGCATCGCCGGGATCGGCAATAGCCTGGTCACGGAGAGCGAAGAAAAGAACTACCGGGATTTGAAACGCTACAGCCTGCTTTTCAGCTGGATGATGTGCGTATCCACCGCTATGCTCCTGTGCATGTATCAGCCTTTTATGCACATATGGATGGGGCCGGAAAACATGCTTTCCTTTAATTATGTGATTTGCTTCGCGATCTACTACTATTCCATGGGGATCAACAAGCTGATCAATATGTTTAAAGACGCGGCAGGAATTTGGCATTCGGACCGGTGGCGCCCCTTGACGGCTGCATTGGTCAATTTGAGCTTGAATCTTGCCACCGTGCGATGGCTTGGGCTGTATGGTGTATTGCTTTCTTCGGTTATTTCCATCGTTCTGGTGCAGCTTCCCTGGCTGTTTCATAACCTGTTCCGGGAAGTTTTCCCGCATAAGTATTTATGGTCGTATGTACGCTTTTTCTGCGTTTTAATGGTGATCGTGCTGTTTTCCAGCGCGTGTTCGTGGCTGGTCTGCTCTTTCTTCCATCTTGACGTGTGGCCTTCCCTGATCCTAAACGCCTGCATCAGTTTCCTTATACCCAATCTTGTGTTTTTTGCGGTGTACGGCAGAAACAAACTGTTCCTTGAAAGCCTTGCGCAGATCAAAGGCATTCTGTTCAGGCGACCCGGCAGGAAAACCTGATTGCTTTTTCCTTGTCGAATCAAATATGGGATGCTCCCTTGAATGTAGACAGAAACAATTCGAATGAAACCGAAAAAAGAGCGGACTATGTCGAACCGTCGGCAGTACGCCCATAAAAATGGGGGAAAGAAGAATGAACCTTTATGAAAAACTCGTAAGCAGGGAAGAAAAACTGTCGCTGGTAGGGCTTGGCTACGTCGGAATGCCGATTGCGGTAGCTTTCGCTAGAAAAATCAACGTCATTGGTTTTGACCTAAATTCCAAAAAGATAGAGATGTATAAAAACGGCATCGATCCTACGCATGAAGTTGGAAATGAAATCATCTCCAAGACCACCGTCGAATTCACTGCGGATGAAACTCGCCTCCGTGAAGCTAAGTTTCATATCGTTGCCGTGCCTACCCCTGTCAATGACGATCATACGCCTGATCTCTCGCCTGTGGAAGGGGCCAGTACCATCCTTGGCCGTAACCTTACAAAAGGATCCGTTGTTGTTTTCGAATCCACTGTCTATCCCGGAGTTACAGAAGATGTCTGTGTGCCTATACTCGAAAAAGAATCCGGATTGAAATGTGGTGTTGATTTCAAGATTGGTTATTCTCCTGAACGAATCAATCCCGGTGACAAAGTGCATCGTTTGGAAACCATCAAAAAAATTGTTTCTGGTATGGATGAGGAGACTCTTGATTGCGTAGCCAGTGTATATGAACTTGTTGTAGCTGCTGGTGTACACAAGGCGGAAAGCATCAAAGTTGCCGAGGCCGCAAAGGTGATCGAAAACTCCCAGCGTGATATCAACATCGCTTTTATGAACGAATTGTCCATTATTTTCAACAAGATGGGCATCGATACTAAGAACGTGCTGGAAGCTGCGGGAACAAAATGGAACTTCATTAAGTTCTATCCGGGGCTCGTCGGCGGTCACTGCATCGGCGTTGACCCCTATTATCTCACTTATAAGGCGGAAATGATGGGCTATCACAGCCAGATTATCCTGGCCGGTCGCCGCATCAACGATGATATGGGCAAATACTGCGCTGAAAACTGCGTAAAGAGTCTGATTGCGGTGGATAAGGCTGTGAAGGGCGCAAAGGTCGCTATTCTTGGCTTCACTTTTAAGGAAAACTGCCCGGACACCAGAAATACCAGAATCATCGATATCATTCGTGAATTGCAGGATTATGGAATAACCCCTGTGATCGCTGATCCGGAAGCAGACGCGCATGAAGCAAAGCTGCTGTACGGCATCGAATTTGTAGATATGAGCATGATCAGAAAAATGGATGCTGTTATTCTTGCGGTCGCTCACACCGCGTTCAGCCATTTCACCATGGCGGATATGGACAGGTTCTTTGGCGATGGCAAGAAGGTTCTGCTCGATCTCAAGGGCCTTCTCAACCGCCGGGAATACGAAGCCGCCGGGTATAAGTATTGGAGACTGTAAGTATTCAAGTTATTCGCAGCCCTTCCTTCCTGTATTTTTCCATCACGGCAAGGAGGGCAGACAATAACAGATGGAGGAATGACGATGGGTTATCAGCATATCAGCTTTCCCGAGGGAAGCGTTTTTCTGGTTACAGGCGGCGCCGGGTTTATCGGATCAAACCTTTGCGAAGCCATATTGAAGTTAGGCTATCACGTACGATGCCTTGACGATCTCAGCACCGGCAAACAGGCGAACGTCGATTTGTTCAAAGACAATGCGAACTACACATTTATCAAGGGCGATATTAAGGATCTCGATACCTGTATGCGCGCCTGCGATGGCGTGAGCTATGTGCTGAATCAGGCCGCGTGGGGTTCCGTTCCACGGAGCATCGAAATGCCTCTGTTTTATTGCGCCAATAACATCATGGGAACCTTGAATATGATGGAGGCGGCGCGGCAATGCAACGTAAAAAAGTTCGTCTATGCGTCCAGTTCTTCTGTTTACGGCGACGAACCGAACTTGCCCAAAAGGGAGGGCCGGGAAGGCAATCTGCTTTCTCCCTATGCCGTAAGCAAAATGTGCGACGAGGAATGGGGCAAGCAGTACACGCGCCACTATGGGCTGGATACCTACGGTCTTCGTTATTTCAACGTATTTGGCCGCCGCCAGGATCCCAATGGTGCATACGCGGCGGTCATTCCGAAGTTTATTCGCCAACTTCTTCATGGAGAAGCGCCGACGATCAATGGAGACGGCCGCCAGAGCCGCGATTTCACCTATATCGAAAACGTGATCGAAGCGAATCTAAAAGCCTGCCTTGCGCCTCACGAGGCGGCCGGTGAAGTATACAATATCGCGTATGGCGGCCGGGAATACCTGCTTGACATCTACTGCGGATTAACCGAAGCGCTCGGCGTTACGGTGGAGCCGATCTTTGGGCCAGACAGAGCCGGGGATATCAAGCACAGCAACGCGGACATTGGCAAAGCACGGGAAAAGCTGGGCTATGACCCCGATTGGAGCTTTGAGGACGGGATAAAAGCGGCCATTGCGTGGTATAAGGAAAATTTATAAAGAAAAGCTGGATAATCCGGGCATAATGCGCATGCAGTCCTAAGCGGAGAAATCAAAATGGATAGAATAAAGAAATTGTTGATTTACTTGTTTGCCAAGTTAAAATGTTTGGTTCTTTCACCCATTGCAAAGCTGAAATACGGAAAGAAGCCGATATGGCTCGTTTGCGAACGAGGAACGGACGCTCGGGATAACGGCTATCATATGTTCCGCTATCTACGGAAGGAACATCCCGAGATCGAAGCTTGGTATGTCATTACCCGTGATTCCGTCGATTTGAAAAAAATAACCGATTTGGGAAACATCGCTTTTCGGGGCTCCCTGAACCATTGGATGCTTTACATACGGACAAAGATGATCTTAACAGCTTTTCAGCCCTTCTTCTGTCCCAGCAGCAGCCACCGATTTTATCAGGACATGATCAGAAAGAACCGACAGCGAATCATCTTTTTACAGCACGGCGTAATTGGCACAGATTTACCTCTCTACCATCAGGACCGGGCGAAATTCGATCTGTTTATCTGCGGCGCCAAGCCTGAATTTGATTATGTGTCAAGCCATTATCATTATACGCATGGCGAAGTGCGGTATACAGGCCTGGCCCGCTTTGACGCCCTGCATCAGTTTACTGTAAAACGGCAGATCCTTATCATGCCCACCTACCGCAAATGGCTGAGAAATCTGTCTGAACGGGAGGTCGCCCAAAGTGAATACGTAGAACGATGGAATCATCTGCTGGATAATCCTATGTTGGCGGAGATCGCTGAAAAATACAAGGTCGAGATCATTTTTTATCCGCACCAGTTGATGCAGCAATTTGTTGGCCTGTTTTTCTCCTCTAATTCCCATATCGTTATTGCAAACAGACAGCATTACGACGTTCAGCCGCTACTGAAGGAATCTGCCTTGCTAATCACAGATTTATCCAGCGTTCATTTCGATTTTGCCTACATGAAGAAACCCGTGTTGTATTACCAGTTTGATGAAGAGAAAGTATATAAAGACCATAACGCGCGCGGCTATTTTGAGTTTAATAAAATGGGATTTGGCGACAAGGTCCGGCGCGAGGAAGAGCTGCTGCCTCTGATTGCCGAATGCGCAGCAGGAGACTTCCGGTTAAGCCCTAAATATGAACAGCGCATCGAAGGCTTTTTCCCGTTGAGCGATACGCATAATTGTGAACGGATCTATCAGGAGATCGTGAAAGATTTCGGTCAGGAAAAATGATCCTGTGAGGAGGAAGGTTTGTGGATTTTCCGGTTAGTATCAGCGTTATCATGGCAACGTATAACACCGAAATTCCGATTTTAAAAGAAGCAGTGGACAGCATTCTGAACCAGACGTTCCGTGATTTTGAGTTTCTCATCATTGACGATGGTTCCACGAATAAGTCTGATGCGTATCTGAAAAGCATTCCGGATGAACGTGTGCGGGTCATCCGGAATGCGAAGAATATCGGTGTGACAAAGTCGCTGAATGTCGGATTGAAACAGGCAAAGGGAAAATATATCGCTCGCATGGATGCAGATGATGTTTCGCTGCTGACCCGGTTAGAAACCGAGTTCGCATTTATGGAAGCTCATCCGGACGTGATCGTATGCGGAGCGAAAAGGTCGGGCTCGATCATCGGAGAAAAAAGGAAGCTGCCCACGCCCCTGAAAAATGAATTGCCAGAGGAGATGGAAGAATACCGGGTCAGAATGCTGTTCAACAACCCCGGGCCGATTCATCCCAGCGCGATGCTGCGCCACGAACCGCTGCTTACGCATCATATTCTGTATAAAGAAAACCTGAAATATGCACAGGATTACGGCATGTGGGAGGAGGCCAGTCACTTTGGAAGAATTTGCCGGCTAAACGTACCGCTGGTATATCGCCGGGTGTCTGACAATCAAATTTCCGTGGCGAAAAGAGAAATCCAGATTCAATGTGACAAACTGACGCAGAAAAAAATCCTCTCTGATCTGCTGGGCGATGTATCCGATGCGGAAGTCGATTTTCATTACACTTATTCCACCGGATATTACCCGGATGCTGTGATCACGCCCAAAGCAGCCAAATGGTATGACCGATTGATTCAGGCGAACAAATCCCGCGGCATTTATGATCAGAAAAAGCTGGAAAGTCAGATCATTCTCCTCAAAAAATCGCTGATCAGGAAATCATTTAAACAGGGCATGTCCATGCCCGAAAAAATTCGGATGATGTTTCGCTATCTGCCCCTCCCCTCAGCTGTGAAAATGCTTGCGGGAACGATCATAAAAAGGAGTCGCTAACCGCCTCCCGCAAAAAGGCGGACGTGAAGAAGCAAATACTATTCAGAACCGCCGGAATCCTTGAAACGATGGATTTCGGCGGTTTTTTTTTTCCGCAGAGATCACGAGCCGCGGCTTGCAAATACCTGAAATTGCCGGTAAAAGCATCCATTCATACCAACATCCCCGAAAGCCGAGGAAATAATGCAAGTAGGGGCTCATGGCAATCTTTTTACCAGCCATATTCCGGTTCCATAATGCTTCTGTTGTTTCAGAATTCGATAATAACGTCAGATCTCATCCAGGGGAGTCGGTTCATCAATTGGTTTCCCCTGGGAAGAAAGCGGTCCTACACGATAGTTGAACACGATATTGCTGTTGGGGAAACTGCGGTAAAATAAACGTTTGACGCGTTCAAGCACCATGCCGCCGGTATTGTAATTGACGGTCGGAAGTAACAGTGCGAAAATCGTCGGAGCGAACCGTGTAATCGTGTCGCCCTTGCGCAGATTCTTGCGCAGGATTTCCATCAGCCCGTTCATGATGTTATCCTGGCGCATGGAATCAATCTCTTTGTCATTGTAGGGGGAGATCATAATGATGGCCAGGAACATGGTGGCCCCCAGACGCTCCAGGTTCCGCATCTGCAGGTTGAAGATTTCTTTGAATACAGTATATTCACAGACGAATGCGCCGCGGCGCTCCCCACTCTCGCGCAGTTCGTTCCGGATGGATTCAAGATTAAAATCCAGCGTCTTTCCGGCGGAAACAATCTGCTTGTAGAACTCCTGCAGGTCCTCGCTGGGTTGGACGCCGAGGTAACGGTAGTTCAACTGCACCACATGCTTGTACTGCACCAGCGCCTCACCGGTGCGGTTGATCTTGATCAGGGCGGACATGAGTTCCATGTGCAGCCTGTCGTCAAAGGAATCCACATCCAGAGCCTTGCGGCAGACACTGACAATGTCAGCATACTGCGCCTTGGATTTCAGCAATTCAATATAAGCATACACTGCTGCAATGTACTTGTTGTGCAGCGTGGTAGCCTTAGCCAGCGCCCATTCATTCTGCTCGCTGTGCTGCAGCAGGTCGCCTTCATATTTCTCGAGCAGTAAATTATACAGCTTGCGCTGTTCAGTCAGCGGGACATTGTTCTCGCTCAGACGTTCAAAAATCGCGTCAATCTCGTACAGATCGATGGTCATACCTTCGATGCATTCCCAGTGATAGGCGCCGCGGTCGGAAACAATGCAGGCGCCCAGATCGGGATCAATCTGGTTCAGAAGCACGCGAAGACGGGAAACCAGTGTTTTCAGCGCATTCTCCGGATTGGTGCTCTTTTCCTCATCCCACAGAGCGTTCAAGAGTTTCTGGTTTGGCACAGGTGCGCCTTCATTCAGAATGAGATACTGAACTAACGCAGCGCCTTTCTTGGATTTTGCCGCCAGATGATCTGTCTTCTTCTCATCAATATAGATCAGAAAGTGATCCATCATCTGAATTCGAATTGTGTCGGCCACGACTAACCCTCCCGCGATCATAATTCCAAATCATGTCACCCTTCAGCTCTTTGGTCATTTAGTTACATTTTATCAATAAAGGGATCGTTTGACAAGTTTTTATTTGCTGCTATTTCCCATGAAAGCTGACCTTTTCTCTTGGCCGGAAAACATAAAAAGACGGCGCAGTTTGCGAGGCTGCGCCTAAAAGGAGAATAGAATATGAAGAAGGAAATGTCTGTCGTTGGAAACCAAGACTGCGCGGCATTCATGTTTCAATCCAGTTACTTCTTTATCTTCCTCTGAACACGCGATAGTTACACTGCGCCTGCCGAGGGAACGAACCAATTAGCATCGTCAGCGCTGCCGGAAATGCAACTGGCTTTGGCAGCTTTGTTTTCTTTATCCTGTGGGATTGTCCCTCGCCTTCCCTGGCTTTTGCATTCAGGGCCTGTTTGCCTTTTGCACTATTATTGTACCATATGACGGTTATGTGAACAGTTACATATGGAAAAATGATAAATGTTTTTTCTTGTGATTTTTCCCTTCTTTTCCGTTGCCATGTCACTCTGCCCTCCGGCGTGCGGGAAGGCTGTATAGATTTTACACCAAACATGTGGTATAATATTTATGTTGCAGCAAGGTTCGATTAGAGCAGTGCTTGAGGATTGCTGTTTTGAGAACAGGAATAATCTTTGTTCGGGCCTGCTATCCAGCATAACTTGAACGAAGCTTGCTGGGTGTTATCCAAAGCGAGGAATCTATCTGCAACAGATGAACAGGTGTTCTGTATCAAAATTGTTACACTGGAAGAAGATGACGGATGAACCATGTATAAACAGAAAACGCGGGGTTGGTCCCAGCATCTGGACTTCATGGGCTTTGATGCGCTGGCTTTGGAGATCGCCCTGCTGATTTCGTTTTTTATCCATTTCAATATGCAGGAGATGGTCAATCGCCGCCTTTTCTGGGGAACCTTGATTTTTCTTCCTTTTGTGGATCTGGCGGTCATGGTCGTGATGGATATTTACCACGGGGTTATTCGCCGCGATTCGTATCAGGAACTGATCAAACTGTTTAAGCAGGCCGCTTACATAGCGTTGATTTTCGGTGCTTTCCTGATCCTGACACAGGCGAATTCGGATGACACCCCTTTTGTCTTCTTCGTTACCATGGGTATTTACATCGTTCTGTCTTATGCGGTTCGCAACCTGTGGAAGAATCATCTGCAAAAAAGACTGCATATCAAAAACCGTACCGGCCTTCTTGTGGTTGCCAGCGTTGAGAGAATTCATGATGTGGTTTCCGAACTTATTAACCACAACTACAGTTCCTACCGTTTTGTTGGCGTGGCGCTGCTGAACGAAAAGGATTCCCGGGAAGAAGGAAAGAAAGCGCTTGAGCATATCACAATGGGATCTACGGAAGTAACGGATCTGGAAATCGTCGCAAGCAGGAAGGAACTGATGGATTATCTGGTAAAAAACTGGGTTGACGAAATATATATCGATGTACCTAGCAGAATCCCCATAGCTCTGATTAATCAGATTATGGGGATGGGCATTACGGTTCATATGGCTCTGAACGACATTGATAAAATTGTCGCCAGGCATAAGAATATTGAATGGATCTGCGGTCAGGCGACCATTACGTCCAGTCTGGGCTATATTTCCGGCCGCGATTTGTTCCTGAAACGGCTGATGGATATTGCAGTCGGTTTCTTTGGCTGCATTGCTGCCGTGATTATCGGCATCGTTATCGGACCTATGATTTATATCGCTTCCCCTGGTCCGATCATCTTCAGCCAGACCCGAATCGGGGAAAACGGACGCAGATTCAAGATGTATAAATTTCGCAGCATGTATCTGGATGCCGAAAAACGCAAAAAAGAGCTTCAGAAAAACGGGGCGGATGATTTGATGTTCAAGATGGAGCATGATCCCCGCATTATCGGGATGAAGCAGAGAAAAGATGGAACCTGGAGCAAGGGCATCGGCGGCTGGATCCGAGACCTTTCCCTGGATGAATTCCCACAGTTTTTCAACATTTTAAAGGGAGATATGAGTCTTGTCGGTACCCGTCCGCCTACAGTGGATGAGTGGGAGCATTATAAACCGTCCTATCGGGCCAGGATGTCAACCAAACCAGGCCTGACAGGGCTCTGGCAGGTCAGCGGCCGCAGTAAAATCCGCGATTTTGATAAAGTGGTGCAGCTGGATCGGGAATATATCGAGAACTGGTCTTTTAAGCTCGATCTGCAGATCCTGCACCGTACATTCTGGGTTGTAGTGACCCGCCGCGGCGCAATGTAATCATATTCCCAATGACCCGGGGGAGGTGAACGTTCCGTGCTGTCGGGCAAAAGGAAGACGATCGGAGCTTTCCTGTGCAAGGCATATTCGACTTTTGACAACGCTGTATACCACACGCTTGAGGAAGAAGCGGGGAGGCTCGACTACAACATCGTCATCTTCACGACGGTGGGTTATTTCTCGAGCCAGAATGAATACGACAAACAGGAAAAGCGCATGTTTTCCTTTGCCCCGATCGAGGAACTGGACGGAATCCTGATGGCTCCGGATACCTACGAAATAGAAGGCTTCCGGGATGAGCTGATGTTGGAAGTGAAGGAGCGGGCCACCTGCCCGGTGGTGGCGCTGCGCCATTTCAGCGACGAACTGGACTGCGTGCATACGGATGAAGCGGAAGCGATCATGCCGCTGCTGCGTCATTTGCTTGACGTGCACAAACCGAAAAAGGTTCGTTTCCTGGCGGGATACAAAGGGCATCCGGACAGCGAAGCGCGGCTGAACGCCTACCGGAAGATCATGGCGGAACACGGCCTGCCCGTGGATGAGGAAAAGGATATTGCCCACGGCAACATGTGGTACAGCTGCGGCCCGGACGCGTTCAAGGCGCTGTGCAGCGATCCGGAGGACCTGCCGGACGCGGTGGTCTGCGCCAACGACTACATGGCGGCCGGCCTGGTGCGGGAACTGCTGGACCATGGAATCCGGGTACCGGAGGATATCATCGTCACCGGATTTGACAACGTGCAGAACCTGCACCTGGATGAACTGAAAATGACGACGGTGGAGCAGGACTTCACCGGAATGGCGAAGGCCGCCATTGAGGAACTGGACCGGCAGATCCGCACAGGGGACAGCCGGAAAACCCGGGAGAAGAACATCAGCATCGGGATTCCCGGACAGCTTGTACTAAGCGAGAGCTGCGGATGCGGAAAGCGGGACAGCTCCTTCTATTCCACCGTCAACCTGGGGAACGCGAACCAGATTGACCAGCTGAACAGCCGGGAAGTCAGCATGACGTACCTGACGATCGAAATGGGCGGATGCGACGACCTGAAGCAGTTCCACCAGGTGCTGATCGACAAGAAAAGCGACACCCCCGGACTGCAGGATTTATATATCTGCCTGTTCCAAAACGGGCGGAACGACGCAGGGGAGCCGATATTCGCGAAAGAGACGACGGACACCGCCTGCCTGGTACACGTGATGAAGGACAAAGAGGACTGCGGTATGCCGATGGTCAGCTTTGACCGGAAGCAGCTGCTGCCGGCCCTGGCGGAACGCCAGGAGCCGCAGGTGCTCTACCTGATGGGCCTGCACCAGAACGAGTTTGCCTACGGATACGCTGTGTTCCACTATTATCCGGGCGTACTTCCGTCCAACTTCTTCCAGCACTTCAACGTGATCCTCTCCGGCGCGCTGAGCAACATCCACAAGCGGAATGAAATCCTGGCGCTTTATGAAGAGCGTCGGCTGAGCAGTATCACGGACGTGATGACGCGGACGCTGAACCGGCGGGGACTGGAGGAGAAGCTGCTGCCCGAATGGCACGGCCT
>Ga0310690_10010327_pt1 | contig 11623 bp, 6 predicted proteins | sample AusTroGonzalo_MG_2_FD_207661 | JGI IMG/M metagenome (GOLD analysis project Ga0310690, IMG submission 207661) | Bovine rumen microbial communities from tropical cattle in Woodstock, Queensland, Australia - Gonzalo_04 (v2) (version 2) | ecosystem: Host-associated > Mammals > Digestive system >...
GCTCTTTTTCTACTACGGGCTTCTCTCGATGGCTGGCAGGAGGATGGGCGCAACCGTCTACGCCGTGCCGAACGCCTGCGTGGAGAAGCAGATATACGGCTATCTCCGCGACCGGTACTTCCCGCCGACGAAGAGTTTCCTCGACTGGGACGCCGCCGCGCAGTCTTTCGCCTACGAGGGCAAGTGGCGCGAGTTCTTTAATCTCGTGGCGAAGAACTTCAAGGAGACGACGCCGATACGCGGCGGCATCGACGGCGAGGTGCGCATGCAGGGGTACTTCCAGTGCGAAATGGGGCACCTGCCGCAGTTCATCACATGCCCAGAGCTTGAGATGTCGCATGGCAACTGCGACTTCTTCCTCTTCCCAGAGCGCACATACTACGGTGATGCTACGCACAGCTACATCGTCGAGTTCAAGTACCTCAAGAAGGGTGCGAAAAAGGCGGAGCTGGAGGCGCAGCGCGCAGAGGGCATCAAGCAGCTCAAGATCTACGCGAAGGACAAGAAGGTGCCAGCCCTCGCAAAGGGCACGACGCTGCACCTGATCCTTGTCCAGTATCGTGGCCCTGCAATGGCCAACTGCGAGCTCGTTGGCGAGAAGAAATATCAATGACGAAAGGGTCATGTTGTGCGGCGCGCCCCGCGCCCCGCGCCGCAGCCAATTGCGAATCCCGCTTGAACTCATCGGCGGGATGTGGTATGCTAAAGACGATTTCTGGAAACCACAACCCAAAAAGGAGAAGGACAACATGACGAAAGTGACAAAACAGGCCCGAAATGGGGGGGGGCATAAGTTAGCGTGCGCTTTTGCTGCGGTAGCGGCAATGGTCGGCGTGTTCGCCTTCGGCGACACAGTGGTCTCCGACAACATCGCATTGTCCTCAACGCTCACCCTCGATGTTCCGGCCGGCGAGACGTGGACGTATTCCGGCGTGATCTCCGGCAGTTCCGGCATCGTCAAGAACGGCGGCGGTACGCTTTGCCTCACGGGCGCGAACACGTTCACGGGCGGCGTCGTCGTCAACGAGGGCACGCTCGACACGTCGTCCGCCACCTCAAGCGGCTGGGGCACGGGGACGGTGACGGTGAACTCCACAGGTACGAAGGTCTGCCGCGTGGTAATCCGCAACAGCGAGTCCGCACCGCTCCACTTCACCGGACCCACAAGTGATGAGTACGAAGGTATCTACGCCGAGGAAAGCTCAGACGGATGCTCCGAGCTGAAAGGCGCGATCACTGCGGACGGGGATCTGTACATCAAGACATTCGGATCTGACACGACGGCCCACATGAATTCGACTCGTCTGAAAGTCCAGGGCACAGTGACGGTGGCGTCGCCTGGGCGCCTCGCGCTCGCGCCGCACTGCTACGTGGACTTCACCGGACTCGTGACGGCAGACATTCTTGAAGGATACTGGACAGCGAACTCCGCCACTCCCGACGGAGGAAATCCCGGCGGCATTCGACTGAACGTCTACTCGAACTTGATCACGCGCATTCTTCTGGACCGCACCCGTCTGTTGACTATCCGCGATTATGCCATCGCCGGTTCGATCGTCGAATGGACGGGCCTTCATCCCGAGGGAGGCACGCTTGATCTGGCCGGATACAAGATATGGGTCAATGGACTTGTGACACCGTCCGGGATCACGCAGTTTGCCGGAACCGAATACGAAAAGAGTTTTTCTGTCGAGAACGGCGGAAACAGGGAGATCTCTCTTCGTGGCGTTCCCGCCAACTACGGGTACGTGCGTTTTGGATCCAATGTGGCGGTCGCCAACCAAGTCAAGAACGTTCACTTTTCGAATCGCAGCCATGAGCTGACCAAGATATCAATGGGCCAAAACCTCTACTTTGAAGGCGATACGACATTTGAGAGCCCCTTTACGGTTACTGCAAACAACGCGTCGCGGTTGTATCTGCAGACCACGAGCCCCAGGGCTTTGCGCAATTTAACTGGGTTCACTTTAAGTTCCTGCACGGTCAACATCTCTGCAGACGCGTTGGCATCTTTCCCGAACGATTACACACTTGACGTGTCTCTTGGCCAGAACAGCCACATCGCTATCCCCGCTGACGGAACGTTGCGCGTGTTGAGGCTCTACGACTCGTACGCAAAGCAAGATTTGGCGGCAGGGGCATGGACAAGTGCCAATTCTCCAACCGACAGTTCCGGCAGCCCGCGCTTGGTGTCCGGAACGTTCATTTCAGCCACGCCCGTGCCCGGGACTGAAAGCATCTCGTGGACGGGCGGAGCCGGGGCAGACACGTCGGTGGGTACACCCGCGAACTGGGGGCTTGCGCCCCTTCCGGATTTCAGCAAATATGGCGTGAGCGCGACGGTTCCGACCTCCGATCCGATTCTTTCCTTCCCCGCCGGCGACACGCTGCTGACCGCCTTGTCGATCAACCCTGTGCGGCCGGCGGACGGCGGCACGGCGACGTCGGTTTTTGCGGCGGAGGATGCGACATCGCGCCTTCTGCTGCAGGAGAACGGTCTGTCGTTCGCCAGCCATGGCGAGCATCCCTGCACGTACGTCTACGACTTTTCGGTGCCGACGTACCTGACGGGCACCTCGTCGCTGGTCTTCTCGTCGAACGACGTGGTGAACGTTAACGGTTCGCTGTGGGGGCGCGGGACGTTGAACATCGACCTTGGCGGGTCGCATAACAACGTCAAGGACTACGATCCGAACGCCGGGACTGCGTTGGAGACGACGGGAGGCATCCTGAACCTCACCGGAGACAATGCGTATGAAGGAGACGTGTCGGTCTCAAACGGCATCGTCAACGTGTCCGGTACGTTTGGGGTTCCCGGCGAAATCGGAACATTCGCCGTACAGGGCAACTACAAGGTAACTTCAGGGAGCGAGTCTTGGATCAACTACGGATGCGTGGTCTTCACCAACGCGACGCTGAACAAGAAATTCTATGGCAATGCGTTGGGTACGGGCACGGCCCATAAGAATGCGACAACGTGGCTGCAGTTTGCCGGCACAAACGTGTTAAACGGAGATGTTGACGTCTATCCGAGCCACGTCGTTGTCCTGCGTCCCGGAGCAGACGTCACCTTTGCCCGCGGTTACACGGCCGAAAATGCCTTTACGCTGCAGCCGCCTACAGTGAGCGGTACTGCAGCCAAAGTCACGTTCACGGGGCCATGGACGGGCCTCAATTCCTCCAAGAGCCACTTCAATACCGTAGATGCCGCCGGCAGCATGCATGTCGTCTTTGCCGGTAGAGGATCGTACGCGGCGAGGTATATTGATCTGAGAGGGGCGAACAACTTCTTTGAATGCACGGTTGATAACGCCATTACGGCTCCTTATCTTTATATGCGCGACAACGCCACGCTGAGCATCACGAACTGCACCGTGCGCATCCCGTGCTTCTATACCTCCAACGCGAACGCGACCTTGACGGGTTCCGACGGTGGCTGCTTTGAAATCACTTCAGGCTGGTCTTCCGACGATGTTGGCAGCCATCTCTACCGAGCGAAGATCACCGGGGACCTGACGCTTAGAATGGCTGGCAAGGAAGGATATTGCCAGAGGCTCTCCGATTGCGTGGCTACGTCGTGCGGCGATGTGGAGGTGAGGGGCGGCACGCTTCAGTTCGACGCCAATTCGTCATGGCTCGTGGGTACGAACGTGACCGTGAGCGGCACCGGCACGCTGGCGATCAACTCCTCTGAGACGTTCAACAAAGACTTTGCCGTGGTGCATTTCGCGGACGGCGGCAAGATCGATGTGCCGTCGGGTGTAGTCCAGGTATTTGCCGAAGGATGGCGGGAGGGGATCAAGCTTGCCCCGGGCCGCTACACGGCATCGAATCTGCCCGCCCACGTTTCTGGTGCGGGCACGATCCGCATCGTTGGGTCCGGCTTCATGGTGATTATGCGTTAAACGGCAAGAAGAAAATGAAGGTAATGTTGTGCGGCGCACTTGCCGCAATGGCGACGTTCTCCGCGTTTTGCGCGGACGGCTTCTTCCGCGTGCGGCAGAAGGGAAACGGCGTGTGGACGTTCGTCGATCCCGACGGAAAGGACTTCTTTCTGCGGGCCGTGGACCATGTGGGCGAAAAGAAGAACGGGCAAATCGACGCGGCGCAAATCAAGGAACGCATGGCGGCGTGGGGCTTCAATACGCTTGGTGTCCGCGGGGATTCGCGCCGTCCAGTACTGCCGGGAATGCCGTGGTTCTGTCTGGTGAAGCTGGGCGCAACGCTGGGCGACACGCCGGACCCGGAGCGCGGGCTGACGCTGAACCTGCACGTTCCGGGAACGGCCATGCCGAACGTCTTCCGAAAGGACTTCGAGGAGCATGCCTTCAGGCTGGCGCGCAAGGTGTGTGCGCCGTTGAAGGACGACAGGCAGCTCGTCGGCTACTGCCTTGACAACGAACTGGCGTTCCAGGGCCGCAACCGCGGGGCTTCCGGGAACTGGGGACTCTTCGAGGCGGCCCGGACAAAGCCCGAGACCAACTCCGCGCACGTCGCGCTCATGGACTTCCTGGCGGCGAAGGGCTATAAATCCGCCGAGAACGTTCCGATGCCGGTAAGGGAGGAATTCTGCCGCCTCGTCGCGCACAAATATTTCGACGTCCTCACGCGCGCGGTCCGCGCCGCCGATCCGAACCACCTCATCCTCGGCTGCCGTTTTTCGGCGCACTATGACTGGACAGAAGAAGAGGCCGGTAAGTTCGTTGACGTGATAACGGTCAACTGCTATCCGCCCGTCGACCTCAACAGGGGGATCGTCGATCCAAACGCCGTCAGGAGAATCCGCCGAATCCATGAAAAGGGCAAGAAGCCGGTGATGGTCACGGAGTGGAGTTTCCCTGCGGCCGACACGGGCTACAACGATGCCGGCCCCGGCGTCGGACAGCGGTTTGCGACCCAGGCGCAGCGCACGCGGGCCACGGAGATATTCGCGCGGACGATGCTTGCGATGCCCTACCTCGTTGGCTATTCGTACTTCATGTGGCAGGATTCGCCCGCAGGAAGCCGAGAGGAGACGAACTACGGCCTTCTGGACAGAAACGGCAATCCGTTCTCGGAGATCACGAGGATGTTTGCGCGTCTCCATGCGCCTGAGTCGCTCGCCTGCGCACGGCCGGACGGCACCGATTTCTCGTGCGACGGAAAGACATGGAGGCTGACAACTGCGGACGGGCTTGAGATGCGTGGTGTGATTGGCGGCGGCGAGAACCTGTTCCGGACGAATTTCAGGGGTGTCGATTTCGGTTTCTCCAAGGTCGGCATGGTGCTTGGAACCGGAGCGGAGGCGCCCAAGTTGCGCGAGGGTTTCCCCGTCGTGTTTCCGAGACTGTCGGTCGTGAAGGACGTGCGGTTCGAGACGCTGGATGGCTGGCGGAAGTCGCTACGCCTGACGGGCGAGGGCGCGTGGAACGACCAGAAGTTCGAGCTCGTCGTGCGCGCCGTGTTGCTTGAAGGGGCCGGCAAAGTACGCTTCGAGATCGTTTCGATCCGCAACGTCGGCAACGTGCCGCTTCTTGGGGTGAGGGTGTTGCTCCAGCATTATCCTCCGTTCAAGAAGATCGTCAAGTCCGGCAGGAACATCGCGCCGCCTGCGCCTGATTTTCCCGTGTGGGGCAAGCCGTCCGTCGCCAAGATCACGAACGAGGACGGTTCGTCGGCGCTCCGATGTGTCTCCGGCGCGAAGACGCTCAAGAGCCTGTGTTTCTCCGTGGATGCTTCGGGCGGGCTTCATCCCGACGTGCTCTTCCAGCCTTGGTGCGAAGAAGGGCGGACCGGCCTTAAATCGCTTCACCTCGCTCCCGGCGAGACGTACCGCCCCGCCAGCCCGATGTTCGACGAGGTGGAGTTGAAGGCTAAGTGACCAACGCCACTAGCGAGCGCCGCACGTCGGGCGGAGTGTCGAGGTGATACGAGAGGAAGACGCCGAGGAAACGCACGGCGTCTTCCACCGTTTCAGGGGCGTGGTTGGGGACGTCGGGGCGGGTTAGGACAGCCACGGTGCGCGGGGAGAGGCGCACTGTACGTGTTCCTTCGCCGCAGCGGCCATGGTCGATGGCGAAGGGCGTCCAGTCGGCGGATTTGTCCATGCCGGAGAAGTCAGGCGACCAGCCGGCAAGCCGAAGGATTTCCATCTCCAGTCGGACAAGCTCAAGAAGTGCGGACGCGCAGGAACGCGTCCCTCCCGGCTCAAGAAGTGCGGACGCGCAGGAGCGCGTCCCTCCCGATGCGGTCGCAACAAGTTGCGACCCTCCCGTGCTTTCCAGGCGGGTGAGGAGGGAGTCGAGGAAGGAAAACCAGGCGGACGATTCTCCGTTGGCTGGAGCGAGGTCCTTCACGAGGCCGGCTGCGTAGCCGGCGAGAGCCGTCACGCGCCAGCGTCCGCGCAGCCCGTCGCGGAGGTTGCGCGGCGTCGTCTCCCGCAAAGCGTGCAGGTCTCCGCGCGCACGTGCATAATAGAGAAGGTCGCAAGTGTAGAAGAGGTCGTACTGGCCGAGGAAGGCGGACTTCGGTCGGACGGCGCCTTTGACAAGCGTCGTCACGCAGCCATGGTCGGGCGTGAGCCAGGTGACTATGTGGCTCGTCCGCGACCATGGGTGGATCGCCAGCACGATTCCGTCTGTCTTGATGATCTCTCCTGCCATGGACGGTTCCGCTAGTGCTTGGGACGGAAGAAGAGCGTCGCCGCGATTACCGCGAGCGCGAGGAAGAAGGGATAGTAGAGAGAGCCGATCAGCTGGAACGATCCGAGCGCGAGTCCGCTCTCCTTCGCGAGTGCCACCGCCATCAGTAGCTGCGCGCCGTAAGGAATCAGGCCCTGCGTGACGCACGATGCCGTGTCGAGGATGGAGGCGATGCGCGACGGCGACGCGTGGCACCTGTCGGAGAACTCCTTTGCCACAGGCCCCGCCACGACGATGGCGACCGTGTTGTTAGCGGTGAAGAGGTTGACCGCGACGGTGAGCAGTCCAACTGCCAGCTCGCACGAACGAGGTCCGCGCACGAGCCGCGACGTGCTCTTCATGAACCACGCGATGCCGCCGTTCTCGCGGATGGTGGCAAGCAGTCCGCCCGCGAGGATGGCTACGATCAGCGTCTCGCTCATGCCTAGCGTTCCCTTGCCGAGAAGGTCGAGCGCGGCCCAGAACGCGAAGCGCCCGCACAGGATGCCTATCGTCGCCGCGAGGATCGTGCCGGCGAAGAGGAGCATCATCACATTAAGCCCAAGAAGCGCAAGGACGAGGATTAGAATGTACGGAAGCACAAGCACCGCGTCCTGCCAGGCAAGCGCGCGTGCGACAGGGATTGAGCCTGCCGCGTCGCCGCCGCCGAACAAGCAGTAGATCGCCACTGTCGCCAGCGCGGCGGGGATGGCGATGCCGATGTTCGCGCGGAACTTCTCCCGCATGCCGATGCCCTGCGTGCGCGTGGCGGCGATCGTGGTGTCCGAGATCATCGAGAGGTTGTCGCCGAACATCGCGCCGCCCACCACGGCGCCGATCGTGATGGCTGGGGACAGTCCCATTGGCCCCGTAAGCCCCGCGGCGATCGGCGTGATGGCGGCGATCGTGCCGCAGCTCGTGCCGATGGCGAGCGAGATCAGGCACGAGACGACGAAGAGTCCTGCCAGCATCAGCTTCGCCGGAATCGCCGCCTGCGCGAGCGCGACGGCGGAGTCTACGGCGCCCGATCCCTTCGCCACGGTGGCGAACGCGCCAGAGAGGATGAAGATCAGGCACATGAGCATGATGTTCGTCTCGCCCATGCCGCGCGCGTAGCGGTCTACGCGCTCCGCCAGCGGACGCTCCCGGCCTAACACGAGCGCGGTGGCGGACGCAACGAGGAACGCTATGATGATGGGCACGCGGTAGAAGTCGTTCGCCCAGAGCGACAATCCAAGATAGAATGCGGCGAAGACGAAGAAGGGGATTAGCGCGCGTGCGCGCGGCTCCGGCGTCGCGGCCGAGGATGGATTCTGTTCGCTCATGGGACGCATAGTGTACACGATTCTGCCGTGCCTTGCAAAACGGCGGCGCAAATGTGCTATACTGGGGGCATGGATTCCGAGAAGACCATAAGACAGATCGAGGCTGCGCTGGCGGAGCTGCTCCCGTCGCCTGAAGGCGAGGCGGCCGCGCTGCATGCCGCGATGCGGTGGGCGGTGGAGGGCGGAGGCAAGCGGGTGCGTCCGCTCGTATGCCTCGCGGCGGCAGAGGCCGTTGGCGGCACGGCGGATGATGCGCTGATGCCAGCATGCGCCATCGAGCTGCTTCATTCCTACACGCTCGTACACGACGACCTGCCTGCCATGGACAACGACACGGAACGGCGCGGGCGGCCAAGCGTGTGGGCCAAGTTCGGCGAAGATACCGCCATCCTCGCGGGCGACGCCCTGCAGGCGCTGGCGTTTGTCGCCCTGGCCAAGACGCCCGTGAGCTGTCCCGGCGTGCGCGCGGGGCTATTGTCCATCCTTGGCGAGGCGGCGGTTGGCGTGGTTCGCGGACAGGCGGCAGAGTTGGCTGGCTCAAAGGATGTCGACTATGTCTACGGACACAAGACGGCCGACCTCTTCGTGGCGGCGGCGCGCATGGGCGCGACGGCGGGCGGCGGCACGGCCGCGCAGGTGGAACGTCTTGGCACCTTCGCGTTGCATCTCGGCCTCGCGTTCCAGCACGAGGACGATCTCCTGGACGGCGATTCGCCGCTAGGCTGCGCAGAGGCAGAACGTCAGGTGCGCGAGCACACCGACGCGGCGCTCGCCGCGCTTGACGGACTTCCTGGCGACACGTCCTTCCTCACCTCTCTCGCCGCCCGCCTCGCCACGCGCAAGGCCTAGCTGCGGCCGTTCGGTTTCGTCCACACATGAAGCTGTTTTTTTTGATATACTCTGCGGCATGGAGATTAAGCGTATCATTCCGTATGGCGTCATCAACTGGGCCACGCTTGTCCGCGAGTGCCTGTTCGTGGACAACACCGCTTATATCCATAAACTGGAGCCGTGTAGAACGCCTGTGTTCCTGCGGCCGAAGCGGTTCGGCAAATCGATCGTCTGCTCGATGCTCGCGCACTACTACGACATCAGCCTCAAGGACCGCTTCGACGAACTCTTCGGCAAGACCGACATCGGCCGCAACCCAACTCAGCTCCGGAACTCGTTCCTTGTGCTGACATTCGACTTCTCGACCGTGCAGGTGGGAACGCTCGCCGAGATTGAGAGGAACTTCTGGCGAAATGTCCAGGGTGCCGTCGGGTCGTTCGCCGTGAAATACAAAGGGCTTGCTAACTGGTCGAAGATAGAGACAGCAACGGGTCCGGCAGAATGCATCAACATGGTGCGTGAAGTAATCCGCGAGAACCAACTTCCGCCGCTCTACGTCATCATCGACGAATACGACAACTTCACTAACGAGCTCGTCGTCTCGAACCGAGACCATGAGTATAAAGCGATCTGCGGACACGACTCGAATGGCGATGTGACGCGCGAGTCGTTCTTCAAGGCTTTCTTTAAGTCGTTCAAGGCAGGTCTAGCCGACGGCACCGTCGCCCGCACGTACTTCACGGGCGTGCTGCCGATTACGCTCGACGACCTCTCCAGCGGCTTCAACGTCGGTACCGTCATCAGCCTAGACGCGGACAAGGTCGGACTCGTCGGCTTTACGCAGTCGCAGGTGGATGCATACGTGGACGACATTTTCGCCGAACATGGTCTTGATCCGTCGCTCAGGTCTGCCGTATTGACCGATCTCAAGAACTTTTACGACGGCTATCGCTTCATCCCTGGTTCCAATCCGCTCTACAACGCGACAATCTGCAACTGGTATTTGCGGTGCCTTCTCGTCGAGCGCAAGCAGCCTTCGTTCATAATCGACGCGAACGTCCGGACGGACATCGGCTGGTTCCGCCGCCTTGCGCGGACAACGCCAAATGCCCTGGCCAAGTTGCGCGCCTACGTTGAGCGAGGCGAAGGCGAGAAAGCGAGCCTTTCCGCTCTCTCAGCGAAGTACGGTCGGGCGAAGTTCTTCTCCGAGGAGTTCTTCCCATACGCGCTCTACTATCTCGGGCTTCTGACGTTCGAGAACCCGTTCCGTCTCAACGTTCCGAACCTCACGATCAAGAATATGTTCGTGGACTACTACGACGAACTCTCCGAGTTCACGAACGTCGATGAGGCCCGCACGGCATTCAGCAACGCGGCCGAGGCGCTTGCCCTTGGAGACGGTTCGTGGAAGAACCTCTTCGACGCCTACTGGCAGCACTACGTGAAGGCCCGCATCCCTGCGCAGGCGTTCGACAAGATCAACGAGAACTTCTTCCGTACCACGTTCACCTCGCGTTGCCTGGACGTGCTGCCGATGTTCTATTCCTTCGAGACGGAGTACAACTCGTCCGAAGGCCGTTGCGACTTCCTCGCTATCCCCAAGCCCGGCGTCGCCAAGCCCGCGCAGCTCGTGGAGTTCAAGTACTTCACGAACGCGGCTGCGGAGAAGGGGAACGTACTCGGGCGCGACACGCCCGACGCCGAGACGGTCGAGCAGACGGTCGCCTACCGTACGGCGCTTGCGCGGCGTCCTGATTGGAACTACCAGATCGCCGCGACTGTCGTCGAGGTCTGCGGAAGCGCGGGCTACAACTGGTTCGACCTGTAGGTGATCGCCGCAAGCTCGAAGATTGTCTAGCCAAGGCGGCGCGGACTTGGTATCATTTATCGCAACCACAAGAAGGAATAGGTATGGATATTACCCGTAAGCGGTTTCTCATAGGTTCTATGGCAGTGGCGGCGGCGGGCGCGCGGCGCATGTTCGCGGCGCCGGCCGGCACGGTGTGCGGCACGCCGCGCATGAAGGTGGGCGTGCTGAGCGATATCCACGTGCGCGACGAAGCGACGCAGAAGGTCTTCATCAAGGCGCTGGAATGGTACCGCGCGCAGGGCGTGGACGCCGTGCTCGTGGCGGGCGACATGGCCGATCACGGACTCGTCTTCCAGCTCCAGCTCGTGGCGGACGCCTGGTTCAAGGTTTTCCCGGAGAACAAGACGCCTGACGGGCGTCCGGTGACGCAGCTCCTGCAGTACGGCAACCACGACGTGGCCAACTGGAAGGAGAAGGAGTTCAAGACCCCTGAGGAACGTGCCGCCAAGATGATCAAGTTCGACCCGAAGAAGCGCTGGGAGGAGGCGTTCAAGGAGGCCTACTCGCCCGTCTTCGCGAAGATGGTGAAGGGGTACACCTTCATCGGCGCGCACTGGCCGGGCATCGGCGGCCTCGGAGATTGGCTCAAGGCGAACGGCAAGGATATCGATCCGTCGCTGCCATTCTTCTATTTCCAGCACTCGCACCCGAAGGACACGTGCTACGGCCCTTGGGCGTGGGGGCATGACGACGGCGCGTCCACGAAGGCGCTCACGCCGTTCCCGAACGCGATCGCGCTCTCTGGCCACTCGCACTACACGCTCACCGACGAGCGAACCGTGTGGCAGGGCGCGTTCACGTCGATCGGCACTAGCTCGCTCTCCTACACGTCGCTCGACTACAACTTCCGCGAGAACGCCGGCCCCAACAACTACGGTCGCATGGAGAAGCGCAAGCGCCAGATGGCGCGCATGTACACGCAGGAAGGGAAGCAGGGG
>Ga0310690_10010328_pt1 | contig 11622 bp, 8 predicted proteins | sample AusTroGonzalo_MG_2_FD_207661 | JGI IMG/M metagenome (GOLD analysis project Ga0310690, IMG submission 207661) | Bovine rumen microbial communities from tropical cattle in Woodstock, Queensland, Australia - Gonzalo_04 (v2) (version 2) | ecosystem: Host-associated > Mammals > Digestive system >...
CTGTCATCCTCGTAGAGATACTGGTTCTTCATCGATCCTGATGTGCTTCCGTTTCCCTGGAAGCATATCTCGAATTCCTCCCTCCACTGGGCATAGAGCGTTATGTCCTCATCAAGCGTGATGTATGCACGATCCGCATAGGCGGTACCGCTTCCGTCAGCCTTGGTGTTCCAGTTCCTGAACCTGTAACCGGGTTTGAAATAATCACGGTAGGACAGCAGCGACGGAACGTTTCTGGCGATTTTCTGAGGGCTCATGGTTCCCTCTGCAGATCTGCCGTCGAACGTCACGGTGACGGCATCATCCGTCCACTGGGCATAGAGAGTCATGTCTGAAATGGGAGAAATAACCTCTTCTTCTGCGTACGGGGTGCCTGTTCCGTCCGCTTCGGTGTTCCAGCCGTTGAATGCGTATCCGGTCTTCTCATATTCATTCTGCATGAGTTTTGCGGAATCGCCCTCGCATATTACCTGAGGCAACGGCATGCCGCCGCCTGTTGCCCCGTTGCCGTCGAACGTGATGGCCAGCCTTCGTGCCCACTGTGCATAGAGCGTGATGTCGCAGTCGGCGATGATGATGTCCCGATCCCCATAGCCGGTACCGGTCCCGTCGGCTCTGGTATTCCAGCCTCTGAAGACAGAATCATATTTCCGGAATCCGTTTCCGGAAAGCACGGTAGCGGTATTGATTCCGACCGTCTGGGGATCCGTATAGCCGCCATCTGCACCGTTGGAATCAAACGTCACGGTGACCGTTTCCGAAGACCACCGGGCATAAAGCGTCATGTCCTCAGACGGAGTCACGTATGCTCCGTCGGCATATGATGTGCCTGTTCCGTCGGCCTTGGTATTCCAGCAGTCGAAGCCGTAGCCGTCTCTTCTGAATGTATTTGAGTTGAGTACGACGGAATTGCCCTCGTAGACTGTCTGGAGCGGCATCGTTCCCTCTGTACTTCCGTTGCCGTCGAACGTCACGGTCAGCTCCTTGATCCACTGGGCATAGAGCGTGATGTCGGCATTGAGGTCGATTGTGGCATGATCGGCATAGGCGGTTCCGCTTCCGTCATCTTTGGTGTTCCATCCTCTGAAGACATAACCGGACCGGTAGAATGTCCTGTATGAGAGCAGCGAAGGAGTGTTCCTTGCGATTGTCTGCCGGTTCATCGTGCCGCTTCCGCCGTTGGCGTCGAAAGTAATGACAGCTGTCTCTTCAGTCCACTGGGCATAGAGCTTCAGGTTCTCGGTCGGTTTGAACTCGGCTTCGTCGACATAAGGAGTGCCGGTTCCGTTCGCGGCTGTATTCCAGCCGTTGAAGCCATGTACGTCTCTTCTGAACGCATTGGTTGCAAGCTTTGAGTCTTCACCCTTGTAGACGACCTGTACAGGCATAGCTCCGGATGATGCCCCGTTGCCGTCGAACGTAACAGTCAGTTCCTGGCGCCACTGCGCATAGAGGACCGTGTCTTCCGTTATGGTGATGCTGCCGTGATCCGCATAGGCGGTTCCGGTTCCGTCGGGTGCCGTGTTCCAGCCGTTGAACAGGCAGCCCGTCTTTGTATACCCGTTGAACGGAAGCAATGAGGGAATGCCGGAGGCTACTGTACGTGCATCCATTGCCCCGCTTCCTCCGCTTGCATCGAACGTCACGGACGCCGTCTTGTTGGACCACTGGGCGTAAAGAACGGTATCTGAATGCAGGACGATCGATTCTTCATCTGAATAGTACGTCCCCTTTCCGTCTGCCCTGGTATTCCAGCCCTTGAAGCCGTAACCGGTCCTGGAGAACCCGTTGTAGGTAAGCACGGATGCAACTCCATCGTACATGGTCTGTACGGGCATGCTTCCTCCGGTTGATCCGTTGCCGTCGAATGTGACGGTCACCTCAGCCAGCCACTGGGCATAGAGCTTGGTGTAACCGCTGACCGTTATGACCGATCTGTCGGCATAGCTTTCTCCGGTTCCGTCCGGTTTTGTATTCCAACACAGGAACACCGCACTTTTCTTCGAGAAACCGTTGGTAGAAAGAGTCGCAGGGACTCCCTTCTTGACCGTCTGGGGAGTCATGCTGCCGCTTCCGCCGTTGGCGTCAAAGGCGATGGTGCAGTATGTATCGGGGGTCTTTCCGTCGTCACATGCGACGAACACCGAGAGCACCAGCAATGTCAGTAAAACTGCTATGATCGTTCTTTTCATGTCGCCCCAATGATACAATGAAATGCCGGTTACCGTCACCTGATTATTTCATATCTATGGACATCCGGTCATCCGATGCCTTAGAATTACGACAGCAAACAAAACCAACAGAGGTGGATCATGGATACGAAGCTGTTCACGCAGTGCAGGGAAAAGCTTGTCGACAACTGCGGCAAGGTCATAGTCGGAAAGGACGAGGTCATCGAACAGATAACCGTCTGTCTTGTGGCATCGGGCCATGTTCTGCTGGAGGACCTCCCCGGAACAGGAAAGACCATGCTGCTCAGGGCTTTTGCAAAAAGCATCGGCGGCGAATTCCGCAGGATCCAGTTCACCCCCGACCTCATGCCCTCCGACCTCACCGGAATCAACTTCTACAACCAGAAGAAGGGAGAGTTCGAGTTCCGCAGGGGTCCCCTCTTCTCCAACATCGTTCTTGCAGACGAGATAAACAGAGCCGTCCCCCGCAGCCAGAGCGCACTGCTCGAGGTCATGGAGGAAAAGCAGATTTCCGTAGACGGCACGGCATACAGGATGGAAGAACCCTACATGGTCATGGCCACGCAGAACCCCGTGGAATCCTACGGGACGTTCCCTCTTCCGGAAGCACAGCTGGACAGATTCTTCATGAAGCTGTCGCTGGGCTACATGACCCGGGAACAGGAGATCGGAATCCTCAGAAGACCCGAGACGGTGAAGATAGTCGATGCCCTCAAGCAGGTCGTGACCACCGACGAGATCATGAAGATGCGTCAGGAATTCGGAGGGGTCACCGTAAGTGACGAGATCGCCTCATACATCATGGAGATCGTGGAGTACACACGCCAGAGCAGCCTCCTGGTCAACGGTGTGTCTGCAAGAGGATCACTGGCGCTCTACAAGGCCAGTCAGATCAATGCAGCCATGAACGGAAGGGACTACGTCATTCCGGAGGACGTCAAGAAGGAGGCCATGGCCGTGCTTCCGCACAGGATCATGCTTTCAGGCAGAAGCCACCTGGGCAGCCAGGGATTCGTCAGGAACATGCTTGAGGAAATAGAGGTTCCCCTGGAGCAGCATTGATGCTGGGATTCATATTCTTCGGCCTGGCCGTCGCGGCACTCATATTCGAAATCCTCAGTCTGCGTGATCCCCTGAAGAAGGTATCTGTAAGCTATGATTTCGACATGCTCATGGCCGAGCCGGGCGAGAAGATCACGCTGAGCTACCAGGTCACCAACAACGGCAACCTCCCGGTCTTCTACCTGGGACTGTCGTTCTCGTTCGACGGTGACATAACCATCTGCGAGGACGGCAGGTGGCTGGAAAAGCACGTCACGAGGTCGTTCACGGGTCAGAACGTGGACAGAAGCCTGTTCCTCATGCCGCACAGCTGCATCAGGGGCAGGTTCCACATCTCCCTGTCAAAGAGGGGAATCTACAGACTGGGACGCTGCTATCTGGAGGCCGGAGACATCCTTGGCCTCAAGTCTTCGGTAACTACTGTCGAGGAGAACAGGACTGTGGTCTGCACCGCTGCCCTGGCCGAGGACGACCCGGAGGTCGAGGTCCTCGGAGGATTCCTCGGAGACATCTCCGTAAGACGTTTCATCATGGAGGATCCCAGCCTGCTGGTGGGATACAAGGAATACACGGGTGTGGAGCCCATGAAGAAGATATCGTGGATACAGAGTGCCAAGACCGGGAAGCTGATGGTCAAGCAGAACGACTTCACGCTTGATACGGATGTGGCCGTGGCCGTGAATCTGGAAAGAAGCCATGCATCCATGACGGAACTTGAAAGATGTCTGGAGCTCACCAGGACTGCGTGCGAGAAGCTTGAGGAAATCAGGATCCCTTATGCCTTCCTTTCCAACGGAGACCTAAGGGACATCCGGCAGGGACTGGGACGCACCCATCTGTCCGCAATACTGAGGAACATCGGGCTGTCTGCCCCGGCATGCTACAGCAGCTTCGATTCCCTGATAGACAGATGCATAGCAGGCAACAGAAACAACAGGAGCTACATTCTCATCACGCCTTATCTCGATGATGAGGACATGAAGGCGCTCGGCAGGCTGCAGAGTGTTTCGGACCATGAGGTATGTGTCCTGTACGGAGGAAGGAAATGATCATTACAAGCATCCTGTGTTTTATTTTCACGGCAATCTGTACGATGCCCTGGTTCAACTCAAGCACATTGATTTTTGTCTTGTTTACTGCGCTATGCGCCATTGAAAGCGTGTTCCTTGTGCGTGTCAAAAGCAGGCTCCTGCGCTTTGTGCAGGCGCTCGTACCGCCTCTTGTCACTTTCCTTACGTCACTGAACTGGGTCGGGAACAATCCTGTGGCGGCAGTGCTGCTCGGAGTGGTCTGCATCTTCTATGTGGTCTATATGACGGTGGGCAGGTTCACGGCCGAATACTGGCGCTTCAGAAGGACGTTCGTACTGATGGTTTCCGTCACGGGATTCCTCAGCGCCCTGAACATAATCCTCTATCTGGTCGTGGAAGAAACCACAAAGGCAAGGATCAATCTTCCCGGAATAATCGGATTCACGATAGCATGTGCCATAAGCGGCATGATTGCACTGTCAGAGCTGCGCAAGGGCAACCCCGACACCAGGTGGAGGGCCATGAACGCAGGAAGGCTCGTGCTGATGTTCGCAGCCTCGGCCGCCGCACTTGCCCTGCTCTATCTGATCCTGTCGTTCGTATTCTCCCTCATCACCCCCACCCTCGGTCCCAAGGCTCCCAAGCTGATGACGGAGCGCATCCGGCTTGAAAGCGTCAACGCCGCCCCGACATATTCCGCTGCTCCCGGAGGACAGATGGTGGAGGACGAGAGCATGAAGGAAGACAAACCCGTGGAGTTGCCTGAAAAGGAAGAGGAACAGGAATTCCCGTGGGTTCTCGTCTGCATAGTTGCCACCGTGGTAGCGGCAGGCACAGTTACGGCCGTTATCATGATCAGGAAGCGCAGGAAGAAAACCGATGAGCCTCAGGCGGTCAGGACTCCTGAGGAACAGGCACAGCTGGACAAGGTGGAGAAGATCAGGGCCGTCTACAGGCAGTACATCGCCTTTGTACGCAAGGAAGGCGCAGACCTATCCATGGGAAGCACATCGGAAGACATCCTGGAGTCATCAAAGGAGCTCAAGGAAGAAGCAGACCTTTCCGAAGACGAGTCAAGGCTGCGCGAAATCTACATCAGGGCGCGCTACGGCAACCCCGATGCAGTCACGGATGAAGATGTCGCCCGGGCCTGCCGGTTGCTCGATGACATAACCCGGCAGGACTGACCGGGTTCAGTTGAAGTACCTGTCGCAGTAATCGTAGATTTTTGCCAGAAGGATCCTGAGCTCGTCCACATCGCATGCAAGCGCATGGCCGGAGTGCTTCAGGATGACTGTATCGAAATCCTGCCCGCGAACCTTGCCGCTGGCCTCAAGGGCATTCTCAAGTACTATCCTGCTTGTGGGAGGGACAACACCATCCAGAGATCCGTATGCAGACAGCACCGGAATACTCTGCGCCGTGATGTGGTAGAACGGTGAGATGTTCTTCCAGATGGATTCAGCCTCACCGCTCTTGACCATCTCCGCAGTGACGTTCTCTCCGCTGAACAGGCTTATCCACTTTGCAGCACCTTCAGGAGTACCGTCCAGTCCCGCCTCCTTTCTCACGAGCCAGTGGACCTCGTCAGTGCTCCACAGATAAGGATCGAACGTCGTGGGACCTGACATCTGGATTATGAACTTCACCGGGAGAGCGGATGTAGTGGCCCCGGTGAAGCCGTACATCATGGCCTGGCATGCTCCTGCCGAGAATCCGGAAACGGCCATATCAGTCAGACCGATCCCGAGCTCGGCGCACTTGTCCTTGATTGCGCTTACCGCCTCCTTGACCTCTCCGTTGATCGAAAGGATTGTCGGATCCGCATCCTCGGCCTTGAGCGTGTAGCAGATGGATGCAGCCACATAGCCGTGGGCGGCGAAGTTCCGGCAGTACGGCTCTCCATCCTCCTTGTCACCGCTTGTCCAGCTTCCGCCGTGGATGAACAGGATCAGATGTGAAGCTCCGGCAGCAGCAGTATCCTCCGGAAGATAGAGGTCATAGACGTTGCGCGGTGCATCCCCGTACCTCAGGTCCCTGATTACTTCCCCGTCATACTCCGTATCGAAGACGGCGGTGGACTCGGCCAGGCGTACCTTGGCTTCATTCATTGCCAGACAGCTCGAGAACATGACGAGAACGACAGCCAGTATCAGACAGATGATTGTGTTTCTGCGCATGTTCCCCTCCTAGTACTTCAGGGGCATGCTGATGCCCAGTATCTTCGACACTATCAGCGTCACCACCCCGGCACCCAGCACACCTGCACTGATCCAGATGTCGGCGTTAGTGACCTCTCCCACCATCGCCCGCATACCGTTGTAGACGAATATGCTTGCACCAAGCGCAACTCCTCCGGAAACCGCCAGCGTGGTTCCGGTTATATCCAGACCGAGAAGCAGATTGGCGGTCCGGGTATCTCCCTGATGTCTGGATCCTACTCCGAATCCTATGAATGTATTCTGTAGCTGGAACTTCCCGACATCCCGAACCGGATCACCGTCTGCGGCACAGACGGCGGCCGTCACTGAGAGCATGAGCATCATGATCAGAGCCAGTTTCTTCATAAGCAGTTTTCCCCCTGTTTCCTGTATAGCACCTTGAGCGGATGAATTCAACAACGGAAGCACACAGTAGTATATATTGACTATCGGCCCGTAATTCTGTAAGAATCTCCCCAAGAGTTAAACCATGGATCTATTCGAGAAATTCAACGATACAAACAGCTATTACCATCAGTCCCTTGAGGTCAGAGAGGCCGGGATTTACCCATATTTCCACTGTCTGGAGTCCCGTCAGGCTCCGGAGGTCGTCATGGAAGGCAAGCGCCGCATCATGCTCGGCTCCAACAACTACCTGGGACTTACATCAAACCAGCAGGTAATCGATGCCGGCATAGCCGCACTCCAGAAGTACGGCACCGGATGCTCGGGTTCACGCTTCCTGAACGGAACGCTTGACCTCCACCTTGAACTTGAGAAGAAGCTTTCGGCATTCCTTCACAAGGAATCGGCCATCACGTTCTCAACCGGCTTCCAGACAAACCTGGGAGTCCTGAGTTCCATCTGCACCAGAGGCGACTACATCATCTGCGACCGTGAGAACCATGCCAGCATCTATGACGGAGCCAAGCTCTCATATGCCGAGATGAAGCGTTACTACCACAACGACATGGACTCACTTGAGCGCATACTCAAGAAGCTTGAGGACGCACCCAAACTGATTGTCACCGACGGTGTATTCAGCATGAGCGGAGACATCGCCAACCTGCCTGACATCGTCGATCTTGCAAGGAAGTACAAGGCCCGCGTCATGGTTGATGATTCCCACGGAATCGGAACAATCGGCGAAGGCGGACGCGGAACAGTCTCTTACTACGGTCTTGAGAACGAGGTCGACATCATCATGGGAACATTCAGCAAGTCATTCGCAAGCCTCGGTGGCTTCGGAGTGGCAAGCGAGCAGGTCATCGACTACATGCGCCACATGTCCCGCCCGTTCATGTTCTCGGCAAGCATGACTCCTGCCAACGCAGCAACAGCAACGGCAGCACTCGATTATGTCGTGGCACATCCCGAGATCAAGGACCAGCTGACACAGGCTGCAGACAACCTGAGATCCGCCCTTGCAGCACGCGGCGTCAGATTCAAGCAGACAAAGACCCCGATCATTCCCATCTACACGTCGGACGGAACCACCACGCTCAAGATCGTACGCGACCTGTATGACGAGGGTGTTTTCGTCAACGCCGTGCTTCCGCCGGCAACGGCAGAGAACGAGTGCCTCATCCGCACGAGCCTCATGGCCAACATCTCCAAGGATCTCCTTGAAGAAGCTGCGGACAAGATTGCACTGGTTCTCGGGAGATATCTGTAATCAGACCTTGAGGCGCTTGAGAAGATTCTCGGCGACCTTCAGGGAAATCCCCGCACGTTTCGAAATCTCATTGGCATCGCACTGGATCACATCGTCCAGTGTGGTGAATGCGTTCATTATCTTCTCACTGGAAGCCTTGCCTATTCCCGGTACGCTCTGAAGCAGATGGAAACTGGCCTCCTTGCTGCGCATGGCCTGGTTGGCCCCGGTTGCAAAGCGGTGGCATTCATCCCTCACTGCTATCAGGACCCTAAGGCCTTCGTTGGAATGGTCAAGCCTCAGATCCGGCCTGTCGTCGTCAAAGACTATGGTCTCGTAGCGTTTGGCAAGACCTACGACAGGAACGTCGGCCAGGCCCAGGTCATCAAGAACCTCACGTGCAACATTCACCTGTCCCTTGCCTCCGTCAATCATCAGAAGACCCGGTTTCTGGAGGTTCTCGTTGATCACGCGGCTGTAGCGCCGGTAGACAGCCTCACGGATTGCCCCGAAGTCATCGATGGCTCCGTTCAGGGATTTTATGTTGAATCTGCGGTATCCTGCAGGATTCGGGTTACCGTTTACGAACGAGATCAGACTTGCCACGGTGTACTTTCCGTTGAGCTGGGCGATATCGAAGCCCTCTATCAGCTCAGGCGGCTCCTCAAGGCCGCAGATCTCCTGAAGTACCTCGAGCGCATGTGTATTGTCCTTGCTCTTCAGGCGTTTCTCCACATCCCTGGATGCGTTCTCGGCCGCCATGCGCAGGATGCGGAAGTCACGTCCCTCCCTCGGGACATGGACCTTGACCTCCTTGTGGAGGAACTCGTTGAAATAGCGCGATATCAGATCAAGGTCTATCTCGTGGGATACATAGATTTCGGACGGAATCTGCCTGCCGTCCTCGTAATACTGGGTCAGGAAGTTCAGGAGCGTCTCGGATTCGTCTCCGAACGTCTGGGCACGGTACAGGGCCCGCCCTATCAGCTTGCCCTCGCGGAACTGCATCAGCGCCACCGTGCACAGCGGACTGCGCATCTCGATTGCGGCATAGTCGCGGCTCTCCGTGTTGGAATAGTCCTCCACCATCTGGGCCTTTGAGACACTCTGCACGGCCAGAAGAAGATCCCTCTTGCGCGCGGCAACCTCGTACTCCATCTCCTTGGCAGCAACCGTCATCTCATCGCGCAGCTGCTTCTCCAGGTCGTCGTTGCGTCCTGACAGGAAACTGCGGATGCGGTCAATGCTCTTTCCGTACTCTTCCCTGGTCACCTTTCCGCAGCATGGCGCCAGACACCGGCCGATGTGATGGTAAAGACATGGCTGCTTCCGTTTGCGCATCGGTGTCGAACATTTGCGGAGACTGAACAGCCTGTCTATCAGGTCCATGTACTGGTTGATCTTCCCGGCCTCGGGGTACGGTCCGAAGTATTCGGATCCGTCCTTGAGGATGCGCCTTGTGGTGAAGACCTTGGGGAAATCCTCCTTGGTGATGCGGATCATCGGATAGCTCTTGCCGTCCTTGAGCAGGATGTTGTAGTGGGGGTTGTACTTCTTGATGAGGTTGTTCTCCAGAATCAGCGCCTCATAATCGTTTCCCGTTATCACGTGGTCGATGTCACGGATCTTCTCCACCAGGGCCTGGGTCTTGCGGTCACGGTTGGGCAGGAAGTACTGGCTCACACGCTTTCTCAGGCTCTTGGCCTTACCCACGTAGATGACATTGCCCTTCTCGTCCTTCATCAGATAGCAGCCGGGGTTGAGCGGCAGGGCATGAGCCTTTGACTTCGCCTTCTCGAAGTTCTCCCTGCGTTCCCTGAGGTCCTTTTCAGTAAGCTGCCTGTCCACCTGATAGCTCAGACCGGCTTCAAAAGCATTCTCGTCCACGGTGTTGATTCTACTGCACTTGCAGGAAAAAAAGTAGTCAATTATGATTCCCATATGGACATCGATCAGTTCATCCAGGACATCCCGTATCTCTCGTTCCAACAGCGCAGGATGCTCAGGGAGCAGGCCCAGGACCTGGCACTCTGGGGCATCCCCGGCATGGACATCCGCAGCATGTGGCCGGCAATGGACGACAAGGCCGGAAAGAATGAAATCAGAAGAACGTTCACTGACTTCATGGCCCGCATGGATGCAATCCGCCGCACCCCGGTGGACTACGGTTCCTTCAGTCCAGACTATGACTTCAAGGGAAAAGGTGCGCACATAAACACGGATTTCCTTTCGCCCGACAGGATCATGGGAAAGTGCCCCTGCCCGCGTGACGGAGAGCAGACCAGATGCTGCAACCTCAGGACGCTGGATGCCGTGCAGCAGTGCGCCTTTGCCTGTGCATACTGCTCCATCCAGAGTTTTTACTCGGAAAACGAAATACGCGTGCTGTCCGATCTGAAGCAACATCTGGAGGGCATGACACTTGAGGAAGGCACCTGGCACATCGGAACCGGACAGAGTTCGGACTCGCTTCTGCTTGGAGACGACTACGGGACGCTTACTGCCCTGTGTTCTTTTGCCGCAAAGCATCCTGACGTAGTAGTCGAACTCAAGACCAAGAGCGCCAGAACCGACTGGATCGGCATGGACATCCCGCGCAACATCGTATCCACCTGGTCACTCAATGCACGGACACCTGCTGAAAAAGAAGAGCATCTGGCGGCAAGTCCCAAGGCAAGAATAGCGGCTGCGGCAAAGTGTGCAGAGGCCGGGCATCTTGTGGGATTCCACATCCATCCCATGGTTTTCTTCAGCGGATGGGAAAAGGAATACAGGGATCTGGTGATGGCCTTGTGTGACAGCATTGACCCGGAAAATGCTGTAATGGTGGGAATAGGCACCCTCACGTTCACCAAACAGAATCTCAGGACCCTGCGCGAATCAGGACGCCCCACGCGTGTGACGCAGATGCCAATGGCACCCATAGCGGGCAAGTTCTCCTATGACCTGGAGACAAAGAGGAAGATGTTCGGCCATGTGTATTCTTGTTTCCCGCAGGACTGGAAGGACAAGGTCTTCTTCTACCTCTGCATGGAGGATCCTTCCCTCTGGGAGCCGTGTCTGGGACGCTCGTATTCATGCAACGCAGACTTCGAGGCAGACATGAAACGCCATTATCTTGCAAAGGTCAGGTCAGAGCAGGCCCATTCTTGAAAGAAGGACAGCTACACCTGCACTGCAGGCGGTCTCGGTACGCAGGACCCTTGAACCCAGAAGCATGGGACGGAAACCGCTGTCGCTGAAAAGCTTTCTTTCCCTGTCGGACCAGCCGCGCTCGGGGCCTATGGCAAGAACCGCAGACGTGCCTACCGTGGCTCCGCTCAGGGGCACGGCTCCCACTACATTGTCCAGCATGATCAGATCCGCATCGGACCTGCAGTTCTCACGGACAAGCCGCACGGCCATGTTTGCGTGGTCGGCAAACAGCACTTCGGGAAGCCCCGCATGTGCAGACTGCATGGCACCGTCCAGCAGATACTCCC
>Ga0310690_10010331_pt1 | contig 11622 bp, 8 predicted proteins | sample AusTroGonzalo_MG_2_FD_207661 | JGI IMG/M metagenome (GOLD analysis project Ga0310690, IMG submission 207661) | Bovine rumen microbial communities from tropical cattle in Woodstock, Queensland, Australia - Gonzalo_04 (v2) (version 2) | ecosystem: Host-associated > Mammals > Digestive system >...
GCGCCGTTCAGGGGTCGTTGAGTAAACAGTGACATGGGAATCAGCTTCCTGCCGCATCTCAGAAATAGTACCACTGGCCGTTTATCAGCTTAAACCGCTGTGGATCCATTTCCTGCACCTGCGGTGCCGGCGGCGTCGGTTGTTCCTGAGTTCCGGGATCATCAGCAGGTTTTTCTTCATCGCTGTACTTCGCCTTCAGGGGGCTTGCCTCGATTACTGCCCTGCGGATTTCCTGGCTGATTGCACCCATATAGCTCTGCGGGGGAAGGATAATGGCCCGCTCCACTACGCCCGGAGCTCCGTGCTCATCCAGGAATGAAACCAGCGCCTCGCCTGTTTTCAGGGTGGTGATGGCTTCTTCTGTATCAAAGGACGGATTCGTCCGGAACGTCTGCGCGGCGACCTTGACGGCCTTCTGATCCAGGGGCGTGTAGGCGCGCAGCGCATGCTGGATACGGTTGCCCAGTTGGCCCAGGATCGTCATCGGGATGTCCGCGGGGCTCTGGGTGATGAAGTAAACGCCCACGCCCTTGGAGCGGACCAGCCGGACCACCTGTTCGATCTTTTCCATCAGGGGCCGGCTGCAATTGTTGAACAGCAGATGCGCCTCATCAAAGAAGAACACAATCTTCGGCTTTTCACCGTCTCCCATCTCCGGAAGCAAATCATACAGCTTCGTCAGCATCCAGAGGAGGAAGGTGGAATACATCGTCGGATTATTGAAGAGCCGGTCGGCACACAGGATATTGATCTTGCCCCGGCCGCTGGCCGGATCTGTCTGGATCCAGTCATTGATATCGATGGCGGGTTCGCGGAAAAAAACATTCCCGCCCTGGTCCTCCAGCACGCCGACCGCCCGCTGGATCGCCCCAACGCTGGCCGCGGAAACATTGCCGTATTCCAGGGTATACTCCCGGGCGTTCTCTCCCACATGGATCAGCAGATTCTTCAGATCCTGCAGGTGTTCCAGCGGGAGTTCCTCCCGCGCGGCCACCCGGAAGGCAATGTTCATCACACCGCTCTGCGTCTCGTTCAGGCTCAGCATCCGGCTCATCAGCAGCGGACCCATATCCTGTACCGTAGCTCGGATCGGGATGCCCTGTTCCCCGTACACGTCCCAGTACTCTGTCGGATAGGAGGTATAGACAAACGCTTCCTTCGGCACGCCGCATTTTTCCAGCCGGCTGTTGATCGCCTCAGTCGCCTCGCCGTCCATCACCATGCCGCTCAGGTCGCTCTTGATATCGCTCAGGAACACAGGAACACCCATATCAGAAAAGCCCTCCGCCAGGACCTTCAGCGACACGGTTTTTCCGGTGCCCGTAGCACCGGCGATCAGGCCGTGGCGGTTGGCCATGGAGGGGAGCAGGTAAACGGGGGTTTTTTCATGAGACCCGATCCAGATCATGTTCTCATGAAGCATTGGTATCCCTCCCGTTTCGATTCTTCAGCTTTCTGTATATTTTACACTATTTTCCCAAAAACCGTCAAGAATTTCAACGGTTTTGAATTGTTTTTTCACATAAAAAACCAGGCCGGTTTTCCGGCCCGGTGTTCTGCCCGTCCCTTACAGGAGCTGCTCCATGATCGAACGCATCATCTCCGCCGCGCGGGAGCGGTGGCTGACCGCGTTTTTCTCCTCTTCGTTCATCTCGGCATAGGTTTTGTTCATGGGTTCGTAAAGGAACAGCGGGTCGTAACCGAAACCGCCCTTGCCCCGGCGCTCATGCAGGATCGTTCCCGGACAGCTTCCTTCGGCGATGATCGTTTCTTTGCCGGGCAGCTTCAGCGCCAGAGCGCATTTGAATGACGCGCTCCGGTTCTCCTTTCCTTCCATCCGGCTCAGCAGCAGGTCATTGTTCTTCTCGTCGTCCCCGTGCCCGCCGGCATACCGGGCAGACAGCACGCCGGGCTCCCCGTCCAGGGAATCCACCGACAGCCCGCTGTCATCCGCGATGGCCGGCAGGCCGGTGGCGTTAAACACCGCCTCCGCCTTAATCGCCGCATTTCCCGCAAAAGTATCCGCGTCCTCCTCAATCGGTCCGAAGAAGCCGACCGCGGTCATCGGAACAAGCGTATAGAAATCGCGGAACATCTCCTGCAGTTCCTTCAGCTTATGCTCATTGCCCGTCGCGACCACCAGCAGGGGTTTGGGGGCGATATGCGCCGCGCGTTCCCCCAGGGCTTCGCGCTGGGCATCCATCAGCTCGCGCACGCCCTTTTCGCCGTAGCGGGCCAGGGTATCCAGCTCTTCCCGGGAAAAAGCCCGGCCTTCACCGGTTCCCTGGAGCTCGATAAACTCCCCCTTCTCATTCATCACGATATTCATATCCACCTGGGCCCTGCTGTCCTCCTGGTAGCACAGGTCCAGGCACGGCACATCGCCGATCACGCCGGCGCTGATGGCTGCCACCTGGTGTATGATTGGGCTGATCGGCAGTTTCTTTTCCCTGACCAGCCGCGCGCAGGCGCAGGTCAGCGCCACCATCGCGCCGGTGATCGACGCGGTACGGGTACCACCGTCAGCTTCCAGCACATCGCAGTCCAGCGTAATCGTCCGTTCTCCCAGAGCCTTCAGGTCCACCGCCTGCCGTAGCGCCCTGCCGATCAGCCGCTGGATCTCAACGCTCCGGCCGTCCTTTTTGATTCCGTCCCGCTTTTTCCGCTCTGCCGTGGAAGCGGGCAGCATCGCGTATTCGGCTGTGACCCAGCCCTGGCCTTTTCCTTTCAGGAAAGGCGGCACCACTTCCTCCACGCTGGCGGTGCAGATCACGCGGGTGTTCCCCGTCGCGATCAGGCAGCTGCCGTAAGCTGTGCGCACAAAGTCTGTCTCAATCGTCACCGGGCGCTTTTCGTCTGGTGCCCTTCCGTCAAATCTCATTCGTTTTCTCCTCCGGAGGTTATTTATTTCATTGATCATTCATCAAGACTCATTGCCCGGAACTGCTGTCGTTCTCTCCGACATTTTTAATTTGTTTTACTGCTCCTACGGCATATACCACCATCGCAATAATCGCCAGCGCCACCGTGATCCACAGCAGCAGGATATCCGGCGTCATTCCCAGCACTTTGATGTTGCCGTCCTCAAATTTGTCATGGAAGAAACTCAGGATCAGCGAGGCAATAAAGCCTACCTGCGCCGCCTTGCCGTAAATATTACTGTAGACGACCACGTTTTTGCTCAGCATGAACATGCCGCCCAGCACCATCACCAGTTCCTTCAGGGCAACGATCAGCACCGCAACCAGCGGAAGCGGGCCCCAGAAAGTCTGGCAGACCATCACCGTCAGCACCATCAGCTTATCGGCCAGCGGATCAAACAGTTTGCCGAAATCAGTAACCTGATTCAGCTTCCGCGCCAGGAAGCCGTCCAGAAAATCCGTAAAGCTGGCGATACAGAACACTGCCAGCGCGGCCATCTTCTGGTTGTTGAAAAACAGGATGACAAACACCGGGATCAGAATCATGCGGATGATCGTCAGCACGTTCGGGATATTCCAGACATTGGTAAACAGTTTACGGATCTTTTCCTTCAAGGAATTTCAACTTCTTTCTCTGTGATCGGGGAACCACGCAGGTAGTCCGTGAGGGCGGTTCCTCCGATGGTCATTAAAACGCGCCGGTGCTTAGTGATAAACGAGCGTCAGCGAAGTTTGAGCTTAGCATCCGCTGCGCGTTTTACCAAGCGTGAGCGGGCCTGAGGAGGAATACCCGGGATCAGGACTGCCGGGGGGTAAAAAAGGTCGTCAGTCTCTTGCCCAATCACGGCTTCTTTCCACAGCTTTATGCCAGCCTTTGAGATTCAGGAGGCGGGTGGCTTCATCCATCCGGGGTGTAAACTCCAGGTCCTTCTGCCAGACCTTCGCCGTTTCCTCCAGGCTGCTGTACAGTCCCGCGCCCAGGCCGGCCAGCAGGGCCGCTCCCAACGCTGTCGTCTCCAGCACCCTCGGCCGGATCACCGGAATCGATGAGATATCCGCCTGGAACTGCATCAGGAACGTATTCGCGCTGGCTCCGCCATCCACCTGCAGGCTTTCCGGCTTGCTCCCGCAGTCTGCCGCCATGGCGTCCATCAGATCCGCGCTCTGGTAGGCAATCGCCTCCAGCGCCGCACGGACAATCTGCGGCCGTCCGGTCCCCCGGGTCATGCCGACCAGTGTGCCGCGGCTGTACATATCCCACCACGGCGCCCCGAGGCCCGTAAACGCTGGCACCAGGTATACGCCGCCCGTTCCGGTCACGGACTGGGCGATCTGTTCCGTCTCCGCCGCGTGGTCAATAATCTTCAGTTCGTCCCGCAGCCACTGGATCGTCGCGCCGCCCATGAACACGCTGCCTTCCAGAGCGTAGGTCGGTTTTCCGCCGATACGCCAGGCCATCGTAGCCAGCAGGCCGTGCCGGCTCATCACCGGCTTTTCGCCGGTATTCATCAGCATGAAGCAGCCCGTGCCGTAAGTATTCTTGATATTCCCTTTCTTCAGGCAGGCCTGGCCGAAGAGGCTCGCATGCTGGTCGCCCGCCATCGCGGTCACGGGAATCGCCCGGCCGAGAATCGCGGGATCCAGCATGCCGATCAGCCCCGACGTATCCACCACCCGCGGCAGGCACGCCTTCGGGATGCCCAGGAGCTTCAGCAGGTCGTCGTCCCAGTCCTGCGTATGCAGGTTAAAGAGCATCGTCCGGCACGCGTTGGTCGCGTCAGTGACGTGCGGCCTGCCTTCCAGCATGTTCCAGCACAGGAAACTGTCCACCGTACCGAAGCACAGGTCCCCGTTTTCCGCGCGTTCCGCCAGGTTGTAATAATCCAGCAGCCATTTCAGTTTTGTTCCGGAAAAATACGCGTCCGGCACCAGGCCGGTTTTTTCCCGGATCATATCGCCGCAGCCGTCCGCGACCAGCCGGTCGACGATCTGGCTGGTCCGGCGGCACTGCCATACAATCGCGTTGCCTACGCACTCGCCGGTCTTCCGGTCCCAGAGGAAGGTCGTTTCCCGCTGGTTGGTGATCCCGATGGCCGCGATGTCAGCCGGGTTCACGCCGCTGAGGCGTACCGCTTCCCGCAGGGCTGTAATCTGGCTGTCCAGGATGTCCTTCGGATCATGCTCCACCCAGCCGGGCTTCGGATAATGCTGCGGAAACTCCTTGTTGAAAGAAGCAATCGTTTCCCCGTCCTCCGTGAAAATCACCGCGCGGGAACTGGTGGTTCCCTGGTCAAGCGCCGCCAGAATCTTCTTCATCGCCATCCTCCTGCTGCTTCTCCTGCGTCTGCGCGCTCCGGATTTCAATGCCGTAAACGAAAGAGGTTCCTTTGCCTGTGGTACCGATCACCATCACGTTGGAATAGACCGCAGGAGAGGCTTCAATTTCCGCCTCCAGCTTCAGGCTGCTGATTTCCTTCCCTGTCAGCCCGTCCACCAGATGGATCGTACCGTTCTGCTCGCACTGGATAATCCAGCCGCTGCCGTCCACGTCATATACGGCTACCGGGGAGGATTCGCTGCGGCTTTCCAGGCCCATGGACCAGACAATCTCGCCGGTATCCTTGCTCAGGGCAATCAGCGCGGCCTTTTCCTCTGACAGGCCCAGCGGGGTCCTGCCTTCTTCAGACAGGCCTGTGACGGTATAATACACCAGGCCGCCCAGCTTGTTCTGCCCGATCACCGGGGAGGCTTTCGCGCCGACATCTTCTTTGTCCTTCTTGCCCTTGTATACGCCGACTTCCGTACACCAGAGTTCCTTGCCGCTCAGCGCGTCCAGCTTGCGGATCTGGACCGTTCCGTCACCTTTCTTCCGGTTGTTGAGCATATTCGCGGTGTAGAGGTCCAGCGACCGGTCTTCCGTCAGGTCCAGCGCAACGGCCGCCATGACGGAGTCTCCCGTATTCACAGCCCAGACCGGCTGCAGGGTATCTGTGTCCACACACCGGAGCACGCCGCCCATATCCGCGTAATAGACATACTTGTCATAGGCCGCCGGAGAGGATTCCACCGCCATCAGGGCCGTGTTCTTCTGGCCCTGCGCTTTGGATGTCATCAGCGTGATGGACGGGGAAATCTGGTAGACACCGGCCTTAAAGTCAAAGTTGGATCCCAGTGATTCCAGATACAGCGCGCCGTTGGAACCAATGGCGATCACCGTATCGCTGATCCTGTCGATCAGCGCTGAAGTGTTGAAGCTGCCGATATCGTTCAGCGGCCGGTGGGACTTCCCGTCCAGCCCGTCGATCAGCTTCAGTTCCTTCTGGTTGTACAGGTTGTACTGCCGCAGGCCGATTTTGCCCTGCTTGTTTTTCAGTTTCCGGGCGAACTGGCCGACCGTCATAAACGGCGCGCCGCGGGTATCCAGGCTCGGCGTACCCCGCATGGGATAGCCCAGCTTGATGCTGTTGCGCGTCAGGCTGCCGTCCTCCAGGTCCAGGAAACGAATATTCCCGTCCTGGCCGGCAATAATGACTTCCTTCAGCGCCTTCTTTTCCAGTTTTGAATCATACAGGTTGCTGGAGGCGCGTACCTGGGTGCTCCACCGGGCGATCGCCGGCTGGCCCGGCCAGCTGTAGCCGTAGTAGGTCTGGTTGGCGCCCTTGAGGCTTCCGCCTTCGACATCCCACAGGATGCTGAGATCCTGCGGCGCGGCGGACAGCGTCCCGACAGCGGCATTCCGGCGGAAGTTATCGCCGCGGAAAGTCATGATGCCGAGTTTCTTGTTCGTATACTCATCGCCCGCCGGCATATGGACCATTTCCTTGGCCGGACGAACATAGGCTTTTTCTTTCTTGTTCCCGGTATAGACCGTCACGTTTGTGATCAGTTCCGGACCCGCCCCGGCCGCAGCTTCCGTCACTTCCAGGGGCGGCGTGGGGGTCGAGGCGGCTTCCTCCGGCGCGGGCGTGGCAGTCGGCTGCGGAGTCCGCAGTTCACCTACGGATTCAAAATCGCTCTGCCCGTCTGTCCCTTCCTCCTTCGGAACACTTCCGTCGTTTTCCGGCAGATCGTCCGGCTCTTCCTCCGGGGATTCATCTTCAGCCGGTTCTTCCCCGGCCGGTTCGTCTTCATCTGTTCCCTCATCCGCCGGCTCGCCTTCATACGGATCCTCATCATCCGGCTCACCTTCATACGGATCTTCTTCATCCTCCGGCGTCTCCTCCGGGGTCGGTTTGTCATCCGCGAAGATGACCTCCCCGTTCAGCGTCGGCGTTTCGGTCACGGCCGGGCTGTTCATCGCCGGCGTCGGGGTCGCGATCGGGCCTTCCACCGTCAGTTTCATCTCGTGGCCGGTGTTCAGCCAGCCTTCTTCCTCATTCCTGAACACCTGTAGCGCCACCGTGCCGTTAAAGGCCTCTTTCACATGCATTACCATCATCCAGACGCGTCCGACGGTGGTATCCACGTGCGTGGCATCCGTGTTCACTTCCCTGTCCCCGGCGCTCAGGCGGATATCCTGCACCGCCTCTTCCGTTACCGCGGAGAAAGTCAGGTCCGTCGGAGCGATCCGGTCTTCGGTATCCGGCAGGTCAAAGCTGATCACCTTGGGGCCTTCCGGCTGACCCGGTTTATTGTTTTTGATAAAGAGCAGCACCGTCAGGACAATTCCCAGCAGCGCCAGTACCGCCACAACGGCGCGCAGGCGCTTATGCCCCGGGCGTTCCGGGCGTTCCGGCATCCTGTTTCCGCTTTCACCGCTCCGGAACGTCTGGTGCCTTTTTTCCAGATATGCCCTGGCATCCCGCGCGGACGCCGGTTCCCGGGATTCATCTTGCGCCGGAACCGTCTGCGTCATGCCTTCAGCCATCCGTCCGGGCGCGTATCCGACCCGGACGCGCGGCTTCTTTTGCTGCAGCATGTCTTCCGCCTCCGGGCGGATCGGCACCGGGCGCCGCTGCTGGTTCACAGGACGCGGTTCCGCCTGGACCGAGACCCGTTTCGGCGCGACCTGCGGCCGGGTTCCGGGACGTTTCGCGTCGGGTCTCGAAGTACCATAGGGCGCCGCCGTCATGCGGCGGGCTTCAGGAGGCACCCGGCTGTCGGCAGCCTGTTTTACGGAAGGGATTTCCGGATTTCCGGCTGTTTCAGCTTCTTCGCTCTTCGTTTCGGCCCTGTCGTCTTCCGGCAGCTTTTCAGGTCCGGCGGGCAAAACAGGCCCCGCGGGCACGGAGGCTCTGTCTGTGTCCGGTATGTCTTCCGTTCCGGAAGGAAATATCGGCCGATCAGCGTCAGGCAGGGTTTCGCCGCTTTCTTCAGGTCTCCGGCGGAGCCTGCGCTGGGCATTCACAGCCGTATATGGTTCATTCTCATGGTGATTGTTCCAGTTGTCCAATCCTCGTCGTCTCCTTTTCAATACAAAGATCCCGACAGTATATATTATATCCTAAAGCCTCTGACATCACAAGTCCCGCACGGTTGCCATTCCTTCCCGCTCCGCCTATAATAGCTGCAGATCCCCACAGAAAGGAGAGACGCCATGAAGTGTTACCTCTGCCCCAGGCAGTGCGGCGCGGAGCGCTCTTCACAGCCGGGTTTCTGCGGTCTCGGGCCGGAGATGCTCATCGCCCGCGCCGCTCCGCATCTGTGGGAAGAACCGCCCATCTCAGGCACACGCGGCACCGGCGCCATTTTCTTCGCCGGCTGCACGCTGCGCTGCGTCTACTGCCAGAACGGTGAAATCTCCCATAACAATGCCGGCAGGCCCTTTACCCCGCGGCAGCTGTCCGATACGATGAAACGGCTGGCAGACCTCGGCATGCATACGCTGTCCTTCATCACGGGAACGCCCTTTATACCGAAAATTCTGGACGCCCTGGAGCTCTGGCGCCCGCCGCTTCCCCTCGTCTGGAACACTTCCGGCTATGAGAAAACAGAAACGCTCCGCCGCCTCGAGGGCGTCATTGACGTTTATCTCCCGGACCTCAAGCATTTCACGCCCCGGGCCGGCAAAACCTGCGCCGGCGCGCCGGACTACTTTGACGCAGCTTCCGAAGCCGTCCGCGAGATGGTCCGCCAGACCGGCGTTCCGGTTTATGGCGGGGACGGTATCATGCGGAAAGGCACCCTGATCCGCCACCTGATCCTCCCCGGTTTTACTTCGGAAAGCCTGCGCCTGCTGACCTGGATCAGCGATGAGCTTCCCGCCGGCATTCCCGTCAGCCTGATGCGCCAGTACATCCCCTGCAACGGTGTTTCCGTTCCCGGCCTCGACCGCCGCATCACCGAAAAGGAATACGCCCGCGTACGGGATCATATGCTCGCCCTCGGGCTGTCGGGTTTCCTGCAGGAGCCTGATTCCGCCGACCGGGATTTCATTCCCCTCTTTAATCAGGACGAAAGTTTTGTGTGAATTGTTCCCGACAGAAAAACGGACCGCAGGTATCGGTCCGTTTTTATATCAAGGGATCCTTCGACGCGGTCACTGCGTTCCTTTGCTCAGGATGACACAAAAGGAGAAGTGCTCTGGACTTGCTCAGGAGGACACCTCTGGGCTGCGTGCGTCAGGGGTTTCATCCCTGTACATGTTTGTTTTTTGCCGCTCATTCCTATCAAGGGATCCTTCGACGCGGTCACTGCGTTCCCTTGCTCAGGATGACACAGAAGGGGAAGTGCTCCGGGCTTGCTCAGGATGACACAGAAGGAGAAATGCTCCGGGCTTGCTCAGGATGACACAGAAGGAGAAATGCTCCGGGCTTGCTCAGGATGACACAAAAATAAGGGCAGAGCCCTCATTTTTGTGTCACCTTTGGTACATGGTATTCAACCTTCTGGTCAAATTTGACGGTCTCAGGCGGAACTTCCAGCAGGGCCGGGTCTTCCATATGCTTCACCATGGAAGCGAAAAACGCAGCGTAATGGGCGCCTGAGCACATGCGCTCATCTGCCGTCATGCCCAGGGGCAGCCATCGCTTCATACGGGTTTTGTCCCCCTCCACAACGGCTTCCTTCAGCACATTTCCCATCCCGATGAACATGCCGACATTCCCGAAATTATAGATATGATGCCACACATGGTTCAGGCCGATCGAGGCGTTGTTTGTGATGAACAGGCCGCTGTAGAAAGGCAGTTCCCGGGTCATGAACTTCGGCACCAGGCCGTACCGGTCCAGCAGGCGGTACGCGTTGACCGCAAAAGTCGCGAGCCCGGGGATCTTCAGCAGCCCGCCGGCCAGTTTGATCACAAAAGCGTCATCCGTCGTGTTCCTGACTTCCTCCTGCGCGGCGACCATCCGGTCGCGCACATCGAAGATGGTGTCCGTCAGGTCAAACTCGATCCGCACGGTCACCTCATTGCTGGCGTTGTCATGAGGATCCTTCAGCACAACATAGGCGATGGAACAGTTGTTCCGGGCATAGTACTGCTTGTTGAAAATAAAACGGTTCAGTTCCGGGAGCTGGCTCACCGTGCGGACATAAGCCGCGGCGATGATCTGCATGAAGGTGATCTTCTCTCCCTGCCTGTTTTTTTCCGCGATATAGCGGGCCGCCTTCTCATAATCCATCTTATGGGAAAGGAAAACCTGCGCGTCGCATCGCATCGGCATCAGGTAGGGGGTAATCTGGACAAGGGGATCAACGTCCTTCAGTCTTCTGCCATCCGGCCTGAATCCAAACATGCCTGTCTGCCTCTTTTCTCTGTCTCACGTGCTGATCAGAACAGTCCCGCCGCTTTTTCCAGCGCGTCCTGCTGGGCATGGAGCAGCGCCTCGAAATCCCGGCGGTAATCCGCGGCGGCTTTTTTCAGCGCGGCGACTTCCTTTTCCAGGGCCTCCCGCTCTTCCGACAGGCCGTCCAGGCGTTCGGCTGCCTCCGCTTCCGCTTTCAGCCGGATAGCCTCCGCGTCTTCCCGGGCCTTGCGAAGGGTTTCTTCCTTCACTGTCGCCGCCATCTCCAGGATTTCCCGGAAACGGTTCTCATCCTCCCTGCTGACGGAGGGAGCGGCCTGCTGCGCCTGCGCCGCGGGACGCACAATCGTGGTCTTCTGCCGCAGATCGGCAATCTCGTTATTCAGCCGGTCCATTTCCTCACAGATCAGGTCCAGGAAGGTATCCACCTCGTCCTTGTTGTATCCCCGGGATTCAATGGTAAATTCCTTTTCCGCAATAACGTCCGCTGTAATCCGATCCATCTGTTTTCCTCCTCAGCATTTTACATTCACAGTTCATCTTTCCCGGTTTATCGAAAAAGGGGATGCCCTGATGATGAATCAGTATCCGTATCCTCCGAAGCTCGCGTAGGCGCCCGCGGCCGCAGGCATCGTACCGGTGTAGGGATTATAATTCTGCATCTGGCCGCTGCGTGCCGCTTCCCATTCCACCGTGGGACTGCGGCGTTCCCGCCGGACCTGCTGCGGTGCTTCCGGCGCCTGCGGCGCGCGGGCCGCCATCACCTCAGGCATCCGCGCCGCCTCAAAAGCCGCCGGCTGTTCCGGCAGGATCTTGACGCCTTCCGGGGCGATAATCACGATACGCGCACCGTTCAGCAGCCTGACCGAACAGCCCAGCGTGAAGGCGGCTCCCGCAAGCATATCCTGGCAGCGCATGCTTTCGCTCTCGTTGGCAATCGCGTCAAGCATCACAATCAGCGTCTCCCCGTCCTTCATCAGTTCGATCGCTTCATAGCAGCTCTTCAGCCCCGTCAG
>Ga0310690_10010332_pt1 | contig 11622 bp, 5 predicted proteins | sample AusTroGonzalo_MG_2_FD_207661 | JGI IMG/M metagenome (GOLD analysis project Ga0310690, IMG submission 207661) | Bovine rumen microbial communities from tropical cattle in Woodstock, Queensland, Australia - Gonzalo_04 (v2) (version 2) | ecosystem: Host-associated > Mammals > Digestive system >...
CCGGGTGCGCAGACGCACATACCAGCCCCTGAAGTGCTCCGCATCAAAGATGGAGGTGCTCCAGGATGCCGAAGCCTTGTCCGTATGGGACTGGTAATAGGACCGGAGCGCGTCCGTATCCAGGTTTGTCAGGTTGTCGCTGTACTCCCCTCTCATATAAAGATGCTGGTCCAGCACCGGCCAGGGCGTCATCGGGAAGGACACGCCCATGCCCTTTTCCGGATCATTGACCCGCTCGATGCCCACGTCGAAATAGCTGAGCGTGGTGGTATAATTGGTGTACTTGGACGGATCGTACAGCTTGCCGTTCTTGTCCAGCATCTTGTACCACACCGTGACGCCTTTCTCCGGGGTGTCGGCGATCTTGTGGAACACCATGCCCGGCTCCTTGCCGTTGTCGGCGACGATGTTGGCGCGGCGGGTTTCGAAGTTGGGGTCGTTGCTGTTGATCTGGTCGTAATACGGGAAGACGTTGACCACGGCGTTCTCCGTCGCATCGAAGTACTCCACGCAAATGCCGTTCACGAAATCGTCAATGTAGAACTGGTCGCTGGAGGAACCGGTCACGAAGGAGATCACCGCATAGTCCTTGATGTCGATGGATCCCTTGCTGTTGGTCATCCGGACGTCCACGTTGAAGATGTCGCCGGCCGCCAGGCCGCATTCGGACGTGGAAGGCATCGTGTAGATCTGCCCGTTCACCTCGTTGATCATGATGGGCGAGACGACGGTGCTGCCCAGTTTCCCCTCAATCAGGGCGCGGGTGGTGTCGGTCAGGTAATCATAGGGGGCATTCCAGACCGTCAGCGGGGCGGTCTTGAAGAATTCCTCCTTGCGGCTGCCGAACTTGTCGCGGATGTCCGTGATCTCGAACTTGACGGGGCGGGTGGAATTGTCCAGCCAGGCCTTCTGGGTGGACACCTGCTGCCCGATGGGCACCACCAGGGTATCGGACCCCTGCAGGTAGATGTTGGTGCCCAGATAGCCCTGTGACTGGGACTCCTTGAAGCAGGAGCTCAGGCAGGCAAGTGCCAGGAATAAGATAGGAAATCGCTTTTTCATAATCTGCTAAAAATCGTCATTTCTCTCACCATAGAAGAAGAGCGTATGGTACTGATAGCGCTCGGTGTAGGCGTCGTTCCCCATGACCACGATGTGCACCACACCGTTGGAGGTACGGACGTCGGACAGATACATCCGGTATGCCTGGTCGCAATCGGGATTGGCAAGGCCCTTGGCGTAGCGGACCAGGTACGACGGCTTTCCTGTGCGTTCGTCCACTTCCCATTCGTCGCCGCGCTTGAACACCACGTAAACGATTTCCGGGTTGGACATCATGAAATTGCCGTACTGGTAGCCCGCACCGGCATTCCCTTCCCCGTTCCAGGACGCACCGGGGTCGGCCGATGCTTTCTCCAGGGAGAGGTAAATCTCCTGGGTCCCGTCCAGGGAAGTGAGATACTGGGGACCGTTTTCCTTCAGGGCCTTGGAATCCCATTTGCCGGGGAAGATATACATCCCCATCTTGGCCACTTCCTCGTCCTCGATGTCTTCGATCTTGAATTCGGGAGCCGTCCCGTTGCGGAAAGGCTTGTTGCGGCGATAGACATAGCGCATGACGGACCATTTGCTGGGGCCGACGATGGTGACTTCCCCGTTGATGGCGTCCTTCAGGCCGGCCTTTTCAAAAAGCTGCGCCACGACGGCCGTTTCATCCGTACGGCTCATCCATTCGAAGGTGTTGATGTCCATCGGCTCGGTGGAGTTGACGCTTCCGCCGATGGAGTCTTCCTTGGTGCAGGAAGCGGCAAGGACGGCCGAGACAGCGATGACAAATAAACTGAATCTTTTCATAGCATCCTCCTTTTACCAGTTGCATTTACCGTTCCAATAGGGAGTCTGGTCAATGAGGTGGTTGGTGGACAGCACGTTGGAAGATACCGGCCAGTAGTAACCCTTCTGGCGATACTTCACGGCCCCCATCAGATGCGCATTGGGCCAGTAATTGTTGCGGATGAAATCGTAGTAGAGATAGCCCTCCCCGAAGAGCTCGCTGATGCGCTGTTGCATGATTTCCGACAGGAGGTCGCCGCCGGCGTAGTCGCCCAGGCCGGCCCGGTGACGGATCTCATTGACGATCTGCAGGGCCTGGCCTTCCTCGGCGTTCTTGTAATATGCCTCGGCCAGCAGCAGCATGGCATCCGTGTAGCGGAAGACCGGGAGGTTGCATTCCGCGAAGTAGGCGATGTAGGACTCCTGCTTCCGTTCCGTGTCCTCCGTGAGCTGGGCCCACTTGGTGAGCCAGGTCACCTTGGTGCGGTCGTTGGTGGAAGAGCCCTGTGTTTCGTTGAAGGGCTCGTTGTAGGTGGAATCCCACGCGCCGAAGAAGAGGTTGGGACGGATGTCCGGCCCGCCCGTGTCGAAGTCGTACTCCGGATAGAGCTTGGACTTCTGGCTGTAAGGGATCCAGTCGATACCGGCGGAACGGTCGTGGGTGGGGTCGTTGTCCAGCGGCGTCATCTTGCAGGTGTAGGCCTGGACGCCGGCTTTATCGGCCCTGTAGGACTCGTTGTGCTCCGTGCCCACGTAGAGTTCGAAGACCGCCTCGGAGGACTGACCGTTGAACATGGCCTTCACCGCGTCCGCGTTGCTGTAGTCCACATAGGAATAACCGCCGTGGTCCCGCAGGTCCTCCAGGGCCGTGATGGCATCCTTTACGTAACCCAGCGGATTGGGCAGACGGTCGCGCCGGGCCAGGAAATTCACCCACAGGTTGGCGTGGGCCTGCAGCGCCAGAGCAGAACCCTTGTTGGCACGGATGCCCCAGTTGGCGGTCCCGAATTTGCCGTAATCCAGCAGGGCCACGGCCTGGGAGACATCGTCCAGCACCTGACTGGCGATTTCGAAGTCCGTGCTGCGCGGGATCAGCAACGGGGAGTGGTCCTTGTCGATGACCTGGCTGGAGGACTCGATGGCGTCGGTGATGAGCGGGGCGTCCCCCCAGACCCTCAGAATATTGAAATAGGTTAGAGCGCGAAGGAAATAGGCTTCCCCCAGCAGCCGGTCATAGGCTTCCTGGCTGCTGAAATTGTTGACGTCCATGGACTTGATCTTGCTGATCACCAGATTGGCCTGGGCGATGACCTTGTAGAAGGGACCCCAGTCACAGGCCTCGTCGATCGAGCCCCACATTCTGTCCACGGAGGAGACGTCGGAATAATTGCCCACGGTATAGTAGTTTCTGTTGGAGCCGCCGGACCAGCCGTTTTTCACGAAGCCGCAGGTGACGTCGGCCCGCTGATACCAGTTGGAGCCGGAGGACATCAGGCCGCGGTACAGGGAGTAGATGCCGGTGACACCCACTTCCGCATCGGCCTGGGTTTCCCAGAAGGCTTCGTTGTAGATGAGGTCGATCTGGGTAGGCTCAAGGAAATCTTTGCAGGAGGTTGCGAACAAGGCCGCAACGGCCGCCATTGACAGGATAAATGACTTTTTCATCTTTCTTTCCCTTTAAGCGTTAGAACTGGATCTGCGTACCCATCACAAAGGTCTGCGAAAGCGGATACCCTTCCCCGTTGTAGAAACCGGTACGGGTCACCTTCCGGGGATCCAGCACGGAAGAAGCCTTGAACATGGCCAGGTTGCTGATGTTCAGATACACATTGATGCCGCGGAGCTTGATCGCCTGCATCCATTTGTCGGGCAGGTTGTAGGAGATATTGACGTTGTCGATGCTCCAGTAGTCGCCCCGCTCCAGATACATGCTGGACTTGCGGTAGATGTTGGCACCGCCGCCTTCCCAGTAGTTCACGTACAGCATGGGATAGTAGGAGCCGTCTCCGGGTTCCGACCAGAACTTGGATTCATCAAACTTGTACAGTGCATACTGGTAGTAATCCCAGGAGCAGTCCAGACGGCTCAGCTGTTCATACAGCGTGGTGTTGAAAATCCAGTGGCCGAAGGCGAAGGAGGAACTCACCCGCACGGAGAAGTTCTTGTACTTGAAGCCGGTGGAAAGGCCGCCGGTGATCTTGGGCTCCGCCGTCTTGCCTTCGAGCACCTTCATGTCACTTTCGTCGTTGCGGAGGTAATAATCGCCGTCCACGTCGGTATAGAGCGAGCAGCCCGGGAAGATACGTCCCTGGAGGTTGCGGGCCAGGCCCATGTCCACCTGGTAGTACGTAAGGGCCTCACCGGTAAGGGGATTCACAGGCAGGTCGGAGTAATTGTCAAGGGCGCCCAGATACTCGTGCATATAGTACTGGAAAGCAGGCGCGCCCTGGATAAAGGCGTAATTTTCGTCGGTGTTGATATAGTCTTTCCCGCCATTGCCCATCTTGGCGATCACCATGTGGTTGTTGCCCAGGTTGAGCGTCCAGTCCCACTGCACCTTGCTGGTACGGGGGAAGAGATAGGCCGTGATGGACGTCTCAAATCCGTGTCCCACCATATCCACCAGGTTGGACGAAATCCTGTTGAAGCCCACATAGGCGGGGAGCTCCGACGTATAGACCAGGTTGGAGATGTACCGGGAATAGAGGTCGAAATTCAGGTTCAGCCTGCGGCCGAAGAGCTCCAGGTCCATGCCATAGTCCACTTCCTTGGACCAGCTCCAGGTGAGGTCCTTGTTGGCAATTTTGTCAAAGTCGGACACCAGGGAGAGGTTGCCGCCGTAAGTCTTGACGTCCATTTTGTTGCTGTCCATCCACTTGACGCCGGAGCCAAAGCCGCTGGGCGCAACCAGGGAGTTGTACTGGAGCAGCGGGTCGTAATAGATCTCACCGGAGGTACCGTACGAGACGCGGACCTTGCCGAAGTCCATCCAGGCAGACGTGTGCGGCTTGAGCCAGGGCTCCTCGCTGAAAGCCCATTGCGCCTTCACGGAAGGGAAGTTGGCCCAGCGGGTATTGGCGCCGAAACGGGAGGAACCATCCCGGCGGTACACCCCTTCAATCTTGTAACGGTTGCCGGCAAAGCCGTAGGACAGGAGGCCGAACACGGAGAAGAGCCGGGAGGTCACGATGTCGGAGAAGGCGTAGGTGTTCTCCTTGGTGTACCCCTGGATGACCTTGAGGTGGTCCGACATGCCGGACTGGGCCTCGGCCCGGAGGGTATTCAGGTCGTTGATATTGGCTTCCGCACCCAGCAGGGCAATGACCGTGTGCTGCTTGTCCTTGCCGAAGGACTTGTTGAAGTTGAGCACCGAGTTCAGGTTGTAGGTGGTGGTCATGCTGGCGTAAGAATACGCGATGCTCTTGTTGTCCGTCCGGGCGATGGAAGGGACGGAATAGTCCCTCTTCCCGAAGTCCAGGACCATGGACACCTGATTGTCCATCGTGAGCCACTCCGCGAATTTCAGACGCAGGGTCTCACCCACCGTAAGGTCGTGGGAGACGTTCTTGTTGTAGGCCTCTCCCAGGCCGCCGGACATCTGGTTCAACTCCGTTTCCGTGCGGTAGAACAGGGATGACGGGAGGTTGGTGGGGCTGGTAGGCATCGCCTTCATGACGTCGCCCAGGCCGCCGTCGCGGTTCACGTAGGAGTAACGCATCACCACCTCGTTGTGGATCCACTTGTTCACGTCGGTCACCAGGGACATGGAGAGGTTGGTGCGGGAAAGCCCGTAGCCTTTCAGGACACCCGTCTCGTCGTAATGCGCCAGGGACACACGGTACGAGTTGTTCTCGTTGCCGCCTTCCATGGACAGGTCGTAGTTGCCGGTCTGGCCGGTCTGGTAGAACATGTTCTGGAAGTCATAGGCGTTGTTGAAGTACGGATTGTACTTGTCCGTGAGGACCGAAGGATAGGCGATGGCCTCCACGTAGGTGGCACCGTTTCCGGAGGTACGCTGGTCGTACCATTCGGCACCCTGGAAAAGGTTGGTCCAGGTCTTTTTCAGCAGGTCGATCTTGGCCTGGCGCTCTTCCTCACCCACATAGACCGGCACCTTTTCCGGCTTCAGGGTGAAGCCGTGGCTGACGCGTGCCGTGATACGGGCTGCGCCCGAGGTACCTTTCCGGGTGGTGATGATGATGACGCCGTTGGCGCCACGGGAACCGTAGATGGCCGTCGCCGCGGCATCCTTCAGGATATCGATCGACTGGATGTCCTGGGGATTCAGCGAAGACAGGAAGTCGTTGTCGGTCACGTTGTAGCCGGCGAAATCCTGCAGCGACATGGGAACGCCGTCAATGATGTAGAGCGGGTTGGAAATACCGGTGATGTCGTTGGCGGAAGACAGGGAGCTGTTGCCGCGGATCACCAGGCCGGTGTTGGACGCACCCGGAACGCCGCTGCGCGTGACGGTCTGCAGACCGGCCGCCTGGCCGGCCAGCATGGTGGCCAGCGAGACCGACTGGTTGTTCTCCAGGGCCTGCATGTCCACACGCTGGACCGCCGCGGAAACGCTGCGCAGGTTCTCCTTGGTGTAGCCCACCACCACCAGCTCGTTCAGCATCTCGTTCTCCGTCTTCATGACCACGACCATGTTGGGCGCGGCCGTCTGCTCCACGTCGGCATACCCCAGGCTGGTGAACACCAGCGTCGCACCCTTGGAGACCGTGACACTGAACGTTCCGTTGTCCCGGGCGACGCCGCCGCTTTCCTTATGTCCCTTGACATAGAACACGGCCGCCGGGACGGGATCGCCGTTCTGGTCGATCACCGTTCCCTTTACCGTCACCTGCTTCTGGGCATCCAGCCTTGTAGCAGGGGCCACAAGGAGAAGGATGCTTGCCAGAAGGAAGGCTCCGATTCTTTGAAGTTTTTTAGACATAGTGTTTTATATGGTTTTTACAATATTTCTCTCTGGAGGCGCTTCTCATACTCCACGGCGCCGTAATAGTCGAACAGGTAATACCACCAGTTGTTCAAGTGGAGGTCGTTCCCGTCCAGGGTGTTGATGCCCTTGAAGTGCGGGACGTGCTTGTAGAACCACTTCATGTAGCCATACTGCGTCCCGTTCCACTCGCTGCAGTTCACCTTGCGGGCGGTTTCCTTGTTGTCCGTAAGGTTGGGATAATGCTCCCATTCATCGGCGAAGGTGTAGATATAGGTGTACTCGCTGTAGCCGTAGTTCACATCCGTGTTGCAGGGAGAATGGCAGGTGCCGATGTGCGCATAGCCCTTCTCGCCCACCTTCTCATAGGCGGCGCCGTGGGAGAAGAACTTGTCAAAGGCGCGCAGGTCCTTCTTCTGGCCGGAGAAATGGCTGTCGTCGGGGAACCAGTGGAAGATCTCGTTGTAATACAGATGGCTCATGATGGACTCCGTGCGGTGGGCAAAGCTGTGCAACGCCAGGTCCACGGTGCGCTCATAGTTGCAGAACATCACGCACACCAGGTTCTTGTTATGGGCGTGGTAGCGGTCGGAACCGAAGTCGATGGGGGTGCTGTTGCACCAGAAGCCTCCCTGACCCAGGAAACGGGACTCGTTCATCCGGCAGGCGGGATGGTTGTACACCCACACTTCCGTCACGCTGCCTTCATCGATCTTCCGGGATAGGTCGAAATAGTCCAGTACGCCCGGATAGTCGTATTCCAGGCCTACACCGTCGATGTTCTTGTGGTCCAGGATGAAATCGTTGCAAATGGCGTAAGGGGTGACATATTGTCTCTCGGAGGTCTCGGTCTCCTTCTCCGCGTAGTAGCAGAAAAGGCGGTCGTCCAGCGAATGCTCCTCCACGATCTGGATGTCAACGGCCCCGTGGGAGCACTCCTCGAAGGCTTTGGCATATTCCGTCGCCTGGGAATGGGGGTTATGGTAGCCGAAGATCTCGTGAATGCGTTTGCCGTTCCAGGGATCCGAGGCATTGTCCGGATTGGTATAGTAAGGATCCTCGTAGATGACGGCGACCTTTACCACCAGGGGCTCCTCTACCGGGCCCCAGTCCGGCCGGGTCTCTTCCAGGCGGGTGAGCGTGAGCTTGCGGACATAGGTGTTGTAAACCGTATAAGGGACCTCCTTATAGGGAAGCACGCTCCACCAGACGTCGGCAGTGGCCTCCGATGCGACGCCCAGCTCCTGCAGATAGCCGTCCAGCGTCTTGCCGTCCAGCGCCTGCGAGACGCCCCTGACGCTGACGACGTAAGGGGACGACAGGTCCTGGGACTTGCTCAGAATCAGTTTATAGTTGCTCTGGCCGGGGACCGCCTCCCAGGAGAAGGAGTAGGACGCCTCCGGTTCCAGGGCCCATTCCTGGGCATCCACCGGCTCGGAGAGCCGCAACTCATAAGTTTCGGTCTCATGCTCGATTACGTCGTCCTCGATCACCTGCGGGCCCGCGCAGGCAAGGGTAAGGAGAGCGGCCAAAGGATAGGCAAACAATCTTTTCATAACGCTTTATTTTCCAATTTGTGAACGGAGCTCGTTCTCGTACTCAAGGGCCCCATAAAAGTCAAACAGGTAATACCACCAGTTGTTCAGGTGCAGGTCATCCGCGTCAAAGGTGTTGAGGCCCTTGAAATGGGGGATGTGCCGGTAGAACCATTTCATATAGCCGTACTGGTAACCCTGGGGATCCTGCCATTCGGCGCAGGTGATCTTGCGGGCGCTGTCCTGGATGCCATGTACGTACGGATAGTTGTCCCATTCGTCGGCAAAGCTCAGGATGGACGTTTTCTCCTCATAGCCATAATCGACATCCGTGTTGCAGGGAGAGTGGCAGGTGCCGATGTGCGCATAGCCAGACTCCCCCACCTTCTCATAGGCATGCCCGTGGGAGAAGAACATGTCGAACTTGTTCAGGTCCTGTGCGGAGCCCTTGAACCAGTCGCAGTCATAGACATAGGTGAACACCCCGTATCTGCCATAGTTGCGCCAGGTCCTGGACTGGGTGTCGTAGTTCTTGTAATACAGCTGGCTCATGATGGATTCCGTCCGGTGGGCAAAACTGTGCAGGGCCAGGTCCACGGTGCGCTCATAGTTGCAGAACATCACGCAAACCAGTTTCTTGTTGTGGGCGAAATTCTTGCCCATACCGTAGTCGATGGGCATGGAATTGCACCAGAAGCCTCCCTGACCCATGAAACGGGACTCGTTCATCTTGCAGGCGGGGTGGTTGTACACCCACACTTCATTGATGGTGCCGGCGTCCACCTTGGCGGAGAGGCCGAAGGCGTCCATCATCGCCACGTAATCATACTCCAGCGTCCGTCCGTCGATGTCGATATGCGCCTTGCCGGTCTCGGGATCCGGGTCGAAATAGCGCTGGTACAACAGCTGCGGGGTCATGTATTCGCGCTGGGAATCAGCCGTGGAAGCGGTGTAGCAGAACAGCTGTTCCGAATCGTGTTCCTCCACGATTTCAATATCGACGGCGCCGTGGGAGACCTCCTCGAAGGCGGCGGCGTATTCGCGCATCTGTGCCTTGGGGTCATTCCAGTGTTCAATCTCGTGGATGCGCTTGCCGTTGCGGACATCCGAAGGGTTGGAAGGGTCGTTGAAAACGGGGTCTTCATAGACCACAGCCACCTTCACTTTGATGGGCTCCGTGACGGGCTGGGCCACGCCGTCCTCCTTGAGGGTGGTGACAGTAAGGCGGCGGGTCTGGGGCGTATAGGCAGTCCCTTCCGTCCAGGGACCCACGCTCCACCAGAGGGTGGCCGTCTGGCCCGGTTCCAGGCCAATCTCCTTGCAGGCATCGGACAACGTGCGCCAGCTCACCTGAGCCTTCGTGCCGTCCACCACCACCGAGGTCTTCTGCGCCATATCGGCCGTGCCGCTGAAAGAGAGGCGATAGAAATTCTGCCCTTCCATCGGCGCCCATTCAAAAACATAGTCCCGGTTGTATCCCAGCTGGAGGGCAAATCCGTCCGCCGGGGCGATGAGGGCGATCTCAGGCCCGGGCTGGGGGTCTTTCTCTTGCGGCACTTCTTCCTTTTCCTTCTCCGTTTCCGGCTGCACTTCGGCCGTACAGGATCCGTTCAGCAGGAAAGGACAGCAGGCCAAAAGCAGGATGAATAGCTTTCTTTTCATAACTAGTACGTGACGGGGAATTCAGTAACTCTCAGGGTGGTGCAGCCGTAGGGAATCAGGGTGATTTCCTGAACAGGGCCCAGCTCGGCCTGATACTGGTCGCTGTAGGGAAGCGGTCCGGCGGAGCCGCCATAGGGCTGCCAGTCGGTCATCGAACGCGCGCGGGCCTTGATCTGCAGGGGGGCGTTCTCCACGTTCCAGGGATAGGCACCTTCCGCAACGGGCAGTTCCTCCAGGACAAAGGCCGATTCCGGATGCTCGCCTTCCACATCCTCCCGCAGCAGCACGAAGTTCCACGGGTCGGGGCTGTGCACTTCGTAGTACCAGTCGCCGTACCGGCTGCCGAATTTGCCGTCGTTGGCCACCTTGGTCCAATTCTCTTTCATCTTTAGGGCAAAGACCAGCGGTCCGCGCTCTACGGCGGCGGCGTACTCATACCAGCGGGACACCTTGATGTGCAGCGGCAGGCAGAGCTCCATTTCGTCGCCCTGTTTCCATTCCCGGTTCACGACCAGCGTCTCTCCGCCCTTCCCTGCGGCCACTTCTTCGCCGTTCACCTTCAGGCTGCCGGTTTCGCACCAGCCGGGGATGCGCAGATGCAGCGGGAAGGCGGTGGGACGCTCCAGCGCGGCAACCTTGAACCGAACCCCTTCCGAGAAGGGATAATTTCCTGATTCTTCGATGCTTACTTCTTCTCCACCGGCCACCTTCGCCGTCACGGTGCAAGGGCCATAGTATAGGGCGGCGAGGCCGACGTCGTCCGAAGCGAACCAAAGGTCGCGGACGAACTTGGGCCAGCCCTGATGCATGTTGGCCGTGCAGCAAGGGAAGCCCGTGAGCGGGCCGAAGGTCCCTTCCGTGCCGTTGTAGCTGGTCATGAAATTGCGCATCCTGCGCGACACCTCCACCTGGTTGAGCTGCTGGTAGTACTGGCGGGCGTCGAAGGCATCGGTCGCCTGGGTGGGCAGCGCGTTGTAAGCCACCTTCTCCAGCCAGTCCGCCAGGTCTGTGCGGCCGGTAATCTCAATCATCCGCTCCAGCGAGAACATCAGTTCCACGGCCGAGCAGAACTCCGAGCCCTGGGTGGGAGAGCCGCTGTGCAGCATCTCGTCGGAACCGTACATCCCGTTGGGCCAGCCCAATTGCTTCATCAGGTCCTCATAGCCGGTAAGGACGGCTTCCACATAGGCAGGGTCGCCATTGCCCTGGTATTCGATGACCGGCGCCTTGAAGCCCTGGGCCAGGTTCACGCAGTGCAGTTCATAGCGGGTGAAAAGGGTGCTGTGGTCTGACAGCCGGTCCTTCCAGGGAGCCGTCTGCTGGGCCAGGAGTTTGCCAAGGTCCAGGAGGAAAGCGTCGCCGGTGATGTTGTACAGCCAATAGACCACCATGATATTGTCGGCGCCGCGTTCGACCGCCCAGTAGCTCCAGTTCCCCAGCGGAAGCTCGGGGAGGGTTTCCAGCTGATAGCGGAAGTATTTGGTCATAAAGGAGATGACCCGTTCGTCGCCCGTAGCGTCGTAGTACTGCTGCAAATACTTGAGGACCACGATGCGGGGCCACCAGTCATGGGTGCGGTCCCGCTGCAGGCCGTCCACGTTGGGAAGGTCTTCGCTGGGGCCGAAGAAACCGTCTTCCTGCTGGCTG
>Ga0310690_10010333_pt1 | contig 11621 bp, 13 predicted proteins | sample AusTroGonzalo_MG_2_FD_207661 | JGI IMG/M metagenome (GOLD analysis project Ga0310690, IMG submission 207661) | Bovine rumen microbial communities from tropical cattle in Woodstock, Queensland, Australia - Gonzalo_04 (v2) (version 2) | ecosystem: Host-associated > Mammals > Digestive system >...
AATGCGATAAAACATGATAGAGTCAAGAACATAAGTAAAGCGAATTTAAATATTTTAATTCGAATAATGGGCGCATTGTTTGTTTTGAATGTATATTATAAAAATCAAGATTTTAATATAAAGAGATTAGCAGATGCTGAAAAATTTGATTCATCTTTAGGTTCGAGTATATTTTCTGTACAATACAGTAAAGGCTACGGTAGACTGCCAAATGGTTCGCAAGAAGATACTGTAGAACCACATAAACTAACGAATTTCATATATTTGTGTGTATATCCAAAGGAAGTGTATGAAAACATTGTCAAACAATCCGAAGAAACGTTACAAAAACAAAAAGATCTCTTAACAACATCAAGTGAATACATTGATTTTATACAAGCTGGACAAACATTTGAAAGCAGGAACATAAGAGAAATAGCCTGGAAAGTTGGTGCTTGGTGTTTTCTGAATAAAAATCGTCTCCAAACCGATAGAAAAAAAGCACTTGTTGATTCTAAGGAATATCAAACATGTAAAAGGATGTTAAATATAAAAGATGAAGATATAACGGATGAGATTATTGATGATATTTGTAATAGAATTGGCGGATACGCATATAGTCAGCGTTTCTTTGAAGCAGAAATACTATATACTAAATTGTTAGTGAATACGAATATGAATATGGTATTAAATAAAGGGCAAACGTTGTATCCATCAGAATGGAGAAATATGACTTAGTTTTCATATAATTGTTTGTGTTTTGTGCCTCATGAAAAAAGCACAACATATATAAACATAACTCAATCAAACATATTTTCAAAAACGTACGATATACACTGGTAATATTGTGTATAAAAATCGCCGGAAACGGGGCGAAAAAGAACATCCCGTGGAATTACCACGGGATGCCTAATATTACTGGCGGATGGTGAGGGATTTGAACCCCCGAAGGTCTTATTTCATACCTTGTCCGATTTCAAGTCGGATGCATTCAACCGCTCTGCCAACCATCCGGAAAGTATGATACTTTTATGTATCGCGGTCATAATACTATATTATTTTTTTGCAAAACGCAAATATTTTAAGACCCAAAGTGGCGAAATTCATAAATGAACAGCATGTGTGGATATGATACGCGGTCCCATCGCGTAAACCCATAGCGCGACAAATCGACAGTTCGTGTTGCGGCAAGCCCTGCAATCGGCGCATCAAGTGTAATGATAACATCAAACTTTTTCGTAAATTGTTTCAGTTTTTTATTTGGCCCAGGTCCCAAATATGCAATTCCTATATCAAAATGACGTTTAGTGTTTGTCAGATATTCAAAAGCATCGGCGCGAATAGCGGTACATTTGCGCGCACGCGTCAGTAAATTTAATGTACGCAACATAAAAAAGGTGAACGGCATATTTTCAATTGCATAAACCTGTGCACTTGTTTTGCGGGAAATCGCACGCGCCATTCCGCCATAGCCTGCACCGATTTCGACAACCGTTTTAGCACGTGGATAGTGCGAAAATATTTCGCGGACTGTTTCACGACGCAACGCGCGTTCAGATGGAACAAAAGGAATTTGACGTCGTACAAACACGCATCTAAAACGTTCGATGTTTTGAATTAGTTTGTATGCAATAAATGCCCACATAAAAATGGTTAAAATAATCAATATGTATTCCATAAAACCAAGTGTATCAAAAAAATAAATCGTCGGCTATTACAAAATATTTTTGTATATATCGCGCTTAGCGACATAAAACACTTGACTTTTTATGCAATTTATGATACTATACAAGCTATCAAGAGAGGAAATTCTGTTCACACTTCGCGTGTGATTTTTTTATGCCGTACATCTGTGCGGCATTTTTTTTGTCGATGGGAGATTGTATCATGCAGTTAGAATTTATAAATGCGTCTAATGCTGGAACATCATTGGCGCACGCGGTCGCCGCAGTCGTATATGCAGAAACTGGTGCAAAATCACTGCGTGTTGTTGAAGCAATGTGTTCTATGATTTATAATGCCGCGGAACACAAAACAGAAAATGTTAAACGCGTTATACACGATTCAAAATTGTTCGCACACAGCAAATCAGATTTAAATATTGATATAACAAATCATGGTTTCCAGATGTGTCTGCGTGTTGCGCGTAGGATGTTGCATGGTAATTTACAAGACGCATGCAATCATGCAACTAAATTTCATTCTGCAGATACAATTCCCGATTGGGCTATGTCGCGTGGCTATGTCGCAGATATAGATGATATTTTATTTTATGCATAAGGTTTATATATGAACAAATTTATCAGTGGTGGTTTCTTTGCGAATCGCAGCACAAAAATTATGGCGGCGGCGGGCGCGTTGTCTGCATTATGTGCATACCTTGTTGGCGAATCAGATTTGTTCGCAACAGTGCAAACTTTTGCTGCAATCGGTGGTGCATACTGGTTGCACAAATCAAAACAAAACAAAGGAAAATAAAATGGACAAAATCCCAGAAAAGTTTTTGAACAAAGATGGCACATTAAACAGTGATGCGCTAATCAAATCTTATACAGAACTTGAAAAGAAAATTGGTGGTATGGTTTCAGTGCCGGATGAGAATTCTGATGAAACTGCGCAAAACCGCTTTCGCCGCGCGATTGGGGTGCCAGAAAAGCCAGAAGATTATCCGCACAATGAAATGTTTGATGATGAAAATATTCGCGCAAAATTTCATGAAATTGGTTTAACAAATAATCAAGTCGAAAAAATTTATGGCATTGCACAAGAATTTTTATCACCCGTTGTTTCAGAAATTTTTTCTGTGCAACAAGAAGCAAATGCAATGTCTGAATTAAAAAAATTTTTTGGCAGTGATGAAAAAATGCACGATGCACTAACAGAAATAAAATCTTTTGGCGAAAAATTTTTGCCACACGATGCGTTTGACGAGTTGTGCTCTAGCGCCCAAGGAATCCAAGGGATATACAAGATGATGCAATCTATGGAACCGCATGTGGAAACATCTGGAAACATAGAGGAAAAATTATCGGATGCAGATTTGCGACGCATGATGCGTGATCCAAAATATTGGCGGGATCATGACGCAGAATACATTCGTAAAATAGAAAATGGTTTTAAAAAATTATATTCGTAATATTTTTTATGAATAAAAATGCACTTTCTTCTTTACTAATGCATATCTTTAATATAGAATATAAATCAAGAACAAAAGAAGTTTGTTCTATCCAAAAAAAATATTAAAGGAGAGAAGAATGGCATTCACATTCTTGAAGTCTGCGGCAAAGAAAGCTGCAAAACCTGCTGCAAAACCTGCAGCAAAGAAACCAGTTGCAAAAAAACCTGCGGCAAAAAAACCTGTCGCAAAGAAAGTTGCAGCTAAAAAACCAGTTGCAAAAAAAGTTGCAGTGAAAAAAGTTGCGGCTAAAAAACCAGTTGCAAAAAAAGTTGCAGTGAAAAAAGTTGCAGCAAAGAAACCGGTTGCGAAGAAAGTTGCAGTTAAAAAAGTTGCGGCTAAGAAACCGGTTGCAAAAAAAGTTGCGGTTAAAAAACCTTGTGCAAAGAAAGCTTGTGCAAAGAAAAAATAATATCGCAATGATATATTGATAAATGCCCGCAACGCGGGCATTTATTGTTGAGAAAAATTTTTCAGTCAGATTTTTTTGTCTGACTGAATCTTTTTTTATTTGGATAATCCGGTTAGCCGGACCCGTTTTTAAATTTGTTCTTTGGCGCATAAAGGCATAACCAAAAACAATTTTTGGTTGGGCAAACATTTGCCCAGTGGTTTTAATAATTTTAACAAAAGGAAAAAATATGTCTGTTTCCATAGATCAAGTATTTGTGAAACAATTTGAAGCAGATGTCCATTTGGCTTATCAACAGATGGGCACAAAACTGCGTTCAACGATTCGCAGCAAGTCTGGGGTTGTTGGAAAATCTACAACTTTCCAGAAAATCGGTAAAGGTACGGCTGGCATAAAATCACGTCATGGTATGGTGCCTGTTATGAACCTGAATCACACTCCAATCGAATGCACTTTGCAAGATTATTATGCGGGCGATTGGGTTGATGCATTGGATGAATTGAAAATCAATATCGATGAACGTCGTGTTGTTGCATCGGCGGGTGCTTATGCATTGGGCCGCACAACCGATGAACTGATTATCGCGGCAATGGCAACGGCAACAGAAAATGTCGGCGACTACAGCACCGGACTTACCAAGTCGTTGATTTTGGATGCTTTGGAAAAACTGAATACCAAAGATGTTCCAGATGATGGTCGCAGATTCGCAGTTGTTGGTGTAAAACAGTGGAATGAACTGTTGGGCATCGCAGAATTTTCGTCTGCGGATTATGTTGGTTCAGATCTGCCGTTCATCACAGGTGGTGAAGTAAAAAGATGGCTTGGTATCACATGGTTGATGCATAATGGTTTGCCATTGTCTTCTTCTACACATCGTGATTGCTTTATCTATCATGCGTCCAGTGTTGGTCACGCGTGCGGTCAAGAAGTTAAAACAGATATTTCTTGGAATGGCGAACGCGCAGCACACTTTATCAGCAACAGCATGTCACAAGGTGCAGTTCTGATTGATGCAGATGGTATAGTTCGCGTTAAATGCGGTGAATAAAATAGAAACAAAAAGGAAAACAAATGGCTTTTCAAAATAAGAATCTGTCTGTGATTGCATATGCTAATGGTTTTACATTGTGGCAATATGCAGCAAGTGAAACTTTGGCAACTATCACCGCCAGCGGCTATTTCAATGGCGTCAAGACACTGATGAACAGTGGTGATTTAGTGATTATCAATGCATCGGATAAAACATCGATTAAGAAAATCGCGGTAAGCGACAGCGCGGTTACTACGGCTGCATTAGATTAGTTTTTGTTTTGTTTAATACATATTCAGGGTCGAATTTATTTCGGCCCTGATTTATAACACAAAGGAAGTAAGTTATGCTAACCAAAATAGATTTATGCTCGATGGCATTGTTGAAACTTGGCGAAAAGCCAATACAATCGCTGTCCGAAGATACACCTGGGGCGCGTTTAGGGCGCACACTTATCGATTTTGTTCTGGATACCCTGTTGGCAATGCATCCATGGCGTTTCGCGTGCCGTACTTATGATTTAGTTCGGGATGCCAATGGTGATTTTAATATACCATCAGATGTTTTGCGTATAATTAAAACAAATGGCAAAGTAATTGGTAATACAATCGAATCGCAATATGATAAAATTACTATTACCGCCGTTGTGCGCGTTGATCCAAACGATTTTCCAAGTTATTTTACGGCGTTGGCCGCAACAAAATTGGCGGTTGAATTTTGTATGCCTTTGCTGTCAGATACAACAGTTTTTAGAACTTTGGTTGCGCTTTATGAAACAGAATTGCAAACGGCAAAGTTTATAGACAGTACGACTTCGGTCGCCCCTGAAATAGAACACTTTTCTTTGATAGACAGTCGCTTTTAACCAAAAGGAAAAAAACGATGGGAAATTTTATAAAAACACAAAAGTCATTTGTGCATGGTGAAGTTGGAACAAACTTTTTTACAAATGATAATTTGAACGGTTTAGCCCACATGGAAAATTTAGATGTGATACCAGGTGGCGGGTTAAAGCGACGCCCAGGATTAAAAAAAATTGCAACTTTGTCATCAAATGGACGGCTGGTACCCTTTTCGATAAATGAAAACGAACATTTTGTGTTGGTTTTGATGAATAACTGTATTCGCATTTTTGCAAATGATACTTTTGTGCAAGATGTTTTGGCACCATGGGGTACAAGTGATTTGCCACAAGTTCAATACGCACAACGTTTTGGTACAATGATTTTTGTACATCCTAATCATATTCCAAAAATTTTGCATCGCGAAAATGGAGTGTTCAAACTCACCAGTTTTGCATTCACAATGTCAAATGCGACATATAATGTCAATATGCCTTTTATGCGATTTGAAGGAACCGAAAGCATAACCATAACAATGTCCAGTGTTGGGGGTAATATTCACTTTACAACGAATACAGACTTTTGGACTGCGGACAATGTTAACGGGCATTTGTTTGTGAACGGCAAAACTTGGTTGGTTACCACCTATGTTAGTGCCACAGATGTAATTGTTGTGTGCAATGGTGCATACAGTTTAGCAAACGACCCTGTGTCCGATTGGCAAGAGGCCGTATTTAGTCCACGGCGTGGCTGGCCATGCAGTATTACTTTCCACCAAGACAGGTTGGTTTTTGGTGGTGCAAAGTCTTGGCCGGCGGGCGTTTGGATGTCTTGTGTCGGGCGGCATTCGGATTTTGATTTGGGAACGGGTTTGGATGATGAAGCGATATCTTTGACATTGTTATCCAGTCGCAGACAACACATTTGCACGCTGGTCAGCAGTGATAATTTGCAAATTTTAACATCCGAAGGAGAATGGGCAATATCAAACAAACCACTGACCCCGGAATCTGTGAATATCAAAATGCACACTTCGGTTGGCAGTGTGGCGGACAGGTATTTACCGCCCCAGCAAATCGAAGGTCAAACAGTGTTTGTGTCTAACAACAAAAAAGATATTCGCGAATTGGTCTTGGATGATTTGGGCCAGAAATATAATGCGAATAATTTGTGCGCTTTGTCGGAACATTTGATGCAAAATCCAGTGGATTTAGCCTATAACAAAGACACAAAAAAATTGTTTGTTGTTATGGCGGCGGGTGATATAGCAGTGCTGAATTATGATTCTGCATTGGGCATATCTGCGTGGGGGCGTTATACCACAGATGGCGAATTTTGTGCGGTTGTAGTTCAAGACACAGATACTTTTGTAATAACTAAACGCGGCGCAGATTATCAACTTGAAAAATTTGCATCCGCCGAGTTATTTGATGTATCCAATAAACCGTTCAAAGTAGAGGCAAAAAGTTTGCCGCTGATGTCCAACGGACATAACACAAATCGTGTTCGCCTTACAAAAATTGTGGCGCGTGTGCACGATACAAAAACACTGGTTATAAATGATGTTCGTGCAGTTTTACCAAACGAAATTTATGACGCAGACCACGCGGGCTTTTCGGGCGATGTTACGGTCAATATACTTGGCACCAATAGCGATTTTATGGAAAGTTTGTGGTCAATATCAACAACAGATGCAATGCCAATAGAGATTTTATCTATCACTATTTATGGCAGATATCAAATATAGGGAGTAAAAAATGGGACAAATTATTTCAGATGTGACAGATGTTTTAGATTACAAAGAAAATAAAAAACAAGCAAAAGAAACCAAAAAACAAATTTTGCAAGATATTATTGCAAATGATACGGAAAAACAAAACTTGGTAAAAAAAGTTTTGGCAACCCAACGTGCTAAATACGGCGCAGCAGGAATGTCAACAAACGATGCGGCAGCAAAAAATGTGTTGGCCAGATTAAAGGCTGAAACAGAAAAACCGTATGAAGAAAAAAAGCAAGCAAATCTGAAAAAACTAAAAAGCACCAAGGTTGAAAAGAAAAATTTATTGACCACAATTCTTGGGCGTCTTGAAAAACTGATGAAATAGTGATGACGGCGTATAAACAATTTTTGGATTCTTGGAACACCAAACTGGATATGACTACGCCGATGCACCATTATCAGATGATGGATTTTTTAACCGAAGTTGTAAATGACGGAACGCGTCGAGGATTGTTGATGGCGTTTCGGCATTCTGGCAAGTCCACATTGGTTGGTATTTTTGCCGCATGCACATTGTTTTTACACCCTGAAACGCGAATTTTAATATTGTCTGCGGAAACGCACTTGGCAACCAGGATGGTTATGCACATTCGCAATATATTGGAAAACCATCCTTGGTGCCAAGATATGATTCCAAAAAACAAACGCGAGTGGGCGGAAAATAAAATTACGATAAATAGGCCACTTGGGATTCGGGAACCTTCGGTTGTATGTCAGGGTGTATATGGAAATATAACAGGTATGCGTGCAGATTTAATTATCTGTGATGATGTTGAAGTGCCTAATACTTGCAACACCGCCAGAAAGCGAGTGGCATTGCGTGAAAGATTGCGCGAATTAGATTTTATTTTATCGCCAAACGGTGCGATGATTTATATAGGAACACCACACACATTAGATACGATATACCGCGTTAGTTGACCATAGATTTTGGCATAGAACTGGTCAGTGTATGCAGGCGGCGCAGCAAGTTTCTGCCTTCGTCACCGAACATTGGCAGGTATGTTTCATATTCTGGCATATCAACCTGTAATTGTGCACGTTCGCGGTCTGTGACAGAATTCGCCAAGATTTGATTTGCACTTTCCCACATCTTGTATGCATTTGCAATTTGCACAATGTTATCAAGTTTAGAAAGCGCATCAGAATCGTGGGGCAGGGCAGTCCTGATTTGGTTTGCCCAATCAGAACCAAAGCGTGCAACAATCGGGTTGTCCATAAATTCATCAAGTCCTTTCGCATCAGGGGTAAATGCGTTCACCGCATGAATTAAATCATCAAGTTCTTCTTGGGTTAAATGCTGAACAACCTCTGTTTCCGCCATCATACCGCCATACGGTAAAAGTTCGCGCGCAATGGAATCCATTGGGGTTTTACCAGAACGCAGGTTGTTGATATGTGCCACCAACAGTTTGCCCGTAGGCAGTTCGCGCAATTCTGCAAGAACCTCGTCAGACGCTTCGTCCAGAAATACGCGATTTAACACAGGCCACCCGCCGTTTATAACATGCGCTTGGCGATACAGGTTTAACAATTTTTGTGCGATAACACTTGCTTTGGCTTTCATCTCGATTGTCCCCCCGTTTTCGCTGTTGTTATTCGGTCACAATCATAATGACCTTGTGCATAACTTTGCCAGTAATTTTTTCTTCTGGTGAAACCATTTGACCATAAATATTTCCCTTGGAATCTTTGCGCACTAGGGCAATATTTGCGACAACATGTTGATCCGGTTTCAATGTTGCAAAGTCTTCATCTAAAAATACCGCCAAGTCACCAACAGAAGCAGACTTTTTCGCATCTGCAAAGACATAAGAGTTTTCAGGAATGAATCCACCCAAACGCTTTGAATTTGGTACGACTGCGTAAACACTGCGCCGACCGTCCAAACTTGCCGGTGTGTTTATCATTTTGTTATCAGCTTTTGTGAAAGAAATTGCCTTGTCTTCGGGTGTACCAAATACAGGAACCAGTTTCTTGCGCGCACTGGCGTACAATTTGGCGCCATATAGATGCCCGCCTGTGTCGCCGAAATCAGAAGAATCTTCATCGGCAACCAATGCGGCGCGAACGCGTTCTTTGGCTTTGGTCATATTTTTTGTCAGTTCGCCAGATTTATAAAGCCCTGCAATTTTGGCAAACAAACCTTCAACCGTCTGGGCAAAAGATTTTGCCAAGGGTTCGATTTCGTTTTGATAGACTTCGCGTTGACCAACTTCTATCTTGTGATACACAGACAACGTCATCCCAGCGTCTTTTGCGGCCTGGGCAATGGTTTTGCCAGTCTGTTGACGGATTTTGCGCAGTCCGCTGCCAAACACTTTCAAACCACCGTCTTCGTTATCCGTCATACGGCGATTTATTTCGTTTTGCCATTTAGTTGCGACTTCATCGGTGTCTTTAATAAAAATATCAGACAGTTTGCAGCCCAAGATGTTGCAAACATTCAACAACTGTTTCTGATTAAGACGACGAACGCCTTTTTCAATCTTGGAAACTGCGGACAACGACAGATGTGAACGACGTGCCAGCTCGGTCATTTTCATCCCTGCAGCCAGTCGAATATTGCGGATATTGTTTGGAAAAATGATTTCTTCTTGGGCCATGGCAAACTCCTTGATTTATTTCTTGACAAAATAATAAAAAAAATTAGCAACCTTGGCAAGCAAATAATTACGAAAAAATTATAAATCTATGTCGTCAGGAATTGCATTTACATCGACAGGTACAGGTTCTGTGGTATCCACAGCAGAATTTTCTGATGGTGCAAATTCTGGAACGCGTCCCGCCATTTCATCAAGGTTGTCAAATAAACTGAAATCTGCAAGGAATGCGACCTTGACCGTATCGGTTCGACCATGACGGTTTTTACCGATAATAATGTCTGCTTTATCTTTGGCCTTTTCCATACGGCTTTGCCAAGATTCTTTGGATTTTTCGGTCGGTGTGTTCGACATTCTGTACGATGGGTCGCGATTTTGCAAATAGTATTCTTCACGATAAGTGAACATAACAATGTCGGCATCCTGTTCAATAGACCCAGATTCACGCAGGTCAGATAGCTGTGGCCGTTTGTCATCGCGGGATTCAACACTGCGCGACAGTTGCGACAGAGCAATCACAGGAACATTAAATTCTTTGGCCAACATTTTCAAACTGCGCGTGATTTCAGACAGTTCTTGGACGCGATTGTCTTTGTTTTTGCCCCCAGGTGAGGTCAACAATTGCAGATAGTCAATAACAACCAATGCAATGCCACCGTATTTGCGTGCAAGGCGGCGAACGCGCGTGCGAATCATCGGTACAGACATCCCAGGCGTATCGTCAATGAACAGTGGAATGCGCCCAATAGCATCAGAAAATTGTGCCATCTTTAAAAAGTCTTCATCGGACAGCGAACCTTCGCGCATAGCGGATGCGGGAATTCTGGATTGGGATGACAACACACGTGCCGCCAACTCAGATGCGCCCATTTCAAGACTGAAAAACGCGACAGCGCCTTTGTATTGCGAATTTGCACGGCCGTTAAAGATTGCGTTTGCTGCATTGAATGCGATGTTCATCGCCAGTGCGGTTTTCCCCATACCTGGACGACCCGCAATAATCAACAAATTAGATTTATGCATACCACTAATTGCGCGGTCCAAACCGGTAAGACCTGTGGTCAAGCCCGACAATTTGCCGTCTGCTTTATAGGCAATTTCCGCCTCGGTCAAAGCATCTTTTAGGGCATTTGCAATTGGTGTGACATCGCGGCCAGTATCGCCCGTCATCGCCATATTGAACAGTTGTTGTTCGGCGACCTCTATCTGGGCGGAAACAGGGTTGTCCAAGTCTTCAACAAATGCGGCATCGGTCACCGATTGCCCAAAGTTGATAAGTTCACGCCGCAGTGCATTATCGTGAACGATGCGACCATATTGCTCGACATTGACGACGGTTGCGCCTGCGCCCGCAAGTTGAGTCAAATAATCAACGCCACCAACAGATTCCAGTGTCCCTTGTTGGTCCAAATAATTTTTTGCGGTGATGATATCAAAAGGAACGCCCGCAGCAAATTGTCGCATTGCCAACTTATAGATTTCTTGGTGTGCGGGATGTGAAAAATCTTCGGGACGCAAAAATTCGGAAATTTTTTCCAGTGCGCGATTGTTCATCAAGACCGCCGCAAGTACGGCCTGTTCGGCCTCTATATTCGTTGGTAAAGTTTTGGGAGTAAAGTCCATGTCTGATATAGTATATGAAAAAAACGTTTTTGCAACGCCTTTTTTATCTGGATATTCAGAATTGCGAATTCCGATACTCGACAGCAGCGGAAATCCCGCATGGCCGGCGGTTTTTCCAACAGAAAAAATAAACCAGATCCGTGAAACGGTTGGCGAAAGACACTTTTCCGCGCAAAT
>Ga0310690_10010334_pt1 | contig 11620 bp, 8 predicted proteins | sample AusTroGonzalo_MG_2_FD_207661 | JGI IMG/M metagenome (GOLD analysis project Ga0310690, IMG submission 207661) | Bovine rumen microbial communities from tropical cattle in Woodstock, Queensland, Australia - Gonzalo_04 (v2) (version 2) | ecosystem: Host-associated > Mammals > Digestive system >...
TCAGTCGAAACGAGCGGAATGTCATGCTTCTTCGCATAACGGAAAACTGCGAGCGCAACTGGACCAGGTGTCTGGTCGTGAATAATATCTGGCCGAAACTCATCGAGCACTTTGCGAATCTCTGAGGATGGGTTTAAACTAACATTTAAACCGTTCTTGTAGAACATCTTTGGCAACTTTACGCCCAAAACTTTTTTCGCTTCTGGGACTTTATTGATTTGGTCTGGATAAACATGAATGCGCATCGAACTTAGGCGTGCGACCTGGAAATTATATTCTGGGTCTTTTTCAATTTTGAAGTCGCCGTCCGTACTTGGCGCAAGCACTAAAACATCGTGGCCGCGCTTCGAAAGGCCGGCTGCAAGGTTGCGTGAAAAAACCGCGACACCGTTAATCATCGGATAATAAATATCAGTAGAAATTACAACTTTCATTGCTCTTATTATACAACATCAGCCCTTGAGGAACTCGTCGATGCGGTCGGCGAGGAGCTCTGGGCGTTCGTAGTTTATCAGATGACCGGCGCCATCAATTTCAGTAAACTTGGCGCCATTTTTAGCGGCACGTTGCTTGGCGAGTTTCGAAGAAGTAAGGCGATCTTTTTTGCCAATAATATACATAATGTCGAGCTGTGCGACCGGCTTCGTCTGCTCTTTCATCGAAATCTTAATATCATCGAGCAAGCCCTTGTCGCTATTGACGTTGCCGGAATACTTGAAATGCATCTCGTCGATTTTCTTGCTCTGCTTATGGTCGCTGGTAAGGTAGTGTGAAATACAGAAAGAGGCGAGTTTGCTACGCATGAGGCCGAGGCGCGGCTTTGGCGGAAGAAGGCTGAGAGCCATAACCGTGAGCGCGCAACGAATGTTACTGGATTTTTGGCTAAAATCTGAACGGAAAATCGGCGATACGAAAACTGCCTTTTGCTGCGTTTCGCCTGGATGCTCGCAGAGATAATGCGAAGCGATAATCGAGCCCATCGAATGAGCAACAATGATCGGTTTTTCCTTCTGTGCTGCGACAATACTATGAATCCACTCGGAATAAGCCGAGAGGGTCTTTTTGTCGAGATTGCCGGCTTCACCATAGCCCGGCAAATCTGGATTTAATACTTTATAACCGCGTTTTTCAAGCAACTCGGCTAACTCGGCGAGACCGTGATGGTCGCCGCGAAGGCCGTGAAGTAGTAAAATCGTTTTTTTCATAGCTGATTGATGATTTCTCGCGCTTCGGCGATTGACTTCGTCATCATTAGTTTAGCACGCAAATCGCTCGCACCCGGGAAATTGTTTATGTATATCTTATAAAAATGCTTGAGCGGGTCGTACGGATAGAGGCTGTACTTCTCATAAAGGTCGAGATGATAACGCATTAAATCAAGCAATTCTTCTTTACTATGCTCTTTTGGCTCTCTTTCAAAACAAAATGGATTCTGGAAGACGCCGCGGCCAATCATAATGCCATCTGCGCCGAGTTCAACAAACCTCTGTGCGTCTGTCGCAGTTTTAATATCGCCATTAATAATGAGTTTTGTCTCTGGCGAGAGTTCGTTTTTAAGTGCAACGATTTCCGGGATTAATTCATAGTGAGCGTCAACCTTCGACATCTCTTTCTTGCTGCGGAGATGGATCGTAAGTGCAGCCGGATGCTCTTCGAGAATATTTGTGAGCCAGTCATGCCATTCGTCTGGACGCGTATAGCCAAGGCGAGTCTTAACAGAGACAGTGATGCCCGGAACAGACTGCGCCGCGCGAATAATTTCCTTGGCGAGTTCAGGAGTGCGAATGAGGCCGGAACCGCCACCAGTCGCCACAACATGACGATCCGGGCAGCCCATATTAATGTCTACCGCCCGAAAACCGAGGTCACGCACCGCTTCGACGGTCTCTTTGAACATTTCTGGATTTTTACCCCAAATTTGCGCCACAATCGGCATTTCGCTCGGCTCATATTTGAGGCGCTCAAGAGCGTTTGGGCGACCTTTTTCACTAGAATAACTGTTTACATTCGTAAATTCGGTGAAGAAAATATCTGGCCTGGCCGCCTTGGCGACAACCTGGCGAAAAGCAATGTCTGTCACGCCCTCCATTGGCGCGAGACAAGTGAAGCCTTTTTTGAACTGAGACCAGAAATTCATATCTGTTATAGTATAAAATATTTTGGCCGTTTTGGCCAGCCCCTTATTGACTTTTTTGCTTATCTGTGGTATAATGACCTCATACAGATGCGCAAAAGCACCTGTTATAGCACCTTACAATTGATATGGTAATATAACAGTTGTTTTTGCTACTTAGAGACTTATTCACAAAAAATATATTAAGGGGGTAAACCATTATGAAAAAGTCTACAAGAATCCTTTGCACTGTATTGGCTTTGGCAGTAATGTCTGCCTTCCTTACAGCTTGCAACAATGAACACGATGATAGAGTTGAGCCTTCGATCAGGGAGACGGAAACGAATCCCACTGGAAGCATCGATGAGCCTCAGCAGAGCATTGCGGACTCTGTTGCTACAACAGAATCCGAAAGTAGTGAAACAGCTACTACAGCACCGAGCAACACCGGAGCATATACCTACGAAGCATACGGCTATCAGTTCTCAATGGACGTAAACATTGATGACTATCTGTTCACGAGCGCAGCAGACGGAACAGTCTGTTTCGATCTCTACGGTTTAGCTGAGGCTTACGGATGGACGCCTCATAGAGCAGACGGAAACACAGCCTACGATTCAAACAATGCTCATACCGTTATGTGGTATGAGTACAGCTGTGGTGACGGGAAGTATATGGGCCTTATGTGTGGATGTACTGGTTCAACTAGCAACCCTACGGGCCGCCAGCAGTTAACAACTATCACATATAACTTTATACTCGCTGGCAATTCCCCGTTAGGCGGCAATTGTTACGAGGATGGTTCAAGCAATCCGCTTCACGGAGCATCCTTTATTTCAATGTTCAACCACCCTTCTAGCGGAGATTGGTATGGCTTGTATGGCGGCGGACAGTCCAGCGCTTCTATTACGAGAGAGGATGCCATTATCCTGGCTTATCTTATCTCTGTAGGTCCGCAGCACGTAGGCGAAAACCCGCTTTATTATACAGATTTTTATAATGCTGATTTTAGAACGGGCGAAAGCTACACATTACCATATTAATAATGGGGGAGAAAGCCGCATGTATTTGCGGCTTTTTTCTATCTAACAAATGCTATAGTCGCGACGCGATTCGTAGTAGTAGTATTGAGCAATTATGATTGGGGATTCCTCAATAATAATTCCGTCATCAATTTTAATAGGATCCTCATTGCCCTCTTCTTGACTATATGGCAAAAGATTGGCCGGTTCATATTCTGCAATAAAGCTCTGGACCTCAACATAGTCTAATAAGGCAATGACATTATCTTTTGTTAAACCAGAATAGCGCGCAAGAGTACCCTCGAAGGAGGTATCGATTGGATTTTCCTCATAATATTCGGTGAGGAATTCCGTGACGGCGCTTTCTTTAACGAGCCCCATCTGCTCGGCTAGACGCTGGTCTTCGATAAAGCGCTGGTACTTTTTTGCTTCATCCCAAGTGACAGCTTCACCGCCAACCGCTTCGCTGTTGCTATTATTAGTTACGCAACTCTGGCCGGTAATCCACCCCATATTTTTTACTTTTTTCTCATTATTAACGACGTCAACTATATCCCCGACTACCGGTATCATGCCGACAACCGTATCCGTCGCGGCACTAACACCAACATTGTCTATATAGTTACTCGAGTCAAGAGGAGCAACTTTCGTAGCAATGTTTTGATCAGTTATGCCCCATGGCGATTGGCGCTGGCTGCAGAAAATTAAGTATTTTGCTAGTTTCGACTTATTGTTAATCTTTGGGGCGCCGTCACCAGACTCCGGTGCCGGCTCTAGATTATCGCCCATATCATAAACTTCTTCTGTGTTTGCGGCGGGATCAACATCAATTGTGGACATATCGGTAACTTTATAAACATTACATTCTTCATCGCCGAGCGCGCCAATATCATATAGCTCTGGGCAATATTCTTTTGTTCTCTCCTCTATTGCCGCAATATCTACCGCATTACTAATTGCCGAGGAGTGCGGAATGAGAGATGTGACAGATTTACTAAAGAGCGCGCCAAAGCTACTAATCGCTCCGTTCAGAGATGACATTTGAGAAGCGAGTGGGATAAGTTGCGTAGCAAGACTGCCAAGGAAAGTATACTTGGACGTAATATCGAATGGGCTATGCGTGTCGCGTTCATACTGAGCCTTTTCGGCGATTACCTTATCTTGCGCGTTGCGATACATCAATAGCGACATTTTATCCCCTAGCCCAGAGCCGATATGCATATCGCCCATATATTTATTGGTCGTAGTCGGCATTATAGTGCCCAAATCTATCCCGACCACATCCTTAAAGGCCTGGCGAGCAAGCATTTGGCCAAAATACGGAATCGCGAAAGCTGCTATGACAGAAAATGCAATCGAAATTGCTGCCTTTAGGGCTGTCTTCGCAACAGAAGTAACAGTGGAGCCCGCGGCGCCCGCTGGCGGGAAAAGCCATAACAATATTTGCAGCGTGGCTAAGCCGGCCGAAGTCGCCAACCTGGCAATCGTGCACGACCTATACGCGTCGACGCTAGTTGCTTCGGAGAGATCAATACTCGTAGCAAAGTCAAACTGAGTATCAAAGACTTTATTGAGGGCTCGGTTTATCATCGCTGACGGCTGGAAACTCTGAACGCTCGGGTCTGACATATCTGGCATCTGGCCACCAAATAAGTATTGCATTGGAGAGGCTTCCATTGCTGACCCTGTTAGAGAGAGAGTTGTCGTATCCCCCTCATACTTATCGCCATTACGTTTGACGCTATTATAATCGGTAACCTCGTAAGTCGAAGTGGCTTTTTGCATCAGGAGATTTCCTAATTGATGGACGAGATTCTTATCGTCGTCGCCAGCCTGCGCCCTATTAATACCCTCAAGAAAATTGGTTACAATTGCAAGGTTCTGCATTGCTTGATAGCCAATAATCAACGCTTTGAATGCCGTGGCAATTTCCATGACACCGCAAACAAAATTAATACCAGTATTTGCAACGTTCAGCACGTCGCCAATTTTTGAAAGTTGATTTCCAATCTCCACTTTACTGGAGTTTTTATTCAGACTGATGCTTTCCGTGGTAGTGTCGCCCTTGACGGTTGGTTCGTTCGGATCAGACCCGGTCACTTTGCCGGTCTTATCGTCAACCACTTCGCCATCGGCCTCATTCGTGGCTTTGTACTTCCCCTCGAATTCTTGGTCCGCGTCTTCGGAAATTTTTTGTTTAACGGAGTTTTCTGAGTCTTGGTCGCCGGCATTTTTGAGTTTATTCCGGCTAACGCCCATTAGTTTTAGAGTCTCCGCCGCCGGATCATCGAACCAGGCTGCAACCGAGCCTCGCCATGTTCGCGTCCTTTCCGTATAAAGATCTCGGAAACTCACATCCGATTCAAACATACTATCGAGCGTCACGCGCCCATTCACCGCATCCGAAGCATCGGCAACGATAACTTTGCCGTTATACAGGAGGCCTTGGCGGCCATTGCCGATATCGTCGATGACTTTGATTTTGCCATCACTACCTTCAAGTTTCATCTTTTGTTTTGCTGAAATTTCGAACTTCGCTGGGCTAAAGAAGCCAACCTTCACGAGGCTATAGTTGCGACCATTGTTGGTCGTCTGGAATTTGAAAAATGATTTCGTACGGAAAGTCTGCGAAACGGAAATCGAGTCAAACTTGTCCTGAAGTTGAGCGAGAAGGCTAAACGGCATCGACATTTGGCCTAGGAAACTGGCGCCGCCAAACATGGCTAAAATACCCAAGATAACGAAAAGCGGGCCACCTTTTTTCAAGCGGCCAAAGCCCTTGCCGACCTGGCCGGACTGGATTTCCTTGACGCCCTTGACGGCGTTTTTATACCGACCGAATTCGCGCGCGATGCTGACCTCTTTGTCGCCGAGCGAAGAGTTCTCGTCGCCGCCCGTGCCGGACATGTTTGGCTTATCAGTTGCACCGTCCTCGTTCTTCTTGAGCGCATTGATGGCTTTCTTTTTCTTCGCACCCTTGTCGTCAACTTTTTCGGCTTTTCCGCCAAATAGGCGATGGATTGGCACGCCGTTTACGTATAGTCTCTCTTCGGGTTGAGCTTGGCTAGCCCAAAAATCAGGGGTCATTCCCTCCATTGCGCTTTCTTCGGCATTGAACAAATCGGAACGCTTATCGCCATCACCCATAATTAGTTTAATTGTATCATACTTATGCTTTCTCGGGCTTGATTTTTCCCATAAGATATGTCTATAATATTAGTAGGAGACCGCTTATGGCTAAAAACAAAAAAACAAAAAAACTGCTTAAAAATATTTTCACCACATTAATTGCAATTATTTTGATTGGCGCAATCGTTTTGGGTGTCCTTCTGCTCTTCCGCCAAAACGAATCCGAGACGCCGAAACCACAGAAGCAACAGGATTATGCTCGCGATACGAACACTGCATCCGAAAAGATTCGCACTGAAGAAGATTTGAAGGACGAAGAGAAGGTTGGCGAAGCCAGCAATGACACGAAGGATCGTCAAGAAGCCGATAGCCGTACGGATGCTGAAATTAAAGCATCCGCAAAGAAAAACTCGGCCGGCCTATTAGTCGCTGAGCCAGAAATTACTTACGTCGCCAACGAAGACGGCGACACGCTCGTCGGTGCCGAAGTACGCAATCTTAACGAAACCGGCGGTTCCTGTACTTTCACTTTCAAGAAAGGCTCGACGACAACTAGCGTCACGACCGGCGTAAATGCTGGGCCAAGCTATGTTTCCTGCGAGGCGGCTCGTTTCGAAAAAAGCAAACTAACAAGCGGCACTTGGTCTGTGACCGTTAAATACAAATCTAACAGCGCGGAGGGTGAGAGTGAAGCACAAAGCTATACTATTCAGTAGCATTGCCGCGGGCGTCGCGTTCGTTGCAGTATTTTTTGGATTTGCAATTCTAAATACCCCGTCTAGCGATGCGGCAACAATTGCCGATTTTAAAGCGGGTAATATTATCGATGACGAAGTTTTCTATAACAAAGACGCAATGACTGTCGCCCAAATTCAGGCGCACTTAAATAAGTACAACCCGACCTGTGATACGTGGGGTACAGGCGCAGTTGGTAGCGGACGCACGATTAACGGCAAGGCCGTGCCGGCCAACACAACGCGCGCAAATTATGCGAAGCAAATGCGTGCCGCTGGCAAAACGCGCTATCACGATCCTCCATACATTTGTATCCAGAATTATTACGAAAATCCAACTACCCACAAGACGAATTTTGATACCAACGGCAAAGTTGAATCTGGTATGATTTCGTCGGCGCAGATTATTTATAATGCCGCACAAAAATATAACATCAACCCGCAGGTTTTGCTCGTTATGCTCAAAAAGGAAAGTTATGCATGGGGCGATAACTGGCCGCTCAAGGACGAATACAACACCGTTATGGGCTATGCCTGTCCAGACAATGCCGCTTGCGATACGAAGTATTATGGTTTTTATAACCAGGTCACGACCGCCGCTTGGCAACTTAATAAATATAAAACCGACTGGGAAAATAAAACTTTCAAATTCAACTATCGCCCAGGCGCAGTAAACAATATTTATTATTCGCCAACAACAAGTTGCGGCAAGAAGCAGGTTTACATTGAAAACATTGCTACCGCTTCCCTTTATATTTACACGCCTTACACGCCGAATGACGCCGCGCTCAAAGCCTATCCTGGCACCGCAAACTGCGGATCCTATGGTAACCGTAATTTCTTCATGTATTTTGTTGAATGGTTTGGCACGACACGCGCGCCGGCGAAGCCAGCAACAACCCAGCAAGAGCAAACTCAGCCAAAAGACGAGACGACGCAGCAAAGTGGTCAAACGACAGAACAGCAATCTGGCGAGCAACAGCCAGCCGAGCAAACAACCGAAGAAAAACCAGCCGAAGAACAGCCGGCCGAGGATCAGCAGCCCGCCCAGACTCAGTTACAGCCAACGCTGCCAAGTTCCCCAATGATTGGCGCATTCAAGTCAAACGAGAAGATTATTGCGGCTTGGAATAAACTAGGCGGCAATACGGGCAGACTCGGTCCAGCGACCGGCAATGTCTCTTCTTACGCACCGACTAATATTGTATGGCAAAACTTTAAGAACGGTCTGCTTGTCGGCAACGATAAAGTTGGTTACTGGGAATCTCGGGGCGGCATCCGCCAACGCTGGCGCGCTATGAATGGCGAGTCTGGTAGGCTCGGTTTCCCGACCAGTAATATCTCTTCCTATAAGCCAACAAATATTATTTGGCAGAATTACGAACATGGCTTGATTGTCGGCAATGACAAGGTCGGTTATTACGAGTCCTGGGGCGGCATCCGCCAACGCTGGCGCGCTATGAATGGCGAGTCTGGCAAGATGGGCTTCCCTACCAGCAATATCTCCTGCTATAAGCCAAGCAACCTTTGTTGGCAAAATTACCAAGGCGGCCTGATTGTCGGTAACGACAAATATGGCTACTGGGAATCTAGCGGCAAACTTCGCTCCTATTGGCGTAGCAATGGCGGCGAAACCGGTAAAATGGGTTACCCAACCAGCAACATCAAAACTAGTGGCAAAACTATTTATCAGACCTACTCAAAGGGCACAATCTATTACAACACTTCCACCAAGCGTTATACCTGGAAGAAAAAATGATAAAATAAGGTAATGGAATTTAACGTTGTAGCGAGCGTCGTGCTTTATGTTGCAGTATTTTTGCTGTCCGCTTACTGCGCGCGCATTGCACAGACGAAGAAGTTACGCACGTTTCACATCATTGCACTCTTACTGCCAATTCTCTTGGCGGGGCTAAGGCTTCATGCCGGAACTGATACCGACACGTATCGACTATTTTACAGCAAGGTCGGAAACGAAAGTTTCCCAGCATCGATGTCGCGCATTGGCGCAGGCACAATGGAACCAATTATCGTGCTATTAGCGCGATTCGGCAATCTGCTCCATTTGGACGCATCCTTTGTTTTCTTGATTTTCTCCGCCATCACAATTATTGCGCTCTACTTCACGACACGCAATCTATCTAAAGAGCATGCTTGGCTTTACTACGGTATGCTTTTGTTCCTCTGCTTCCCTGAGGGCCTAAACATTATGCGTCAAATCGCAGCCGTAAGCGTACAGGCTTTGGCGCTCAGTTATATCATTAAGCGCACGCATGAAAACAAATCGGTAAATATATTCGCCGTAATAATGCTGGTATTATTATCGGTCGGCCTACACTACTCTTCGATTCTGCTAATACCAGCGTTATTCTTGCCGCTCTTCGTAAAGCATATTCGTGGCCGCACGTTATTTGTCTTAATGTTAATTGTTGTTGCATTGTGTCTGTTTGCATTTTCGCCATTACTAAAACTAATCGGTGAGTTAGGCATTTTGCCGCAAAAGCATCTCGATACTTTCCTCGCAACGCCTGGATCGATAATTAATATTAAGTTCTTCGCGTCGACGATTTTGACTGGCGTTTTCTTCGCTAACTATTTCCGCCGCCGCGACAAAAAAGACAAAGAATATGGTTTCTTAATGATGTTCGGCATGATTTATTCGGGCCTCGGTTTTTATTCCGGCTACTTTGGTCGCATGTCGACATTCTTCTGGGTGTTTATTATTATCGCCGTCGTTAATTTAATTAACCAACTCTTCAAACAGGAACGCGACAAACTAATCGTCAACAGCCTAATTGCCGTTTCGTATTTCGTCTTATATTTCGCCGTGTTTGGTTTCGACGAAATTATTCCATATAGTATTTAAATTTCAGTTTCGAGGGCTTTTTTGATGACATCGTCCATGTCGTAGTATTTATATTCGGCAAGGCGACCGCCAAAAATTACATTCGGCTCTTGAGCAGCGAGCGCACGATACTTCTCGGCGAGTTCATTATTTTTTGCGTCATTAATAACGTAGTAAGCTTCCTTCTTCGGGTCGTCCCAGTCGTCTGGATATTCGTAGGTGATGACCGTCTTCGGCGATTCGGTCGATTCGAAATGTTTGTGCTCGATGACGCGCGTGTAATCAACTTCGTGACCAGTATAATTCACCACTGCGCAGCCCTGGTGGTTCTCTTCGTTGAGGGTCTCGGTCTCGAAACGCAATGAGCGATATTCGAGATGGCCGTAGCAGAAGCCGAAATATTCATCAATCATACCAGTATAAACAATCTTCTTAGCCTGCTTCTTATATTCTTCGACGTTGTCGAAGAAGTTGGTGCTTAAACGGACTTCGACGCCTTCGAGCATCTTTTCGACAAGCTTCGTGTAGCCGCCAATCGGAATGCCCTGATAGCGATCATTGAAGTAGTTATTGTCGTAAGTAAAACGCACTGGGAGGCGTTTAATAATATCAGCCGGAAGATCCTTACAGTCACGATGCCACTGTTTTTCCGTGTAGCCTTTAATGAGTTTTTCGTAGATAGTGCGGCCAACGAGAGAAATTGCCTGCTCTTCGAGATTCTGTGGCTCTTTTCCTGCCATTTCCTGACGCTCTTCGTCGATGCGCTTCTTGGCATCTTCTGGCGTGAAAACATCTGGCCAAATCTTACTAAAGGTATTCATATTGAATGGCATGTTATAAATCTCGTCGCCAATGCGTGCAACTGGCGAGTTCGTGTAGCGGTTAAATTCGACAAGCGAGTTTACAAAATCCCAAACATCCTTGTAGTCGGTATGGAAAATATGTGCGCCATATTTATGAACATTAATGCCTTCGATGTTTTCCGTGTAGACGTTGCCGGCAATGTGGTCACGCTTGTCGATAACGAGCACTTTCTTGCCCTGCTGTTTTGCGCGATAAGCAATCGTCGCGCCAAACAAACCCGCGCCAACAATGATGTAGTCGTACATTATTTTTCCTCCAATTTTTTACAAATTTCTTCGAGTTGGTTTTCGTACTCTTTATAACTCTTCTCCGTATCGAAGAATACGCCGCCATGTACGGTGCCGTTCTTGTTTTTCGGAATCGTCATATAGTCGCCATACTGACGCGTAAGCCAATCGTCGTAATACTTCGAGATGCTAACCGTAATGTTTTCAAACGGAACGTCTACGAGTTCTTCGAGCCACTTGCGCTCGTACTTAAACTCGTCTGGGCGGAACTCCATCGCACCGCACTGCGCAGTCTGCTTCTTGTTATATTTTTGAACGTATTTATGATAGCGATTGATAAGGCGCTGTTTGCCGAATAGTTTTTGGTAGGCGAGTTTTAGTTTGCTGGTCGTAGGGCCGCGCAACCAAACTTTCTTTAGGATGGCACGACGGACGAATAGTTTCTTTTTAAAGTCACTGTCTGGGACGTTGTCGAGTGGAAAAATATCTACAAAAATACCCTTGTTGTAGTTTGGCCCATTTATGATGTCGGTATTAATGATAGCCGTAGTTTCGGAATTGCGAATCTGGGCGTGACCGCGCTCATAAAGCGGCTCGCTTTCGCAATACTGTACAAAATATTTTTTCGGCAATTCTTTTTCGGCATATTTCAAAAGTTTGTCGTAGTCGGCGCGCATCATGACAAT
>Ga0310690_10010335_pt1 | contig 11620 bp, 10 predicted proteins | sample AusTroGonzalo_MG_2_FD_207661 | JGI IMG/M metagenome (GOLD analysis project Ga0310690, IMG submission 207661) | Bovine rumen microbial communities from tropical cattle in Woodstock, Queensland, Australia - Gonzalo_04 (v2) (version 2) | ecosystem: Host-associated > Mammals > Digestive system >...
ATGGATAGGTTACGTGGGCGTTGAAGCCATTGAGGGCAGTTATTTCAATGTCGTGGGCCTTCCGGTCCAGCGACTCTATCGCGAACTCATTGAGTTCTGCAGGTAACAGTCAGATTATCTCTTCTTGACTGTAGGGATTTCAAAGCCGATAGCAGCTTCGATGGTTCCGAAGAAGTCAACCCATGTCTGCGTATAACTCCAGTTTACACTGTGTATCATGCCGTAAGTACCCGGTGTGTATTCCTCGTTTTTGTAGCTGCCGTTTCCGACTGAGATTCCAAAATAAGCACTTGCACGGAAGAACAGGCCGCTCTTGGTGAAGTGGGTGAAACCGCCGCCAAGACCGGTGCTGTAATATGATGTAGTCCAATCCTCGGTTTCATCATATGACGTAGTATGTCTGTAAGTGTACTTATAGTCAGAGATTTCATTTTCCATGCCTAAATGAAACAGTGTTCTGCTATTGGGCTTGGGCAGATAAACCTTGAAGGTGTAAGCGAAACCGCTACCACTCAATGATTCCAGTTCCCAGTTTCCGTCACCGTAACTGTCATTTGTCCAGAAGTACATGCTGGGAGTGGTTTTGTATGCTATATCGACTGCAAGTCTGCGCCAACGGGCCTCGACGCCAAGTTTACCGCCGGACAAGATAAAACCTCCCAAATCAAAATAAGGAGAAATACTGGCTATGACCTGGTTGGTGTAAAGTTCAGGTCTCCAGAAGCTGCCGGATTCCTCTGAACTTGAACTCTGCACTGGCTTGGCTTCGGCCTTGATCTCCTCAGTCATGCCGTTGGCGTAGGTGATGGTGTTCACATCGCTCTTGTTGATGGTGAATGTGGGGCCATCCTGATAGTCAAAGTTCTTGTACTTGATATCAGTTTGGGTGATCTCAGAGATTTTTGCCTGGATTTCCTTGCCGTCTTTCAACTTGATTACATCCTGGGCGCTTGCGGTCAGAATGAATGTGCTGACCAATACAAAAAGGACTGTCCGTTTCATAAAAATAGGTTTAGTAAATAGAAAAGATGTGCAAATATAGGTGAATTTTTGTAACTTGCGGCCTATAACCCTTACTTAAATGAAAACCAGATCAATTCTAACCTTAGCAGCTCTGTTTGCTGCAGTTTGCACAAAAGCCCAGAATCCGATAATCAGTACTGTCTTTACTCCGGATCCTGCACCGTTCGTGTATGGTGACAAAGTATATCTCTTTACCGATCATGATGAGGACGGCCGCAACCGTGACTTCAACATGAAGGACTGGATGGTGTTCAGCACAGAGGATATGGTCAACTGGACCTATCTGGGAACCCAGGTAACAACGGCAACGTTCAAGTGGGCCCGTCAGGGACAGCGTGCATGGGCGTGCCAGGCTGTTGAGCGTAATGGCAAGTGGTACTGGTATGTGTGCTGCAACAAGGCAACCGGCGGTGATGCTCTGGCTGTTGCCGTGGCCGATGACCCGCAGGGACCGTGGACCGATGCCATTGGCGGCCCTCTGGCCGAAGGGTTCGGATTCATAGACCCCACCGTATTTATTGATGATGACGGCAAGGCTTATCTGTTCTGGGGCAACAAGGGTCTCTGGTACGGTGAGCTTAACGACGATATGGTATCGTTCAAGGATGGCTGGCAGGAGGTGCCCGGCTATCATGATCCAGAATGTTTTGGCGAGCTTCAGTCCAAGATGAACTGGGCCAAGGGCCAGAACGAGATGATGACCCAGTATGAGGAGGGTCCGTGGATCATGAAACGCAACGGTACATACATACTCTCATACCCCGCAGGCGGTGTACCTGAGCATATGGCATACTCGACAGCTCCCACTATTAACGGCCCGTGGACTTATCGCGGCCGCATCATGGATGAGGCTGAGAACAGTTTCACTATCCACGGCGGCAATATAACCTTCAAGGGACGTGACTTCATGTTCTATCATAACGGCGGCCTGCCCGGTGGCGGCGGTTACAACCGCTCAGCCTGCGTAGAGGAGTTCAAGTGGAACGAAGACGGCTCATTCCCGTTCATTCCGTTCACAAAGGAGGGTGTGGTTACTCCCGTAAAGAACCTGGATCCGTACAGCCGTGTAGAGGGCGAGACTCAGGCTGAGTCGCGCGGCCTCAAGGTTGACCGTCGTGCAGGCAAGGATCATTTCGTTACTGACATAAGTGACGGCGATTGGATACGCGTGCGTTCAGTTGACTTCAAGGAGTGCGGTCAGAAGGCCGTGATTGTCGTGGTAGGTGAGCAGAAAGGCAACGGTACCATTGAGTTCTACACAGACAGCATGGAGGGTGAACCGTTCTGCAAGGTACCCGTAAACCGCGATAATGCGGGATTTCCTACAGCAGCATTCACATATCTGATAGATACAGATGTTCAGGGCGTACATGACGTATATCTCAAGTTCAGCTGTGAGACTGACAATCCGTTCACCCTTGACTGGTGGCAGTTCAACGCCCATGCAAACATGCCGGTAGTGCAGACCCGTTTCACGGCCGATCCCGCCCCAGTGGTGATAGACGGCAAAGTGTTCCTTTACACTACCCATGATGAGGACGGTGCCCGCGGTTTCCAGATGTTTGACTGGCTGCTCTATACATCGGATGATATGGTCAACTGGCAGGATTGGGGTCCGGTGGCATCACTGGATGACTTCAAGTACTATGACGGCAAGAACGGCGCGTGGGCCGAGCAGGTGGTTGAGGCCAACGGTGCCTATTACATGTACTGCCCCATACACGGACACGGTATAGGCGTTCTTGTGGCAGACAGTCCTTACGGACCGTTCCATGATCCTCTGGGAGAGCCGTTGGTTTGGCAGAAGGAGCATTGGGACGACATAGATCCCACCGTACTGATTGATGATGACGGCCAGGCTTACATGTATTGGGGCAATCCCAACGTATACTCGGTCAAGCTGGGCAAGGATATGATTTCACTTGACGGTCCTATCACCAAACATCCCAAGATAGAGGATTATCAGGAGGGTCCGTGGATATGGAAACATGACGGACACTACTATCTGGCATTCGCATCGACCTGCTGTCCTGAGGGCATAGGTTATGCCATGAGCGACAGCCCTGAGGGTCCCTGGGAGTATAAGGGCCATATCATGGACCACACCGTACGTACCCGCGGCAACCATCCCGGAATCATCGAGTATAAGGGTAAGAGCTATGTCTTTGGCCTTAACTATGACATCATGCACCTTAAGACATTTGCCCATGCCGAGCAGCGTTCAGTATCAGTGGCCGAGATGCATTACAATGAGGACGGTACCATTCAGGAGGTTCCCTATTTCCTGGACAACGTGGTGGAGCAGGTCAAACCGTTCAATCCTTACAGGCGTGTTGAGGCAGAGACCATGGCTTGGGGTTATGGCCTCAAGACCACCAATTTTGAAGATGAGGATGATCTGATCTACCAGGATGAGAGATTTATTCCCAATATGTATGTACACGATATTGACGACGGAGAGTACATACTTGTGCGCGGCGTGGATTTCGGCCGTAAGGGTGCCAAGAAGATACTGGCCTCGGTGGGATCGGACGGAATAGGCTGCATAGACGTCAAGCTGGATTCACCCGATAGTGCCCCGGTAGCCGTCATCTCAGTTTCTCCTACTGGCGGAAAGACTGATTTTGCCACGATCACACGCAAGTTCAAGCGCCGCATCCGTGGTACTCATGATCTCTATTTCGTGTTCAACGGAGCAGGCAAAGACCTCTTTACCTTTGACTGGTGGAGGATGAAGTAAGTCAGGATTTTTTTCTGACTATGCCGATGCTTATCTCGTAGAGAAGGTAGATAGGAAGCGTGACGATAGTCAGCGTGAAGACATCGGTCGTAGGAGTTATTACTGCCGCTATGATTAGTATTGCTACTATTGCATGGCGGCGGTATTTTTTCATGAACCCCGCATCTATTATGCCCATCTTGCCTAAGAACCATGCCAGGATGGGCAGTTCAAAAAGTATGCCCATGAGCAGGGTCAGGGTTACCAGCAGGCTGGTATATGATTCAAGGGTTATGACGTTAGGTATGGATTCGCTTACCTGATATGTACCTAAGAACCTGAATGCAAGCGGGAAGATTATCAGATAATCCAACACGATGCCTATCATGAAAAGGATGTATGACCATACTACCACCTTGACTGAACTTTGGCGCTCATTCTGATGCAGCGCAGGGGATACAAACCCGAACAAGGCGTAGAGAGTGTAAGGCATTATTACCACCAGGCTTATGTAGAACGCCATCTTCATGTGTATCATGAACTGTGCTGTAAGGGTGGTGCTGAACAGGTCTACGTTGAAATCCTGTAAGGCCGTTGCGTCTAAACCCATTGAGCCGGCCACGGCTGTTATCCAACGGTACAGTATGAAATCAGGGCTGCTTGGAGCAAGGATAAGTCTGAAAAGAGGCTCCTTTAGACAGAATGCGACAATAAACCCCGCCACAGCTACGGCGAGGACTTTAAGAATGACACCCCGCAGGGCCTCCAGATGGTCCCAGAATGTCATTGGCTTGTCTTCTTGGGCAGCCATGACTAAATGAACGGATTACTTTGATTCGGGCTCCTTATCAGGTTCCTTGGCGGTCTCATCGGGAGCGTTGATCTCTTTCTCAACCTCCTTCATTCCCTCCTTGAAGCTCCTGACACCCTTGCCCATGCTCTTCATGAGAGCCGGAATACGTGCAGCACCGAAGAGTAGGAGAATTACAAATACTATAAGTATTATCTCACCGGTGCCAAGACCAAGTAAAAGCGGATAAAGTTTCATTGCGTTTGGTTTTTGTGATACGCGAAAGTAATCATATTTGCGGAATAAGCCGGAAAGTGCTGTCCTTTTTTTGTTTGCGGCACTCTTTTTTGGCCAGCACGGATTGCGTAGGCCATAAAAAATGACTAATATTGCATCTTAATAGACAAACCGTAAAAGATGGATAAAGACAGCTTTTTTATAACCGGAATACAACAGGTAGGAGTAGGTACGACATCGGTTTATGACTCATGGAAATGGTTCATAAAGATGTTCGGAGTTGATATACGTGTACTGGAAGACGATACAGTTGCTGAGCGTATGTTGCCTTACACGGGCGGACATCCGCGTAAGCGCCACGCAGCCATTGCAGTGAGCCTGCAGGGTGGCGGCGGATTCGAGATCTGGCAGTACTCGGAGCGCAAGCCCAAGCCTGTGGAGTTCCAGATACAGGTGGGTGACCTGGGCATCTTCTGCGCCAAGGTAAAGTGCCGCAATACAGAGAGCGCTCACAAATACGCATCAGAGCGCTGGGATAAGGTAAGTCCCATCGTTACCGCACCTGATGGCAGCAAGACTTTCTATATCACTGATCCTGAAGGCAACTGGTTCCAGGCTGTGCAGGATGATTACCTGCTGCTTGACGAGGGCAAGGAGTTTGGAGGCATGCTGGGCTGTATGATCGGTGTGACCGATATGGACAAGGCACGTACAGTATATTCCGATATCCTGGGCTATGACCAGCTGATCTATAACGAATACGGACATTTTGATGACCTCAAGCCTCTGGCCGGCGGTGATGGTGAGTTCCGCCGCGTGCTGCTTAAATGGTCCAAGCCAAACAAGGGTGCGTTTGCTCCCATATTCCCCACCGGTTACATAGAGCTGGTTCAGTGCAAGGACCGTGAGCCCCGCAAGATATTCGAGGGCCGTTATTGGGGTGATCCCGGATTCATCCAGATATGCTTTGATGTAACAAACATGGACGCCCTGGGCAAGTGGTGCGCCGACCACGGACATCCGTTCACGGTTGACAGCTGCCCTGACGGCAAGCAGTTTGCCATGGGTGACGCATCGGGCCGATTCACATACATCGAGGATCAGGACGGCACTCTGATCGAGTTCGTGGAGACCTATCGCATATCGGTAGCCAAGAAGCTTGGCTGGTACATCAGCCTGTTATACCGCAACCGCGAGAAGCCGCTCTCAAAGCTGCTGTTCCGTGCCATGAAGATGAACCGCAAGAAGTTTGACAATTAATCCTTATGGGAAATCTCATTGATATAATCAAGTCAGATGTCCGTTATGAGGACTCGCTCAAGGCTTGCATGAACTGCGGTATCTGTACCGCCATCTGCCCTGCTGCTGAGTTCTACGACTATGACCCCCGCCGTATATGCGACACCGTCCAGCGTGGAGATGAGGAGCAGATTGAGAAACTCCTGCGTTCCGATACCATCTGGTACTGCGGACAGTGCATGTCCTGCAAACCCCGTTGCCCGCGCGGCAACGTGCCCGGTGCCGTAATCAACATACTTAGAAAGGTATCCCAGGATATGGGTTACTACAAGGAGAGCCACATGGGCCGCCAGCAAGTTGACCTTATGGGTGCAATAGGCAACAACATCCTGAATATAGGATATTGTGTTCATCCCGATGTAGTATTCCCAGAGAAACACCCTGAACAGGGCCCAGTCTGGGAGTGGTATATAAAGAATATAAAGGTGGTTGCTCCCAAATTCGGTGCCAACTACCACGGTGAGGGTGCAGGCGCACTGCGCACCATCAACCCCGAGACAATGGAGGAACTGCGCAACATATTCCGTGTGACCGGAGGCATGGAGTTCCACGACACAATTCTAAACGGCCCGCACGATGAATAAATTCGGATTCGCCATAAAGACTCCCCGCTCGGAGAACATGGACAAGGTATCGCTTGAGCGTTACAACATGTTGCTGGACCGTGTCCCCTCATTCAAGCGCTGTTTCCAGTGCGGATGCTGCAGTGCCACATGCTCAGCACGCCAATATACCGAGTTCAGCATACGCCGCATTCACACATCGTTCCGCCGGGGTGAGTATGAGGGCCTGGATCAGGAATTAAAGAAATGCATGCTCTGCGGAAAATGCACACTGGTATGCCCGCGTGGGGTAAACCTAAGGTCACTGATTATCAATATGCGTCAGATCCTTGACGAGACAAAATAAGCCGCCATGAAGATACACGCATATCCCTATAACGATTTTGTAATACCGTTCCTGATCGGAACGATTCTGCTGTTCGGCATCATCATCTACAAATACATAAGGTGGATAAGGAAATTCAGCGACGAGCAGCGCAAGATAATCCGTAAAAACTGGTATTCCTGGAAGATATTCCCCGCCATCTGGGAGATGATACGCGAGGGTCTTCTTCACGTACGTATTCTCAAGAAAAACCTGCTGCTTGGCATAATGCACCAGGCATACGCCCTGGGCTGGTTCCTGCTCATAGTAGTAGGTGCCATTGAGAGCCGTGACGCATTCTACACGCTACAGCACGAGCAGTCAATCGAGACTGTACGTGAACTTGAATCCCAGAACGGCTGGTATATTTACAACACAGGTGAGAACAAGGATCCCGAGTATCTCAACCAGCGCCGTTACCGCGTGGAGACCGATGAGGGCATAGCCCGAATCCACTACCACCGCCCATTCTACGTAGGCATATTCTACCGCTATTTCGTGCATAAGGCACCGGCATCATTCCGTCAGCACAAGGCCTACTCAGACCTGATGGACGCATTGCTGCTGTATGTATTCCTGGGTCTTACCATGGCCATAATCAAAATCTTCTGGTCCAAGGTTCTGGGAATGCGCCGCACCACAAAGCATACCATCATAGACCGTTTCTCAAAGTTCTCGCTATGGATGATATTCCCCATGCGTCTGCTTGCCGAGTCGGTAACAGCCTGCCTGTACGGCAACGGCGGATTCTTTACGCAAGCGGTGGGCAACCTGTTTGACCCCATGATTGTTCGCGGCATGGAGACATCGGTCTGGATGCTCTATTCGCTCATGCTGGGCGTATTCTTTGTCACAATGCCGTTTACCCGCTACATGCATATATTCACCGAGCTCCTGCTTATCTGGTTCCGCAAGATAGGAGTCCGCGAGGAGACCGGCAAGACGGGCTACACACTGTTTGAGCTCAACGCCTGCTCACGTTGCGGTGTCTGCATATCGGGTTGTCCCATAGACAAGGTTCTGGAGAATCATGAGATACAGTCAGTCTATCTTATCCGCAGCCTGCGCAATCAGGAGCGCGGAAGCCGCCTTAAGATGATTGCCGACAACTGCCTTATGTGTGACCGATGCACGGTTGACTGTCCCGTTGGCATAGACCTGAGCGCACTGCGCCGCCAGACCAGGGCAAAAGGAGCCATCGATACCACAGGCAACTACACGTATCTGGATAAGAGGCAGACTCCGTTCAACGCCATCGGCCGTATAGCTTACTTTGGCGGCTGCATGTCACATCTTACCCCGGGCATAACCGAGTCTATGGAGCGCATATTCACTGCCGCCGGCCAGAAGTACTGGTACATGGATAAGTTGAATACCATATGCTGCGGACGTCCGTTGCAGCAGCAGGGATTCACCAATCAGGCTGCCGAACTGCGCCGTAAGAACACTGACCTGATAGAGAAATCAGGAGCCACCATGCTGGTTACCTCCTGCCCTATCTGCTACCAGTCATTCAAGAAGGAGTACAACCTGAACATACCGGTTGTCCACCATACCGAGTATATCGATATGCTCATCAAACAGGGTCGCCTCAAGGTACGTCACGATGACCGCAAGGTTTCATACCACGATCCCTGCGAGCTGGGCCGCGGTTGCGGAATATACGACGAACCGCGTAACGTGCTCAGCGCCGTGACCAACCTGCAGAAGACCCGTTACCAGAGAGAGAAGAGTGTGTGCTGTGGATTCAACCTGGGCGATACCAAGCTCAGCATTGAGGAGCAGACAGCAATAAGGAACGCATCACTTGCCAACCTGACCAGCAAGCCGGTTGACGCAATCGCCACCGCCTGCCCCATGTGTAAGAAGGCGTTCCAGCATGCCACAAGTGACTACCCTGTAAGGGATATTGCTGAGATTGTGGCCGAGAACCTTATTAACTGACAAGAGTATGAACCGTTTTTGGAACGAATATCAGAAGGCTATAGCCGACGACCACTACTTCTACGAGCGTAGTTGTATACGTCAGACCTTCTTCCCCGGATCAGAGGCTGCATTCCTGCGCATGCTCCGCGAAGAACTTAACAAGGATATCTTTGATGATTTCCGTCAGCACACATGCACCGGCATAGGTTACCATACCGATCTGGTTCCCCTGGAGACAACAATGACAGTTGTGGCCCGTCTGTTCTCACTGATGACCGAGCACGGCTATGAGAACTACGTACCCTCATGCGTAACTTCATTCGGCGTATTCACCGAGATGTGCCATATGTGGGAGGAACACCCGGAGCTCCTGGAGAAGACCCGTGAGAACCTCTACAAGGCCTGCAAGCGTGAGTTCAACATACCCAAGAACATAGCTCACCCATCGGACGTGATTTATCATTTCCGTCAAGAGCTGGCTGAGAAGATGCCCTACCGCCTGGTCAACCGCTTTACCGGCAAGCCTCTAAAGGTTGTGGAGCACATAGGCTGTCATTATGCCAAGATATTCCCCGACAAGGGCGTGGGTAAGGCAGAGTTCCCCTACGTACTGGCCGGTATGATCGAGGCCTGGGGTGGTGAGGTTGTGGATTATCCCGAGCGCCGTCACTGCTGCGGATTCGGATTCCGTCAGTATCTGGTTCAGGAGAACCGCGGCTACTCTGTATCCAACACCAAGAAGAAACTGGAGTCAATGGAGCCGTACGAGCCAGACTTCATAGTTTCCAACTGCCCGGGTTGCTCAATGTTCCTGGACCGTTGGCAGTACACCATCGCTGAGATGGAGCACAAGACATATGACCGCGAAGGCTATGGCATACCCGTACTCACCTATGAGGAGATGGCCGGCCTGCTGCTGGGTTACAACCCGTGGGAACTGGGTCTGCAGATTCATCAGGTTCAGGCCGAGCGCCTGCTTGACAAGATAGGCATACCATATGATCCAAAGGAGAAGTACAGAGATGCCAACGGCAAGATCCTGCGTGCTCCTGAGAAACCCGAGAACCTGTTAGTTTAAACGATTATGAGAAAAGTCGCAATAATAGGCGCCGGCCCCGCCGGCATAGAGGCCGCATCAGTACTGGCCAAGAACGGTATTGAGGTTACTCTTTTTGAGAAGTCAGAAACTCCGCTCAAGAATATCCAGGATAAGGCATTCCTGTTCCCCAACTTCCAGGCAGCACAGGAGATTGCCGATGATCTGAGCGGCAAACTGCTTGTGGACGGTATCACATCGGTGTTCGGTGTTGAGATTACCGAACTTAAGTGGCAGGGCACCGAATGGAAACTCATAGATTCCAAGAACCAGACCTATGTGGCCGATGCCGTACTCATTGCTACCGGATATCAGGTATTTGACGCCCATCGTAAGGAGGAGCTTGGTTACGGTATCTACAAGGGTGTGATTACATCACTCGATATGGAGCAGATGATCAAGCACGGCAAGATTCTCAATGCCAACGGCGATGAGCCCAAGCGTGTGACATTCCTGCAGTGCGTGGGCTCACGTGACGAGAAGAGCGGCAACCACTACTGCTCCAAGATATGCTGCGTGACAGCCGTAAAGCAGGCTATTGAGGTGCGCAAGCAATTGCCCAAGTGTGAGGCATCGGTCTTCTACATGGACCTGCGTATGTGGGGACAGGGATTTGAGGAGATGTACCGCATGGCTCAGGAGAAATACGGTATCAGTTTTGTACGCGGCCGCATATCAGAAGCAGCAGCAACGTTTGACGGTCGTGTACAGATTAAGAGTGAGGATACCCTGATGGGCCTGCCGCTCAAGATGACTACTGATCTTCTGGTTCTTATGGTAGGTATGGAGGCATCATGCGGCACAAAGGTGTTGGGCAAGTCCTGTAATATAGACGGTGACTACGGCTTTATCCGCACAGTGAATCCGCATCTCTACGACAACGAGACCGGTCGTCCGGGCCTCTTTGCAGCCGGCACCTGCAAGCGTCCCATGAGCGTAAGCGACTCGATTAATGACGCCCGATCTGCCGCGCTTGCGATCAAAGAATATTTAGAATCACTTTGATAAACAAAAAGAAAGAGGCCGGATTTTTCCGGCCTCTTTCTTTTTGTTGGTATTCAATTATTTTTCAATCCATCCGATTACTTCACCCTTGGTTACGAGTGAGCCATGCTCCTTCTCGACAGCTGCCAGGTGGCAGTCATAAGGTGCGGTGGCGTTATCGATGAATGAGTTGCCGCTGGCCTGGATGCCCACCATCCAGTCTCCCTTCTTGTACTGCTTGCCGAAGGGAGGATTGGTTGACTGATCCATATAGTCCAGATCCCAGATTACGCGGCCGCTGACAGCTGCCTCGATAGGCTCTGCATCGGGATGCAGTATGGCACGCTTGTCGGCTGCGGTGAAGTGCTTGACAGGTGCACCTGCTGTGCCGGCCTGAGCCTTCTCCATGCGCTCCATAAGATCCTTGTTGAACTGATCCTTGGCCTGACCAGACTTATATTCGCGGTACTGCTTCTCATGCATGGCGAACTCAAAGAGCTCCTCATCATCCTGACCGCGGTCCCAACCGTTCTCCTTCATCTCCTTTTCAAAGCGCGGGAGCTCGTTGGGGTAGAGTACTTGAGGATCATCGGTATAGAATTCAAAACCTTTCTCCTTG
>Ga0310690_10010336_pt1 | contig 11619 bp, 9 predicted proteins | sample AusTroGonzalo_MG_2_FD_207661 | JGI IMG/M metagenome (GOLD analysis project Ga0310690, IMG submission 207661) | Bovine rumen microbial communities from tropical cattle in Woodstock, Queensland, Australia - Gonzalo_04 (v2) (version 2) | ecosystem: Host-associated > Mammals > Digestive system >...
AGTATACTGATCGCAGGCAATGCAGGCCCAGGTTTCCGGCCGGACGCCGGGAGCGGGCAGCAGGATCTGTGCGGGACGGATACCGATGCGTTCAAAGGACATGGAAATCTTCCTTTCAATTCATAGTCTGAAACGGAACCATTATACCGGAAAACAGCGATTTCATCCAGACTTATCAGTCTATATAGATTATGCCAAAAAACAACGATAAAACGGCAAAATCTGTATTTATAGACGACATTATGCCAAATTATCAGGCAAAATCGGCATAATGTTGATTAAGCAGATGGATTTTGCCGGGAAACTTGTATGATTCAATGACAATGTTTGATTTTCATATGAAATTGTTTGCCAGACGGCATAAAAAGCGATAAGATAAATTGTCATTTTGTTCGTTGAGGCAAACGGGGTGGGAAGCGCGTGAAAGACAGGATAAACATCCGTCTAGAAATCGACGACACCTGCCGGGAACCGGAAGTGATTATCCGGACAAACCGGCAGACGAAGTTTACGGAAAAAATCATCAACGCCATTGAGAGCTGTGCGGAAAACGAGTATCCTCCGGTAACGGCATATAAAGAGGATACGCTGGTTATGCTTGCCCAAAAAGACCTGATCCGGGTTTATACCGAAAGCAGGAAACTGATTATCTGCGCGGAATCAGGCCGTTACGAAGCACACAAGGCCCTGAGGGAACTGGAAGAGAAACTGGACAGAAATGATTTTGTCCGCATCAGCCGCTTTGAGATCATCAACCTCCGGAAAGTGACCGGGTTTGACTTCAGCAATACCGGTACGATCCGGGTGATTTTTACGGACGGCAGCGAGACCTGGGTTGCCCGCCGGTATGTGCAGGAGATCCAGCAGACATTGAAGCGCCGTGAGCCGAAAAAGGAGGATGAGCGCGATGTATAAAAAGGCTTTGCTGCGTGGACTCCTCGGATATATTGCCGGGTGTATGATTGGCCTTTTCTTTGCGCTGCAGAGAGAGCATTTCACGATTACGGCGGCGCTTTCGCAAATATTGCTTGGCGGAATTCCCGGGGCAATCGCATGCGGGTCGACGGTAATCTATGATATTGAAAAATGGAGTCTTCTTCGGGCAACGTTCACTCATTTTCTGGTTGTTATAGGCGTGACCTTTCTTGCGTGTTTTGTGCTGAACTGGTTTCCGCCCTGGAGCACAGCATTCTGGATTATGCTGGCGGTGGAAGTGATCGGCTATATTATTATCTGGCTGATGATCTATCTGCGGTATAAAGCGGAAGTACGGAATCTGAACAAGCTGCTGGAAGAAAAACATAAAACGGGAAAATGAAGTCAGTTCAGACCTGCACAATATCAATGAAAAAAGGAGCTGTCCGTTACGGCAGCTCCTTCCGGTCTGATACGGAGAATTATGCGGCGGGCTTGGCTTCCAGATCCTTTACTTCGTCATAAGTGATGGTCTTTTCGTAAATCACGGAATCATCCGCATTGACGAATTTCAGGGTCATGGATACCTTGCTGATGTCGATGCCGGCGCCGGCCATCTGCTCGATGGAGGTCTTCATGGTCTGCAGGGCTTCGGGGGTTTCGAAAGAAGCGGCTACGGATTCGGCAATCTGCTTGGCAGTCGCTTCGTCCACCTGCTCTTTCATTTTGTAGATGGAAGCCATATCATTGCCGGTGACTTTGATTTCATAGGTTATACCGCTGTCTTCGCCCTGTTCGGACGCGCTGCCCATCAGGGCGCCGAAAGCAGCCCATGCTTCCGCGGGGAGACAGTCTTCCAGGGTGATCTCCGCACCGCTGGCCTGCTTCGCGGCGAAATCCTTGGCAAAACCTTCCCAGTCGACATCTTCCATGCCGGGGATCTGCTTCATCATGGCCAGGAAGATTTCCATGCCGGCGGATTCTTCCGATTCCGCGGTCTCGGCGAAACCGGCACCAAGGCTCAGGCACAGAACGAGCGCAAGCAGAACAGCAATCAGTTTTTTCATTTTGATAATCTCCTTTCAAGGTTGGAAAGTTTTATACACTATTCATATCACAAAATGCGGCAAATTTCAACTGAACAGGTGCGAACGGTCGTTTTGGATGTCTGAACGGTTAAATCCGCATATAATCATTCTTTTATCAGCTGGCTATCTCTTGTCATAATCAATCTGCTTGAGGAAAAGGAACCCGATGAGCACATAGAGCAAGGCGAAAGCAACGAGAATCCCCCAGTTCTTCAGGACATTTTCGGCTGTGAAGGCATATTCGCTGTTTTGCAGCTGGGAAGCGGTCAGCTGTCCCACCTTATGGTTGACCTCCTCGATGGAAAGCACCCGCTGGACCTTGGAGACCAGGCTGTCGGGATCTTTGTTTTTCATGGTGTTCAGGGCTGTCAGAAGCACGGTTGATTCCTGGGAATTATAGTCTGACACACTGCAGACGGCCTGAATACCCCACTTGCTGATGGTAACATTGGAAAGCTTTTTGCCGACGGCATTCAGCGGGATCACGAAGTTGGCGAACACCAGCTGAACGATCAGCACAAAAGGCATAACGGTCATGGCGGTCATGGGCGTGTGCACGATGCAGGAAATCATTAGCCCCAGCATGTCCGACGCATAAGTGATCAGGAACATCGTGATGCCTATATCCAGCAGGAAACTGCCGGTCACCGCGCTGCCTGTGGGAATATGTACGCCGAAAATCAGGAAGATGACAATCATCATGAGCACCTGAATCAGACAGATAATTGCCTGGTAAATCATATGGGATGCCAGATAGGAAGTGATATGCAGGCCGGCCCGGTGTTCCCGTTTGATGATGCCGCGCTCTTTACATACGACCTGGATGGAGTTGAAAACGCCGTTCCAGAGGCACACGCAGGTGATGGCGAAAGCCGCGTAGGAGGTGCCTTCCATGTTGATGAACATCCGCTTGCCCATCACGTAAACCACCAGATAGGCGATGATGGCCGACAGGGGCAGAACTTTCCAGTTCCCTTCGGTGATGAACATCCGGAAATGTTTGCCAAGGAAGATAGGGATCTGCGCCAGACGGTTTTTGTAGCGAATACTGACATCTACATCTGTGGCGGATTCCTCTTCCTCTTCCGCGCCTGCTTCCCGGAAGGTGTCCTTTTCCCTGGCGTCCCGTTCCGCCGAGTAGGTCCTGTATTTTTCAATGAACTCATCCGCCCGGCCTTCGCCGCCTTCGTTAAGGGCGTTGATCCGTTTGACGACGTTTTCCAGGGAGTCCGTATCGAAGAAGTCCTTCGCTTCCTGAATGCCGCCGTAGAAGGCCAGCTGGCCGACGTGGCTCTCCGTGCCCTTGGCGAGGACGATGACCTTGTCAAACAGGTGCGCAACCCGGTCCGGCGCGTGGGTGATGACCAGGACCATTTTTCCCTGGCAGGCGATCAGCCGCAGGTTTTCCATCAGGCCACGGGCCATGATTCCGTCCAGACCGGAATCCGGTTCGTCCAGAATGAAAAGATTCGGGCTGGCGACAAATTCAGTACAGATGGAGAGGCGCTTCTTCTGACCGCCGGAAAGCTTGCTGACCAGGGTGTCTTCCCGCCCGGTCAGGCCGAAGGTTTCCAGCGCCATCCGGACCCGGCGCTTTTTCTCTTCCTCGGAGATAGTTGCCGGAAGGCGGAGATCCGCGGCGTTGCTGACCGTCATTTCGACGGTGTCTTCTTCGCGCATCAGGTTTTCCTGAGGAACGAAACCGATTCGGTGCTTGACCTGGTCATATTGCTTGTAATAATCCACGCCGCCTTCCGTGATGACGGCCTTGGCTTTTTCATAGCCGGTCACGGCATTGACGAACGTACTTTTGCCTGCGCCGGAACCGCCCAGAATCATGACCATGTTGCCCGGCTCGATCGACAGGCGGATGTCCTTGAGCAGGGTGTACTTTTTCATTGCGTTCCGGACGGTCCGCTCGTCAATGGAGATGTTCAGGCCGCCCTGATGGGAATGAACACCATAAAGCAAACCGGAGCCTTCGAAGATAAAACGGGTGGAGCCGATCTGCAGGCAGTCATCAAACTGCAGGACGGTCGGCTCGCTGACATGCTTTCCGTTCAGCAGGAGATTGGAAACGCCGATGTCGTCCAGATGCCAGCGGCTGTTCTCATATTCCAGCGTGAGTGCTGTATTGCCCTCTTCCCAGGCTTCGTTCTCAATGACGACGGTGTGACGGCCGTCATCCATGTTGATCATCTGCCAGTCGGTGGAAGAAGCAAACTCTTTCAGAAAGACCGCTGTGAGCATCCGGTCATTGGACAGGCGGATGACCATGTTGTCGCTGAGCTCCTGTTCTTCTCCGTTGGGCAGGAGTTTTCCGCCCACAAAGGTGAACACGTTTTCGCTCAGATTCTTATAGATCCATTTCCCGTCTTCAAAACGGATTTCGCACTGTTCCTCATCCAGGAAAGGATAGGTCAGCTGAAGACCGGTAGGGGTGAAGATTTCCATTTCCTGGCAGCCTTTAACCAGCGCTTTGTCAAAGATCACATACTGCCGGGGTTTTTCCTGTGCTTCAAAGAATACCAGCCCTGCCGGGATTTCCGGCCTCGCCTGACTTGTGTGCTCGCTCATGGGGCAACCTCCTCGCCGGTCTTTTTGCTGTTATCTGTTTCCATACCTTTCAGGGCTTTGGAAAGCGCCTGGGCTTCCGTCAGTGTCTGCTTGAAAAAGACATTCATGTCCGGATCGGCGGCAATCAGGGCAAATTCATCCCGAAGGACGTGATCCAGCTCCTTATTCCCGCCTGACATATGCGTCAGGAAACGCCACAGATTCTCATTTTTAAGCAGCTTGGGTACAGATTCACGGGCCCATTCGCTCTGTTCCAGAATAGAGAGGGCTTCAAAGATCAGCTTGCCGGTAAAGGATGACTGATCCATCTGCCGTTCCATGGCCTCCTTCGTCAGCGTGCCATCGGCGTTCTTCTTTTCTGTGATTTCTGAATTTATTGCTTTGTTCAGGGAGTCCAGCACCAGGACCAAATCCTCGGAGGTGGTCAATTCCTGAAAATTTTCCCAGGATTCCTGAAGATCAGGATCGTTCTTTACCGCTGCGGCTTCCGCCTGCAGCTGTCTGCCGTCTTCTGTCTTTGAAATCTCTTCGAGCGTATTGCCGATACGTTCCGCGCTGTCCCAGAGCTTCTCGATGCATTGCCGGTCCGATTCCCCAACGCCGAGCTCAGCAAGGATCTTCATGGTTACGGGCCGGTTCTGGAACAGCCAGACCAGGACCCGCCAGATGATTTCCGAAGTGACGGTTTTAACTTCCTCAATCCCCAGCAAAGCAAGAACCTCTTCACTCTGCGAAAGATCTATCAGGAGACGCAGGTTCTCCGACAGGGTGCCGAGGGTTTCGCCTTCCACAGAGACGACGGTTTCCTGAATATCAGCGTTTTCCATCGGTTCCGCGGTTTCCGCCAGACACAGCCCCCCGGAAAAGAGAATCATCACGGACAGCAGTCCGGCCATCCATCGTTTCATTTCTTAAGCTCCTTCAAATGACTTTGGTATACCTATCATAACACATATCTCATACTGCCGCGAATATCGTTTTTTATCCTCTCCCGGTATACTGCCGCCGGTCCTCCCGGGTATCCGGTGATATGAGAAGCGTGTTTTGGGTCATGATTTTCTCCTTCGTTTTATGACATGATATAGTCAAATAAATCCCTGACTTCCGTCAGCCGGTTTTCGATTGTGTCGCATACTAGTTTCCCGTCCGAAACAATGAGCGCCAGGGGATAAGCATTCCAGTTAACGGCGTCGATTCCCTTGATTTCGTTCGGATACAGCTGCAGGGTATCCCCGTGAACAAATTTGATCAGCAGGCTCTGAAGCGTTGCGGACAGATCTGCATTCATCACGCTTCCGTACATCTGCAATGCCTCACCGTTTCCGAGCAATGCCGCCGCGACATCGACGGAACCGGAACCCAGGTTTTCGATCAGCGGTTTTTCATCCCAATACATCAGATGCACATGATTTCCGCCCGCGGACAGCTTTACCGCGTTGCGATAAATGCACAGCGCGAGCCATTGCTCAACGAGCTTCGATTTTGCTTCAAGCTCGGAGGATGACACCGTCTGCGCGTCAATATACGCCTGTACGGCTTTGGCAGTAGAATCATCCATGCTGTCTTGTTTTTGTATATCGGTCATGGTTGCGATGATTCCGTCAATATAGTTCCGGTTGCCGACAAAGGATCGGAATACCTGCATTTCATGTCCCGGAATGCCGATGATCACACCGATGTCCGAAGCTTCTCCGTTCCGCCAGGCCTGATACACATCGGCCGGGATCAACGTTCCATCGCAGGTCGGTGCGCACATATCCCGCCAGAGTTTTTGCGCCGCATCCTTCAGGGATTCCGTACTCAACTGCAGAAGCTCCTCCATCGTTGCGGTCTGTGTTTCTTTCAGCAGATCCCCTGCCAAAGCTCTGGCTTTCTCCGGTGTATCATAAGCCGATGACGGGCTGCCGTTAAAAACGAAGGCTTTCCGGAACAGACCCTTCGCCCGTTCACAGACCGTAAGCAGACAGATGGAGGTCGCCCCGGCATCAAAGCCGAGAAGCGTGATCCGGCCGGGATCGCCCCCGAAGGCAGAGATGTTTTCCCTGATCCATTCCAGGGCCGCGATCTGATCAAGCAGCCCGAGGTTTATCGCATCAGGATAAGCCTCTCCGCCGGGAACTTCCGAAAAATCAATAAAACCGAAAATACCAAGGCGATAATTAAAACTGACGAACACAATATCCGGATACTCGCTGATCAGCTCGCCGCCGTACAGCAGGGGATCAGCAGATCCTCCGCAGGTAAAATCTCCGTGGTGGAATACCACGATAACCGGTTTTCCGGTTTCCGATTTCCGGTCTCCGGTACAGATATTCAAGGTAAGGCAGTCCTCGCTTTGTCTGTGCAGTTTTACAATCGAGCCTTTGTGTTCGACCTGTATGGCTGAGGCGCCGAAATGTTTTGCCTCAAACACGGCATCCGAAGCAGGGAGCGGTTCGGGCGCCTTCCATCTGCGTTCACCTACCGGCGGTTTTGCATAAGGTATTCCGAACCAGGAAACGACTTTTCCTTCTTGTTCTCCGACAAAAATGCCGGTTCTTGTCTTGACCGCATAATCGGCATCGTATTCACCGGGAACAGGCTGATTCTGCCTGTTGATTTCCTCGATATCCTCCTTATTTACATCAAAGACAAAACCTTCGCTTCCATCCCCGTAAAGGCTGCGTATTTTTCTGATCTGATATGCGCGGATGAGCAGATTGACCACAAAGCCGAGAATGGGAAGAATGATAATGTACGCGAAATAATCCGTCAGATAATTAACCATGGATACACCTGCCGACAGGAATGAGACGGTATGGCCAATCAGAAAAACCAAACAGAACAAAAGGTAAGTCAAAATCCGGTTTTTTGGACTTTTCTGGACCTTTTCGCTGAAGGCTATTTTGTTGATGATTAATTCGAGCACAATGCCGAGCACAAAACTTGCCAGCCCGCATGCAAACGGCGGCCAGCCCAGAAGCCTCGAAATCGTTTCACCGTAGCCATAACCCAGTGCCGCGACAAACGCAACCGCAAAATCATCAACCGTAAATATTTTTTTCATATTCTCTTCTTTTCCATTCGGGAGTTTTTCCCCGGCGTCATTTTTCGGATCATCCGGGTTTTGCAACTTATATTATATTCTATTATTATCCATCAGAGCAATACAAAAGGATGTTTCGGATTGTCAAACGATATTTTTTTATTTTCTTTGCTTTTGCCGCTGTGCTGGATTATCATAATGATGAACCTGAAACGGGGGTGTGCTGCTTGAATACTCTTTTTGCGGAAACCCTGCGGAAACTGAGAAACGAAAGAGGACTTTCACAGAGGGAGCTTGGAAATCTGCTGTTTGTCAACCATTCCACCGTCGCGCGATGGGAAAACGGAACCCGCCTGCCGGATGCCGCGATGATCTCCCGGCTGTCCGTTTGCCTCGGGGTAGACGCCAATACGCTTCTCAATCTTGAGGAACAGAGTGATGAAAACCCAAATGTGATCCTGGTGGACGACAGCAAGGCCATTCTCTCCGACGCGTTGAATGTTCTGGGAGAGGTCTTGCCGAACGCCACGATCACGGGCTTTATCCGGCCACGGGAAGCGATCGAATACGCAAAAACAAACCGGGTCGCACTGGCTGTTCTGGATGTTGAACTGGGAGCAACCAGCGGGTTTGATCTTTGCCGCACGCTGCTCGAAATCAATCCACGGACAAATATCGTGTTTCTGACGGCCTATGCCGACTATTCCCTTGATGCGTGGAAAACCGAAGCCGTGGGGTTTATGCTTAAACCCCTGACTCCGGAGGGCATCAGGGAGCAACTGAAAAAACTGCGCTATCCGTTTTCGATGGGAGGCGCGGACGAATGATTAACTGGGTCGAATATTTCTATTTTTTCCTGATTGGCGCGGCATTTTTGCTGAGCGTGATGGGGCTGTGGTTTACCAGGATCATGCCCGGGAGCGACCTGTGGAACAGGCGCTTTTTCCGGAGCTATTTTATCGTCCTGATGGCAAACAGCCTTTCCGGTCTCGCCGAAATGATTCTTCACTTTTATCCTGTCCCGACAGCGGTTATTTTTGTCGTCTTCACGCTGGAATCTCTGTTCATCTCGCTGCCAATGCCCATGCTGACGGTTTATCTGTTGCATTGCTGCGGAAAAAATTACCGCTCAAGCAGGATTTTTCATACCGTGCTGGGCCTGTGGACTGCCTACCTGGTCCTGATTGTTTGCGCCAATATCATGGATGATTTCTTCATTATCACGGCGGACAGGCAGTATTTCCGCGGGCCCTTGTATCCGCTGATTCCGCTGCCGATCCTTTTCATCTTACTTCTAAACCTCGCGGGTGTTATCCGGCACCGGAAGCAGCTTTCCCGCAAAACCTTCCAGAGCTGCCTCATCGCGATCCTGCCGATGACGGCTGCAGTGCTTCTGCATGAGTTTGTCGATGTCTTTCCGCTTATCGATATCTGCGTTGTCGTCTCCGCCCTGTCCATGTACGGTCTCATCCTGTCCGATCAGATTGAGCAGGATCTTCGCCATCAGCGGGAAATTGCCCTGCAGCAGCAGGAGATAGCCAATCAGAATGCCAGTATCATGGTTCTCCAGATGCGGCCGCACTTTATCTGCAATACCATGACAAGCATCTATTGTCTTTGCAATCAGGACCCCAAGACGGCTCGGCAGGTGATCATGGATTTTACGACCTACCTGCGCAAGAACTTTACCGCCGTTGCAAGCTCTGCGCCGATCCCTTTTTCTTCGGAACTCGAACACGCGCGTGCCTATCTTGCCGTGGAGCAGGCCCAGTATGAGGACAGCCTGTTTGTCAACTACGATACACCGCATACCTTCTTCCGCGTGCCGCCGCTGACCCTGCAGCCTATCGTGGAGAATGCCGTCAAGCACGGCAGGGATCCGGATGACGGTCCGCTTCATATTTCCATCCGGACACAGAAGACGGATTCCGGCAGTGAGATTGTCGTGGCGGACAACGGCCGGGGTTATGTTCCGGTCGATGACAATGAGCCGCACATTGCGCTGAAAAACATTCAGCAAAGGCTTGAAATTATGTGCGGCGGCCAGATGACGATTACCCCCAATGACGGGGGCGGAACCGTGGTGACGGTCACGGTCCCGGACAGCGCAGCACCGGACAACGATCAGCTTTGAGGAGTGAAAAGATGGAGAAGCAACTTATTGAGGTATTTCAATGGCTGCACCGTCATCCTGAGCTTGGGATGAACGAATATAAAACGACGGAATATTTGCGAAAAGTGCTGCAGGAAAACGGAGTGAAGCTGTCCGACACCGGTCTTGGAACAGGCCTGATCGCCGTTATCGGAACAGGCAAGGAGCCTGTCATCGCACTCAGGGCCGATATAGACGCGCTGCCGATTCAGGAGCAGACCAGCCTGCCCTATGCTTCGGAGATACCGGGGACTATGCATGCCTGCGGCCACGATTTCCATGCGACCTGTATGCTGGGTGCGGCGCTGCTGCTGAAGAATCGGGAAGCGGCGCTGCCCGGTACGGTCAAGGTGATCTTCCAGCCTGCCGAGGAAATCAATGTTGGCGCGGCCGGGATCGTGAATACCGGCCTGGTGGATGACGTACAGCTTTTTTTCACCGGCCACACGGATCCGGCGTATCCGGCCGGGACATTGGGCATCCGGCCGGGACCGGTTATGGCCTCGGCGGATCACTTTTCCGTAACTGTCAGGGGCAAAGGATGTCACGCGGCACATCCGGAAGCGGGGATTGATCCGATTCCCGCATTGGGCGCGATTATTTCCGCCATCCAGACGATTGTCAGCAGAAAGCTCAGTCCGTTTGACAGTGCCGTTGTTTCCGTGACCAGAGTGGAAGCAGGCAATACATGGAACGTGATTCCTGAGACGGCGTTTCTTGAAGGCACCGTACGTGCCATGACAGAGACGATGCGCGATGGGATCCGGCAAAACCTTGACCATCTGGCGGCAACAACCGCCGAAGCCTATGGCTGCGAAGCTGTATTTGAGTATGAGCGGGGTCCCGCCCCGGTGATTAACGATGTCGAAGCCTGTGACCGGGCGGCAGCCGTTGCCCGGGAGCTGGGATTAACCGTAGAAACCAATCCGCCCTCCATGATTGCCGAGGATTTCTGCGAGTATCTGAAGCTTGCGCCCGGCGCTTTGTTCCGTATCGGCACGGGCGGCGGTTTTGACAATCATCATCCGTCGTTTACCGCTGATCCTGCGGCATTGCTGCCGGCGGCACGGTTTTTTGCCACGCTGGCGGAGCGGGAACTTCTGCGTCTCATCTGATGCGTATGCACCTGCCGGTATTCCGGCTCGGCGGATGAAAATAAAAAGCCACCAGCCGGGGCGGCGGGTGTCAGTTCAGAGGGGTATGATTTTGCATTTCCGCAGTCAAAGGAAGGCTGCGAACCATTCCACCATCTTATCGAGAACGTTTTGGCTTTCCGGAAGCTCGGGCTTCAGGGCAGGAAAGGCGTGGGTCAATTCCTTGTTATCTTCGTAATAAACCAGTGTATAGGGATGTCCTGCTTTGCGCAGGGCATCCGCAAAGCGCTTTGTATAGCCTTTCAGGAAATCCGCCTCGCTTCCGGCCAGAAAAACGGGAGGAAGCGACTCCATCACATCAGGACATTCCGGGTCCATATACCGCATCAGGGAGGCGTCTTTTCTCTTATCTCCGAACAGATACCGGGGATAGACCAGACCTACCGGGTCCTTGCGCGTGGTATAAAACATACCGCTGAAACAGGCAAGCGCGTGAATACGAAGGGAAAGGGCCGGCACTCCGAACGCTTCCTGCAGAACCGGAGAACCCGCGGCGGCAATGGCATAGACAGACAAAAAAGAACCGGCGCTTTCGGATGCAACGGCGACCCGATCCGGATCACCCCCGTATTCCGAGAGCATACCGGATATACAGGAGAGGGCTGCGGTCACGTCTCCGATCTCCTGAAACCCGTTTGTTTCCGTCACTCTCCGGTATTCCGGGGCAAAGACAAGAAAGCCGCGTGCGGCAAGATTTTCGCAAAAGGT
>Ga0310690_10010337_pt1 | contig 11619 bp, 6 predicted proteins | sample AusTroGonzalo_MG_2_FD_207661 | JGI IMG/M metagenome (GOLD analysis project Ga0310690, IMG submission 207661) | Bovine rumen microbial communities from tropical cattle in Woodstock, Queensland, Australia - Gonzalo_04 (v2) (version 2) | ecosystem: Host-associated > Mammals > Digestive system >...
AATAAAAAATAACTGTAAGATGATGGAAGGAGAGTTAAATAATCAAAATACAAAAAAATACATTTCCCTTGTAACCATCTATCTATTAGTCATTTATACTGGTCGTAAACTTGAGCACAACTTTATCATGATCGGTCCGCCGGGCAGCGGCAAGTCAATGCTTGCCAAGCGTCTACCCAGCATTTTGCCTCCCTTGTCGTTGGCAGAAAGCCTCGAAACCACCCAGATTCACAGCGTGGCAGGCAAACGTCCCCGCGACACCAGCCTCATCAGCCAGCGTCCCTTCCGTGCGCCGCATCACACAATATCCCAAGTGGCACTTGTGGGCGGTGGCAACAATCCCCAGCCTGGTGAAATCAGTCTGGCACATAATGGCGTGCTCTTCCTCGACGAGATGCCCGAGCTGCCACGCTCCGTCCTCGAGGTGCTGCGCCAGCCGTTGGAGGACCGCAAAATCAGTATCGCCCGAGCCAAATACAGTGTGGAATATCCCTGCTCGTTCATGCTCGTGGCATCAATGAATCCCTGTCCCTGCGGCTATTACGGCGACCCCACCCACAACTGCGCCTGCACACCTGGTCAGATACAGCGCTATATGAACAAGATCAGCGGTCCCCTACTCGACCGCATCGACATCCATTGCGAAATTCAGGCGGTGCCCTTCGCCCAGCTCAGTCAGATGGAGCCCGGCGAACCCTCAGCAAAGATTCGCGAGCGCGTCATCCGGGCCCGTAAGATTCAGGAGGAGCGCTTCAGTCACCTTCCCCTTGGGGGAGGACGGGAAGGGAAGCGCGTCTACTGCAATGCCCAAATGACCGAGAAGATGCTCCATCAGTTTGCCGAGCCCGACGCCCCCTCTTTGGAAATGCTTCGCATGGCCATGGAACGCCTCAAGCTCTCCGCCCGAGCCTACAACCGCATTCTGAAGGTTGCCCGCACCATTGCCGACCTCGAAGGCAGCGAACAAGTCCAGAGCCACCATATCGCTGAAGCAATAGGTTATAGAAATCTGGATAGAGGCGACTGGGCAGAACGTGGAATATAAATAATAAAGACCAATCAATGAAAAAGTTATTCGCAACCCTCACGCTGGCCTGCCTTTGGTCTGTCATCAGCATGGCTCAGTCTGCCGCCAAGCCCGTCGTCACCGTAAAGTATGTGGCCAAGAATGCCGTCCGTATCCAATATGCTCCCCGAGGAGCGCAAAGCAGTCTGCCCGACTGGGTCTACGTGCGTCACGACGAAGAACCATCGCCCGACATCCGCGCCACCGTCAAGGGCGGCGTAGTCACCATCCGCGAAAAGTCGGGCCGCGTGGTGTTCCGTGCCACCAGCCATCAGCTGCAGGCTGGCGAGGCCACGCTGGTGTTCGACTCCCCAACCGACGAGAGCCTCTTCGGCCTTGGCCAGTTCCAGGATGGCTACAGTAACATCCGCGGACTCTCCCGCCGCCTCACACAGGTCAACACCCAAATCTCCATCCCTATGCTGCTGTCCAGCAAGGGCTATGGCATTCTGTGGAACAACTACGGCCTCACCGATTTCAACCCCTGCGACCAGAGCATCCGCCTCGAAAAGCGTGCCGGAGCGGGCCAGCGCGAAGAGGTGAATGTTACAACCACCGAGGGTGGCAAGAAAGAAATCCGCGAGCGTCACATCTTCCAAGGCACCATCACCCTCAAGGAGTCGGGCGACTATGCCCTGCTGCTCGACGTCGGTCAGAAGATGGCACGTCGTCACAACCTCGTCATCGATGGCCAGACAGTCATCGAGATGCAGAACCTGTGGTTGCCGCCCACTACGTCGAAAATCGTCCATCTAGAGAAGGGCACGCATACCCTTTCCGCTGAACTCACCCGCGACGACCAGCCCGTGGTCTACTACCGCCGCGTGACCAACCATACCGTGTTCCGCTCGCCCGTTGCCGATGCCGTCGACTATACCGTATTCGTTGGTTCGCCCGACGAAATCATCTCTGCCTACCGCACGCTGACCGGTCCCTGTCCTGAGATGCCGTCATGGGCGCTAGGCTATATCCACTGCCGCGAGCGTTTCCATTCCTCCGACGAGATTCTCGAGACTGCCAACCGCTTCCGCAACGAGGGTCTTCCCGTCAGCATGCTCGTTCAGGACTGGCAGTACTGGGGCAAATACGGCTGGAACTCCATGCGCTTCGACGAGGAGTTCTACCCCGCCCCCAAGGCACTCACCGACAGTCTGCACCGCATGGACATGCGTCTGATGCTGTCCGTCTGGTCGAAGATTGACAAGAATTCCGAGGTGGGTCGTCAGATGCAGGCCGATGGCTACTACATTCCCGGCACCGACTGGATTGATTTCTTCAATCCCGATGCCGCTGCGGCCTATTGGAAGAGCTTTTCCGAGCGTCTCGTGCCCCTGGGCATCGATGCCTGGTGGCAGGACGCCACCGAGCCCGAGAACGACGACCTCGTAGGCCGTCGCGTCAACCGCGGCCAGTGGTCCGGCGAACAAGTCCGCAACGTCTATCCCCTCCTCGTCTGCAAAACCGTCTACGAAGGCCTCCAGAAACTTCAAACTTCAAATGTCAAACGTCAAAGTCCTATGATCTTAACCCGCTGCGGATTCCCCGGTATTCAGCGCTACGGTGCTGCCCTGTGGTCAGGCGATGTGGGTAACGACTGGGAAACTTTCCGTCGCCAGCTCACGGCAGGCCTCGGCATGCAGGCTGCCGGCATCCCCTGGTGGACCTACGACGCAGGCGGATTCTTCCGTCCTGGCGACCAGTACACCAATCCCGACTACATCGAGCGCATGCTGCGCTGGATTGAGACTGCCGTCTATCTGCCCCTCATGCGCGTCCACGGCTATATGAGCAATACCGAGCCTTGGAACTACGGCCCCGAGGCACAGGCCATCATTGCCGACTGCCTCAAGGAGCGCTACCGCCTGCTACCCTACATCGAGCGTTGTGCCAAGGCCGTCAGCCAGCAGGGCTCCACACTGATGCGTCCCCTGGTCTTCGACTTTGCCGACGACCCAGAAGCCCTGCAGCAAAAGTATGAATACATGTTCGGTCCCGCCCTGCTCATCAGTCCCGTCACCGAGCCTGGCGTCACCACGTGGCGCACCTACCTGCCTCGCCATGCCGGCGGCTGGTACGACTACCGCACGGGCCAGCACTACGACGGTGGCCAATATGTCACCACTCCCGTCACCCGCGCCCACATCCCCGTGTTCCTCCGTGCAGGATATGAAGTAAAATAAGAATTTAGAATTAAGAGGTTAGAGGTTAAAGATATGATTAAGAATATCGCATTCGATTTAGGCGGGGTTGTGCTGGCACTAAGCTACGAGCAGGCCGTCCGCCAGTTCGAGGCCATCGGACTGAGCGATGCCCGCCGCCATTTGGATGCCTTCGAACAGAAGGGCATCTTCGGTGCTCTGGAGTCCGGTCAAATCACTGCCGACGAGTTCCGTCGCGAATTGAGCGTCCTAGTGGGCCGTCCATTGACCATGGACGAGTGTTTCACGGCTTGGCACGGCTATGTTGACCATGTCCCCCAGCGCAATCTGGAAGCCATCCTCGCCCTGCGTGCCAAGGGCTACAAGGTCTGCCTGCTTTCCAACACCAATCCTTTCATGATGCAGTGGGCCAACCGCGATTTCGACGGCCAAGGCCACCCTATCGGCTATTTCTTCGACGCTATGTATCTCAGCTACGAATGTAAGGTCATGAAGCCCCACCGCGAGATTTTCGACATCATGCTTCGCGGCCAGCAGTCGCTTCCCGATGAGACCCTTTTCGTCGACGACGGGACACGCAATGTCGAAGTCGCCGCCGCCATGGGCATGCACACCCTCTGTCCCCAGAACAACGAAGACTGGATTGCCCCCCTCCACGCCCTCCTTGAGCGTGGCTAAGGTGCCGCTACACAAGAATACTACTTCTTTTTCCTGGCGACTTTCCGGAACGACAGGCCTGCTTGTAGACTGGGAATCTTCTTGGTGAGTTTGATCAGCATATCGTTCGTCTTGGTATCCTTCATGGCGCCAAGCAGTTTTAGAATATTCATTAGCTTGTCGACATCAATCAGGAACATCAGCTTGTCCTCATCCTGATGCGTGGTGATTTCTGCCGTCAGAATACTCCTGACGCCTAAATACAGTTTGGAGTTGCCAACCAGCCATACTCCCTGAGCCTTATGGCCAACCACATCACGGACGAATGTCCCGTTCTTGTAAAAAGTAAAGGTGGTATTCTCTGGTGTGATGTTACATTTCTCGATGTAGTCGCCAAGCACTTTCTCCAACTCGTTTGCTACGCTGTTGCCTACCAGTTTAAACAGCAGGTTACCCTTTGTGGCATACACTGCGGGTTCTACATACTGCCACTTGCCCACCATCATCTCGGCACTGGCTTCTTTGAGTTCAAAGGCATCCTTGATATTCTCGACGGCCTCTTTCACATCACCATCCTTAATATTTGTTTTCACACTGTCAATCACAGTTCCCAAGTCCTGTGCCTGGACCATATTCACTACTGCCAGTAGGATGACCACCCAGAAAAAACGCATCGTTCTCATAAACACTTGTCTTTTAAAGATCATTACTGCAACTTTTCTCTGCAAAGATGGCACTCCCTTTTGAGGAATGCCACCTTATTATATATATTATATATGTATATAAGCTTAGTTGAAGTAGTACTTCACACCCACCTGCAGGCGCCAGCACTGTCCGTAGCTGTGGTTGTAGTCCCACGTGCTGGTCAGGTCAGTGCCCATCTTGAAGATAGGCTGTGCACCCTTCTTGACGTCAGCAGCATTAGACACTGTCAGCAGCTTGAACTGGTTGTTGCTCATGCCTGGAATCTGCTTGGCAACGCCCCACTTCGAGTTCAGCAGGTTGCCGATGTTCTCGATGTTGGCAATGAGCTGCAGCTTGTGAGTGGTGCTACCCACCTTCACGTCAAAGTCATGAGCCCACTTGAAGTCGAAGCTGTGTACCCAAGGAGCACGTGCAGCGTATGCATCGGCATATTCGCCACGATGGTTCTTCAGATAGTCGTCCTGATCGACGAAGTTCCAGAAAGCGATACGATCTGCATCGGTAGCAAACTTGATTTCCGAGTCGTCGCGAGGAATATATATCAGGTCGTATGCCAGTCCGTCGCCATTGAGGTCGTTGGTGTAGGTGTAGCTCCAGCCCGAGGGAGAATAGCCGCTATAGAAGAGCGAGAAGTGGTCCTTGCCATACCTGTAGCTGACGTTTGCAATGACACGGTCGGGAGTATTAGTAGCAGAATTGCGAACCTCAATTACATTAGGACCGTTGACCGTGTACAGATAAGTCCATGCCGACGAAGCGTTCGAACCAGGCATACCCGTCACCTCCTTGTTCACCGTGTGGGTATAGGCTGCCATGATGTTCAGGTTCTTGATAGGCTCTGCATTCAGCTGAATACTGGCGGTCCATCCGTAACCCTTATGGTTATTGGTCAGCACACAGACATTACTATACTGGGTGTAGTAGTTCCAGTCAGCCTTGTTAGAAGGATACAGATAGCGGTCGTCGGCACCGGCAATACGTGCCCACGTCTCATCAGGATTCTTCTGGTTCCAGTTGTCGAGGTTCACCGCATTGATATTTTTGGTATAGGTGAACTCACCAGTCAGCGTCAACGGGAAGTTAACAGGCAGCTGATAGTCGATACCAAAGCTTGACTTCCACACCTGAGGCATCTTGAAATCTTTGTCTACACCTGCAAGGGCTGAAGGAACTACGCCATTGGCATCCAAGCTGGCAGGAGCACCCAGCTTCTCGCGAATCTGGTCGATATCGGTAACCAAACCTCCTGCAAAGTTAGCCAAGCGTGCATCCGGGTTCTTATCGTTCTGCTTGATAAAGACGAGGTTCTGAAGCATACCGGAGTTCTGAGGCATGTTGGTGAAGAACACCAGCGGCAGACGGCCTGCGAAGAGACCCGTACCACCACGAATCTTCAACGTCTTGTCGCCAAACACGTCGTAGGTGAAACCAATACGCGGTGAAATCTGAATGTTTGCGTCAGGCCATGCACCAACGTCGAGGTGGCGTCCACCGAAGTCAAGGTCGTAGATAGCCTTATTAGCCTTCAGGTCATTGTCGTAGAACGTGATATTGTCGAAACGAATACCTGCATTGATCTTCAGGTTGTCGAGGATGTTCCACTCATCCTGCAGATAGAGGCCGTACTGGTTGAAGCGTACCTTCGAAGAGGGCTCCATGTCGCCGTCGTAACCATAGGCCAGACCTACACCGATAGGAGCGGCACCGTCCATGAAGTCCTGCATGCTGGCATAACGGTAGTATCCCGTACCCTGACGCATGTAGTTGTTCTGTGCCATCTGGTGCTCGATATTCAAACCGGCAGTAATCTTGTGACTACCCAGATAGTAGGTGAAGTTATCGTTGATGGTCAGAATGGTGTTGCGCACGCGGTTATTATAGGTATAGAGCTCGTAACCCAACGTGATGTAAGGATCGCCGTCCTTCATGATATCAATCATAGGGAACACGGACGAATTGCTGCTACGCGGGTCGTCAATATCAGAATAGGTCACCAGCAACTGGTTGGAGATGTTTGCACCGAAACGGCTGTTCAGGTCAAACGACAGCGTAGAGATCTTGTTTTCCAAGCAGTAGAACGAATTGGCAAAAGCCATCGACTTGATACCTACACAAGCAGCGCTCAGACCACCCACGTCACGCGAGGTAGCACTCGGAACCACCCATTTCTTATTGTTAGTATGGTTATAACGAACAGCCAGGTGATGATTCTGGGTGATGTTCCAGTCGATACGTGCCAGATACTTGTTATTGGTGATGCCGCCAGGATAATCGGTGGCAGAACCGGTGTCGTAGCCGTACTTGTTCAGGACGAACTCAGAAATCGTGTTCATGTCTTCCAACGTAGTACGCGAAGTATAGGTCTTCTGGTCGCCTGCTCCGTTGGTCGTACCGCCAGCATCGGGATGCCAGTAGGTGGGAATATTCTCTGTCTCCGTACGCTCAACGTTGGCGAAGAAGAAGAGCTTGTCCTTAATAATCGGACCACCGAGGGTGAAACCCCAAGTCTTGCTCTCGTTGGGATTGGGCTCTGAGTTCTGTACGCCGTCTACGCGGTTACCGTGCATGTCCTCGTTCGAATAGTAGTAGTAGGCTGTACCCCTGAAGGTGTTCGTACCCGACTTCGTAACGGCGTTGATACCACCACCGATGAAGTTCGACTGGCGCACGTCGAAGGGAGCGACTACCATCTGCACTTCGTCGATGGCATCCATAGAAACGGGATTACCACCACCGGGCAGGTCGGAACTCAGACCGAAGTTGTTGTTCATGTTGGCACCGTCGAGTGTGAAGTTGGCCATACGACCACTGCTACCACCGAAGCTGTTACTGCCGCCATAGTACGGCGAGAGCTTGGCAATGTCGCCGATAGAACGGCTGATGGTAGGCAATTCCTGAATGGTGCGGTTGTTGACGTTGGTCGAAGCACCCGTCTTTTCTGCGGCAAACTTCGAAGCCTTACCAGTGACAACCACCTCCGTGAGCTCATTGGAATTCTCAGACAGCCCAACGGCGAGGTTGTACGTTTCACCTAACTGCAGGTAAATGTCCTTGAAGGTCTTTGTCTCGTATCCGATGTAGCTGATGGTAACGGTGTACGGACCACCATTACGCATACCTTGGATGTTAAAACGACCATCCACATTTGTAATTGCAGCATACTTGGTACCTGAGGGATCGTGAACGGCCTGCACTGTGGCGCCAATCACCTCTTCCTTGGTATCGGTCATGCTTACCTTTCCGCTCAGGGCAGAATTCGTAATCTGTGCCATCATGGTCAACGCGAACGTCAACATGACGACGGTGAAGAACAGTTTTCTACGCATATTATCAAATATTTGTTATTTGCCTGCAAATTTAGTTAATTTTTCCGAAACATCACACTTTTTATCCTTTTTTTTTGGATTCGCGGCGATTTTTTGTCTTTTTAACGCAAGCCCATGCGAGCCTCAACGACGTTGACCACATAGTCGCCAAGCTTCTCACACTCGTTGATGAGGTCCATGTAGATGGTACCTACGGCATAGGTGTATTCGCGGTTATTGACGTCGGTAATGTTCTGCGACTTCAACTGGTTGCGGTAGTTGTTGATCTCGTTCTCGATGTTGAACGTGCGGTTCACGTCGAACGACTCCTTGCGTCCCATCATCAGACGGTTCATCTGCGACAGCGACTGGTCCGTCAGCTCCATCATCTGGTGCAGATGGTCGTACTGACGTTCGATGAAGTGGTCCTCCTTGCCGTTATACTTGCGCGAGATGGTACGGGCCATATTGAAGCAGGCATCGCCAATCGACTCCAACTCGCTGACCTCGCGCAACATAGCACGAATCTTGGCCTTGGTGTCGTCTGACAGGTGAGCATCACTGACCGAGTTCAGATAGTTGGCAATCTCCAGCTCCATATTGTCCGAAATGCCCTCATACTTCTCAATACGGGTATATAGCTTGTTGAAGTCGCCAGCCTGACTGTCTTTCTTGCTGTTCGAACTCGACGAGAGTGTGAGCAGTTCACGTACCATACCGAACATGCGTTGCATACGTTCCGAGAACGACTGAATCTCCTTCTGAGCTTCAAGCACTGAGAGCTCGGGGGTCTTCATGAAACCGGCAGTAATGAAATGCAGGCGGAAGTCCTCTTCCTCGTCGACCTTCTTGGGTTTGATGACCCAGCAGACAAACTTCTCGATCTGGGGAATAAACCAGATGAGGATAAAGGTATTGACCACATTGAACGAAGTATGGAATGCAGCCAGCACGAAGCTCAGCTTGGCAGCGTTGGCGAGGAAAGCGGTGGCACCAGCGGTTTCTTTCGCCATGTCGACGTCATAGCCTACCCATCCGCACACCATGTCGATGAACGGACGGAACACGAACAGAATCCAGATGACGCCAAACACATTGAAGAACATGTGTGCCAATGCCGCCCGTCGTGCTTGCGTATTGGCCGACATCGCCGCTAAGTTCGACGTCACGGTGGTTCCGATATTCTCACCCATCACCAATGCAATACCCTGATAGATAGGCAGCGCGCCGCTCGAACAGAGTATCATCGTAATGGCCATCACGGCTGCTGATGACTGGACGCAGAATGTCAGGATACCACCCAACACCAGGAAAATCAGCGTAGTCAGGAACGAATTAGGGTCAAACGAGGCGAAGAAGTCCAACACGGCCTGATTCTCGCCCAAGTGCATGTCCTGTCCCGTCTTGCGCAGAATAGCCAGTGCAAAGACCAGGAAGGCGATGCCGAACAGGAAATCGCCGATGTAGCGATACTTCTTCTGGTAGATGAGGATAATACCAATGAAGAAGGCCGGATACGACAAACTGCTGACGTCGAACGACATTCCCGCAGACATAATCCACGCGGTCAGCGTCGTACCGATGTTCGCACCCATAATGACCGAGATGGCCTGTGCCAGCGTCAACAGACCGGCATTGACAAACGAGACGGTCATCACCGTCGTAGCGGTAGATGATTGCACTGAAGCCGTCACCAGCGTACCTGTCAGCATTCCTGTAAAACGGTTGGTGGTCATAGCTCCCAAGACGTGTCGCAGTTGTGGACCCGCCATCTTTTGGAGTGCCTCACTCATGGTCTTCATGCCGAACATCAGCAAAGCCAGTGAGCCCAAAAGCGTGAAAATTACCCAAATTGACATAAATAATTATAGTTTTTGTTTATTTTAAGCTGTGCAGAAGCAAATTTTTCACTTTTCACTATTCACTTTTCACTTTTATTTTGTACCTTTGCCGTCACTAAAAACTTACGTTTATGGAACAACAAATTCAAATCCGTTGCAAAAATAATAAAAAATCTCTAAATATCAGCATCGGAAGCAATCTTTCTGAAATTTTTTCTCTTTTGGGCCTTAAAATGGAGTACGGACCCATCAGTGCGCGTGTCAATAACAAGGTCGAGGGAATGCATTTCCGGGTTTACAAGCCAAAGGACATCGAGTTCCTCGACATCCGCTCTTCCAGTGGCGTGCGAGCCTACACGCGTTCGCTGTTCTTCGTACTCAGCAAGGCGGCCCACGACCTGTGGCCCGAGTGTACAGTTTCCATCGATATTCCCGTCTCCAACGGATATTATGTGGATATTCGCCGTACTGACGAGGCAGGCAATCGGGTGGTGATGACCCCTGACGACGTCCATGCCCTGCGCGAGCGCATGCAGGCACTAATCGATGCCGCCCTGCCCATCCACCGCTACGAGACCACCACCGAGGAGGCCATCCGCATGTTCCGCGAGAGCCGTTCGTACTCAAAGGTGAAGCTCCTCGAAAGCCAGGGCTCGCTCTATACCACCTATTACGACATTGACGGCTATCAGGACTATTACTATGGCGCCATGCTTACCAACACCTCGCAAATCTACCTGTTCGGTCTGGAGTATTACTTCGATGGTCTGTTGCTTCGCATCCCGTCGCAGGAAGACCCGTCGAAACTGGGAGCCTTCATCCGTCAGGACAAGATGTTCGAGATCTTCAAGGAACAGCACCGCTGGCAGGACATTATGCACTTGCGCACCGTGGGCGACCTGAACGAAGCCATCGCCAAAGGCTATTCCAACCAGCTCATCCAGGTCAGCGAAGCCTTGCAGGAAAAGAAGATTGCACAGATTGCCGACGAGATTGCCAAGAACAAAAGCATCAAGATGGTGCTCATTGCCGGACCCAGCAGCAGTGGCAAGACCACGACCTGCAAGCGTCTCAGCGTCCAGCTGGCCGTCAACAGCATCCAGCCCATTGGCATTTCCCTCGACGACTACTTCCTTGACCGCGACCAGACCCCTCGCGACGAGGACGGGGATTACGACTTTGAACACCTGCACGCCCTCAACATCCCGCTGCTCAACGAGCAGATTAATGCGCTCCTCCGAGGCGAGGAGGTTGAACTTCCACGTTACAATTTCCAAAAGGGCAAGAGCGAGTGGAGCGGCAGGAAGCTGCAACTGAAAGGCAAGGAAGTCCTCGTCGTTGAAGGTATCCATGCCCTGAACCCCGAGCTGACGGCACAGATTCCACAGGAGCAGATCTACCGCGTCTATGCTTCTGCGCTGACCACCATCCTGCTCGACAACCACAACTACGTCCCCACCACCGACAACCGCCTGTTGCGTCGCATCATTCGCGACCATAAATATCGTGGTGTCACGGCTCAGGAGACCATTCGTCGCTGGCCGTCCGTACGTCGTGGCGAGAACCGTTGGATATTCCCCTTCCAGGAGAATGCCGATGCCATGTTCAACAGCGCCATGCTTTTCGAGTTGGCAGTCATCAAGAGTCAGGCCGAGCCCCTGCTCGAAGAAGTTCCCGAAAACTGTCCGGAGTATGCCGAGGCTTATCGCCTGCGCAAATTCCTAAGCTATATCCGTCCCATTCCCGAGGATCAGATACCACCGACGTCACTCCTCCGCGAGTTCCTGGGCGGTTCTTCATTCAAATATTAGAAGTTTATGAGTTTATGAGTTAATAAGTTAATAAGTTGAAGATTCAAATAAGTTAAGAAAAATGAAACAGACTTT
>Ga0310690_10010338_pt1 | contig 11619 bp, 18 predicted proteins | sample AusTroGonzalo_MG_2_FD_207661 | JGI IMG/M metagenome (GOLD analysis project Ga0310690, IMG submission 207661) | Bovine rumen microbial communities from tropical cattle in Woodstock, Queensland, Australia - Gonzalo_04 (v2) (version 2) | ecosystem: Host-associated > Mammals > Digestive system >...
AATCCATATTACGAATATCGTTATTCACAGATGCCAGAATGGAAAGACATCGAAGCGTTAGATCACGATATCAAGCACAGAATAGAACGCAAGTTGCGTTTTACTGAGCCAGATTATGATCCAGAATATTTGCTCGAAGGTGCAGCTGAACTTAAACTTAAACACGATGCTGCTTACGCAGTAGCATGGGAGAAGGATTACTAAAATGAAAACAATTAGAAACGGTGTATTTGAAACTAACTCATCTTCTACGCATTGTATTACAATTGTAGATGAAGATGATTTTGAAAAGTTTGAAAAGTGTGAAATGCTTCTTGACTATGAAACTCTTGTTCCAACTGAAGACGTTTATAAAGACGTTATGGAACAGTTGAGTGAATGGGAAGAATACATGACTGATGAATATCGTAACACATATAAGGACTCTTTGACACTCGAACAATTTAAAGAAGTTCTTAAGAAGTTTTCAGATAACGATCTCGATTATGGCTACAGGGAAGATGCTCGTGAAGAAATTGATGATGACTTCACTGCAGTAAAGGCTGCGCTGAGTGAAGACGTCACGACACTTAAATGCATGGGCGGTGAGTGTTATGAAACATTTGTCGATCGTCACACTACTAAGCACGGTGACAAGGTTGTAGCTTTCGGCTATTATGGATATGCAGGTTAATCATGAGAACAATTAGAAATTGTGTATTTGAAACGAATTCTTCTTCTTGTCATGTTATTACACTCATGACACCGCAAGAACAGAAATTGGTTCTAGAAGGCAAAGCGTTAATTTACGCACATTCGAAACATGAAGATGAAGCTAATATAGCCGAAGTTTACGATTCTATCAAGTTTGCTAAGAAAATGCAAGAAATTTTCGGTGATGAACTTACTGAATACAAAGATGCGCTCGAAGAATTGTGGAGTAATATTCGCACAGATCTGAAAAAGCATGACATGTTTAAATATAGCACTTTCGATGAATGGGCTGAAAAGCATGGAATTGAGGGTACTCTCTACGGTAAACTTGAAGATTTCTTCTGCTGTTGTAATCATGAAGAAGACAATAGCTATTGTGTAGATAATGCAAAAGAAATTGAAATTGGCGGAGTTAAGACATTGATTTCGTCTTGGGAATCTTACTGCTAAAATGTGAACAAATGATTTTCAATTTATTATACTTTAAATATGTTGAAAATCAATTCAAATTTTTCTGACTATTATGATTGCGCAATTGGTAGCTTTGTCGATTCCGACATAGTTATCAATCGTAAAAACGAAAAAGTCAAAGTCAACATCTTCAATGAATTTCCTGATTCGATTCTGAAGAATCTGAAGATGTATGACTATTCGTGGAGCTATCATAAGAAGTCAATTTATGGAGCCAACGTGTTACACTGCGTTGGCTTTTGTGGTAAGTGGTACTATTGGATTTGGGAAGAAGTTAAAGATAAAGATGGTTATCTGCATCATGAAAGGCGTTATGTGAACTTTGACGAAATCATTGAAAATGAAAAGAACAATTCAATGTTTTCTTTCATGAGCAAGTATCACGATATTTCGAATGATCGAAGAGATTTAAACAACGACGAATTTTTCACAAAAGACATTTTCGAAAAATATGGGCCAGTACTTTACTGTGCTGACATGGATTTAAGTCGTCTAGCATCTAATTTTTACAGAAGAGACGAAGAAAGACGTATTGAAATTGAAAAATATCCATGCTTGAAAGATCTTGGATTTTCAAAAGTAATCGACCCTTATACGGCTTTAAATACACTTGAACACTGGTATGACGTGCATGCGCGACCAGATGAAGCAGTGGTTCCAGTAGGCGATGACATTACACGTTTGCAGGCGTATGGATTTGACAAGAAAACTAGCTTTAGAAAAGCAAAACAGGAGAAAAAATGATCGTTTACAGAGTAGAAAATCCAAAGAAAGGTGAAGGCCTTTGGCGTGATTTTGAAGGTAATCTTAATCCAGTTTTTGATAAACTGTCTGAAGGACTTAGTCGTAGTTTGCCAATGCCTCATACACCTGAAGTTTATAAGGCTGATGGTAAGAGCTGGTTTTCTGCAGCACCTTCTAAGGAAACTTTGAAGCACTGGTTTAGTAAGCAAGATGTTATCGAACTTCTTCAGCTCGGCTATGGCGTTTTCGAATTTGATATAGAAAATGAAAGAAACATTTCTGACTTTGAAATTATCTTTACACGAGATAATATCAAACGTCAAACTGAAATTAACATGAATGAAATTTGGGAGTAATTATGAAGTGGCTTGTAACTTGGGAATCCGAAATGGATACGAATGATGCTGATTACGTTAAAGATAATGGCACATACGGCGTTGTCGATGATACTAATCGCGAAGACATGCTTAAGTTGTTAAATACTATAATCTGCTGTGATGTTTACGCAGAGAATTTTGACGATGGTAGTTGTCAGCTAGACGATGAAGAACAACTCACGATAGTTTATGAAAGACTGAAAAAGTTTGGTGTAACAGAAGAAGAACTTGATAAAATTACAGAAGATGAAGACTTCTGTGTAGATCCTAGCGATTACAAACCCCGCGATCCAAATGGTTGGTCTGTTGCACACGATTTGTGGTTTTGTTTCTCTAAAATTCCCGCTGATGCACCGTCTCCAGATTATTGTGATGATTCGTGGTTTAAAAAAGCATTAAAGAAGGCAAAGTAATGAATATTTCTAACATTTTTGGTATCGGTGGCAATTCAACTGTTACAATCAACGGTAAGACTTATGTTGGTCGTAACATTACTGTTAATGGCAACACTGTGATTGTTGATGGAGCGAAAGTTGATGAAGGTACAACTATCAACATTGTCATCAATGGTAGTGTAGAACGAGTTGAATCTGAATCTGGTGACATTGAAGTCAACGGCGACGTTGGTGAAATTGAAGCTACTTCGGGTGATATCAGAGTTACGGGTAATGTTAAAGGCGATGTTAAGACTACAGCTGGTGATGTAGACATCGGGGGTAATGTTGGCGGTAACGTAAAAACAACTGCTGGCGATATTAGCTACAAGCGCTAATTTTCGGAAAGATAAATAGTAAACAACTTTCAAAAAATTTATTATAATTTACAATATGGAATATACAGCAAATAGTATTAACGTTCTTAAGGGTCTAGAGGCAATACGCCGTAGACCCGATATGTACATTGGATCTCCGAGTGGAAATCCAAGTGATGGTCTTTACAGACTTTGTAGAGAAATTTTAGACAATAGTATCGATGAGTATCTTGCTAATTGTAATAGCAACATTTACATCTTTTACGATAGCAAAACTCACGTAACAACAATCATCGACAACGGACGTGGAATTCCTGTTGGTTGGAACGAGCATGCAGGCATGAATTCGTTGACCGCTGTCGTTACCGAAATTCATGCTGGTGGTAAGTTTGACCACAACGTTTATAAGACCAGTTCTGGTAAGAATGGTGTTGGTGCATCTGCAGTTAACGCATTGAGTACTAGCATGCAAGTTTGGTCTAATAACAGTGAAGACAAAAAGTGGTATACACAGACTTTCGAGTTTGGTAAACCAACAAGTGATGTGGTTAAGACTAAACTTCCTGAAGATTATAAGCCTTACATCAAGAAAACTGGTACAATCGTAACATGGTTGCCAGATGCTACTATTTTTACTGATAGCATCAATTTGAATGTTGCAAGACTTAAGAGAGAATTGCATGATGTGCAATATCTCTGTCCAAAGCTTAGAATTAAGCTGTTTGTCGATGGTAACGAAATCGAATACTATACTGAAACTGGTCTTTCTGATTTGGTATCTAGAAAGCAACCGAATGAAACGATTTTCTCTTACACTGACACTGATATAGATGTAGCAATTAACTTTACAAAAGAAGAAGGTTATGACTTTAAGTCGTATGTAAACGTTTGCTACACTAATTTGGGTGGTAAGCACCTTGATGGTCTGAAGAAGACTATTTGTAATATCATCAAAGATTATTCGAAAGAAAAAATTAGCAATGAAGACATCATGGAAGGTATGATTGGTGCAATTCATTGTCGAGTAGCAGAACCTCAGTATCAGGGTCAAACTAAGAATGAATTGACAAACACTGAAGTTGAAAAACTCGTTATCGACAGATTGACACCGGCTCTTACAAAGTTCTTCAAAAAGAATAAGACATTGACTGATAAGATTGTTCAGTATGCTGAAGAAATGTTTGCTAAGAAACAGAAGATGAAGGCTGATAAGGCACTTCTGAAGGGTATTTCTCAGCTTAACACTGGAGCAAAGTTCATTTCTGATAAGTTCTTGGATGCTGACAGAAGAAAGTTCAAAAATCCGAAGGACTTGGAAATGTTCATTGTGGAAGGTGATTCCGCAGGTGGTCACTTTAACAGAGCACGTGAAGCATATCAGGCATCTTTGAAGATTCGTGGTAAGATTATCAATGCTGCAAAGGCAACTGCTGAATCGTTGTTTGGTAGCAAAACTGCAGACGAAGAAGGTAATAAGGAAATCAAGTCAATTGTTTCTGCACTTGGTTGCGGAATTCAAGATGATTATGATGAAACTAAACTTCGTTTTGGCAAGGTAATTATTCTATCTGATGCTGATGTGGACGGACAGCACATTGCAAATCTATTGCTTTCGTTCTTTATTACTTACATGCCAAAGCTGATTCAGAACGGACACGTATACGTTGTTGATGCTCCTTTGTTCATTGGAAACTCTGCAAAGGGCAAGAAGTTCGGTATGACAAGAACTGATGTCGATAATCAGATGAAAGCTGACGGTATCAAGGACTATGACATTCTCCGTCTTAAGGGATGGGGAGAATGTACAGCAGAACAGCTTTCTGAACTTTGTCTTGATAAGAAAACTCGTAAACTTAAGCAGATTGTTTGGACAGAAGATGCAGACGATATGCTCAATAAGACAATGGGTGACGACGTGACATACCGTAAGAGATTGCTCGGAGTCGAAGAATAGTTTACAAAGTAATACAATTTTATTAAATTTACACTATGAAAAAGAAAGATTTAGACGAATACGTTGTAGAACAAATTAGTCAAGTCAATGTTAATGACTTGTTAAATAAGAACATCTACGATTACGGTATCGACGTTCTAGAAGATCGAGTACTTGCTGACTTTAGAGATGGTTTCAAACCTGCACAACGAAGAATTCTTTGGACTGCAAGAGATTTGAAAGCATTCCCGGATTCTAAGACAGTTAAGTCTGCTCGTATCACTGGTGACTGTATGGGTAAGTATCACCCGCATAGTTCAGCATACGGTTCACTTGTAAATCTTGTTAATTCTGACTATCCAGTTTTGTTTGGTCAGGGTAACTACGGTGACATCAATAACGGACCTGCAGCAGAACGTTATACTGAAGCAAAGATTTCAGATATTGGTATGAAATGTTTGGAATGTATGCCAGTTGCTGACATGGTTCCGAACTATGGTGGTGATTTGATGGAACCAGTCGTAATTCCATCGAGATTTCCGAATTTCTTCGTTAATGAATGTGAAGGTATTGCAGTTGGTTTAAAATGTGCAGTTCCAGCACATAATCTTGAAGAAATTGTTGAAACACTTAAGGCAATTGTCAGAAAGGGTGATGGTGCTTCAATTAAAGACATCATGAAGCACATTAAGGGACCCGATTACGAATATGGTGGAAAACTTCTTTCGACACCAACTGAATTGCAAGATTTGTATGAACGTGGACAGGGTTCATTACGATACGAATGTGAATATACAATTGTACCCGATGGTAATAAGTGGTTGTTGACTATTACGGGTTACTGTCCTGGCTTTAAACCTTCGGCATTTGTGAATAAGATGCTCAAGTATGTGAAAGAAGGTAAAGTCGTTTATGTTAACGATAGCGCAAATAAGGATGAAAAAGTAAAGCTCGAAGTTCTCATTAAGGAACAGGATTTCTTTGAAACGAAGATTAAGAAAATGCTTTCTACATCTTGTGCATATCGTTTCTACGCAATTAAGAGAAATAAATCTACAAGTATCGATAAGGACGTTCAGGTCGATATTTTAGTTCCGAATATGCTTGATTTGCTCACTGGTTGGGTAGAATGGCGTAAAGAAGTCGAAACTAAGATGACTAATCGAGAAATTGAACTTGTCAATAATAAGATTTATCATCTTAAGACAAAAGAATCAGCAGTACAACATCTTGACATTGTGAAGAAAGCATTGGAAGATAACGATCCAGTGAAGTACATTCTTGCAAATCTTCCATATCTCAAGTCACTTACTGATAGAAGTAAGGCAAAAGAACTTGCTGAATATTTGATGGACCAGAAACTTATTTCGATTCGAAAGATCGATTTGGCAAAGGTTCAGAAAGAATTAGCAGATAGCAATAAAAAGTTGTCTGATTTAAACACTGACTTGGCTGATATCTCGAAGGTAGTACTTAGAGAACTCGACAAGTTGAAAGTATTCTACAAACCTAGAATGCTTAAGGCGTAATGACGCCTTTTTGGCGCCATTAGGCTAGTGGTAAACCGCCGTGCTTCCGACCCGGATTCGTGAGTTCGATTCTCACATGGCGCTTATTTTGATTTGAGGATAATATGACTATTACAGAAAAACACGTTTTATTTTGGAGCGATTGGCCATCTAACTTTGCTTGGGCACCAATGAAGCTCAAGTGTATTGACGGAATTACAAGACGCTTCTTCAGCTCTGAGCAGTATTTTATGTACGAAAAGGCAAAGCACTTTGGTGATACATACACTGCTAACAAAATCCTCGATTTAGACTTTAACGATAGTTATTCGTTTAATGCGAAGAAACTTGGTAGACAGGTCAAGGGATTTGATGAAGCTGAATGGAACAAAGTATCTTACGATATTATGCTCCGCGCTTGTCTAGCAAAGTTTGGACAAAACAAGGTTCTATACGACAAGATTTTGGACCCAGCTATTGCAGACAAGAAGTTTGTTGAAGCAAGTCCATACGACTGCATCTGGGGTATCGGTTACGGTGAAGCTGACCCTAAAGCAGATGATGAAACAATGTGGAAAGGCGAAAATCGTTTGGGTAAAGTTCTCGATGAAGTAAGAGAAAAGCTCAAAAATGGTTACACTGAAGAGATAATTTATTAAATTTTAATCAACAAATAAATTAACTCTCATCAAAGGACATATAATGTTACAGATTATCTTTATCATTTTCGCATCTTTCAAGTTCTTCTCTTACATTTGGGGTCTTTTAAGTGGTTCAGCTTATAAGGGTGCACCTGATACGCTGCACGCGTGTGCGATGATTGTCGGTTCAACGGTCGGTTTCATTATCATTACTGCACTTACGATTATCGCAGCAGTCTATCCGGCATCCACATTTGCATTCGTTCTTGCGATTGTATTTGCTTCATGTCAGGGACTTGGTGCATTGATTTTGCTTGCATTTAAGCGCTTTGGACGTGCACTTGTAAATATTGCGTTCATGACATTATTCATCGTTTCACTTGTAATTGGTGGTTAAATGGTAGATAACTTTGACAAAATTAGGTCATTGTTAAAGTTCGAAAACGAGGGAGACTGCTATTACGTGCAGCTCCTTCGTCGTCAATCGGACGATCCAATGACAAATGGAAAGCCTGATCCGAACTATCATGGCAACATGCATAGTCGTAGTATCAAGGACTATTTCGTTTCATCTCTTGATTATTTCGATCAGAAGAAAGAAGAAATGAAGAGTCTTTGTGATACTTTCAATGTGCGTGCTTACATCAGACTTAACAAGCGTAATTATCAGCAAATTAGCTTCGCTATCATGAAGCACATTACTGAACAGCTTGTTTCTGGTCAGACGTTCAACAGCCCATTTAGTCTTGTTGCTAGTGCTGCAGGTAACTGTAATTGTGCTGGTAAAGATAAGACTTGGATTTTGGACCTTGACGAAGAATACGTCGTTTACAAGCAATCCATTTACGAAATGATTGCTGAATGTGAACCGTTTAAGTCTGAATGGGAACAGTTTAAGCTTTTTTGCTCTAACACTGCATTATTGCAGAATGGCAGTTGGTTTAAAAATTACATTGAAAATCATTTCATTGAAATTCCGACTAAGCACGGTATTCACATTATCAGTAAGCCGTTCAATACAGCTACATTCAAGGCTAATTGGCAAGCGTTTGTTGATAAAAACTGCGTTACTCCACCAATTCCACAGAATAAGTTGTTTGGCGAAAATAAGACTGTGTTCAGCTTAACTGACACATATCTTAAACACGTGAATGGTTTTGCGGGTTGTCTAAAGAATTCTATTAAGAATATCGCTGACATCACTACAGAAAGACTCGATGATAACAAGACTATTGTTACTATTGTTGGTGCTTATGATAGTAAAAAGTTAGAAGAATTGTGGCGTACATACTGTGTTCAAGCTGCATACGGTATGAAATGCTTCGATATTCATAAAGACAATCCAACGATTCTTTACGTACCGTAAACATAATTCAACATTCAAAAACTGAAACTTGTGTACACAGTACGCAAGTTTTTATTATATTTGTATAGAGGAAAATATGCACGAATATGTAAAATCACTGTTACCACAAGAAATTCTCGATATCACGAATGTCAATCTGTTGCGTGATTTAAGAGAGTATTTTGACGATAGAGTTCAAGAAGAAAAAGACAAGAAAGCTAATGCAAGTATCGAGCAATACAGACCGATTTACGAAGGTAAGTTTATGCTTGGCTATGGCTATCAGTGGAATGGACCCGTATCAGTACCTAACACTGCAGATTTGAAAATCATTAAGATAAATAAATTAGACTTCGTTGGTTATGGCTTTGTCAGAGCACACGTCATAGTACTTAACATTAAGTACAACACGCCAATGAAAGAATTGGATCACGGTTTGACAGCTGACGAATACGGTGAAGTTACAATCGACACCTATGAAGATGATCAGTATTCAATTCCTATCAATGACGATTCTTATGCAGACAAATCACGTAAGAAAAAGTACGAACCAAAGTTTTTAACTGAAGATGAAGTTAAACAGCTGATTGATACTGCGATGCAGAAACAAAAAGAACAAGTTGAATGGTTTAAACAGAAGGTTGGACTATAATGGGTTTAGATCAATTTATGATTTGGCGTTTCAGAAATGTTGAAGGTGTTCTTGATAACATTAAATCATGGAATTTGAATGAATGCAAGTTTAACGATGGTTCTTCTATCACGTATGATTTGAAAGCTGGAACTGTGACAATTGACAGTAAGAAGAACATTTTTGCTATGGAACCTGTCACTATTCAAATGTCAGCATGTAATAAGGAAGATTTGATTTCTGAATATGGTTTTGTAGAAAGAACGACAAATAGACATTCATTAAGTTACGGAAAGCAAGATGAGTAAACAGACTAATTATCGCGTTAATAGAAATGAACTTGCAAGTTTGTTTGAAAAGTTCAAAGCAGAAAATGATAGTAAAGCTAAAAATGCAGGAATAAATTCGATTTTCGATTCAGTTGTTTTTGTTGAACGAGAATTGGAATTCTGGAAAGAACGTGCACAACATTATGCCCAAGTAGCAGACGAAAGTTTCAACATTTGGTAGTATAAATACAATATGGACCAGGAAGAATTCAAAGAGTTTATGGCAGCACAGACTGATGCAATCGAAGTAGCTAAGTGGCTACTCGGTGAAAAGCTTGGATACGATCCTGGTGAAGAATTTGTTAAAAAGTGGATTCTTGAAAATGGTCAAGATTTCAGAAATAATTGGGAAACTTATAAAGCAGTTTGGTACGCTAAGAAAGTTTCTCAGTGACGAGTTTGAGTAGATGTTTCACTACTCAGTCTTTTACACACGAACGTGGTAAAAGTAAACTTGAAACATGGACACGTAAGGTCCGGGTATAATTATGGATAAGATGTTTGATAATTTGTTCCTTCATTTCTTTGACGAAGCATTCGCTGAAGCTAACAGAGTGACAGACAAGGTTGCATTGCCAATGAACATCATTCGTGAAGAAGATGGTTCTAGCACAATCGAAGTTGCCGTTGTTGGTAAGACAGAAGATGACTTGGAAGTCAAGGGAATTACTGAAGATGGTAATACTTACTTGGTCATTAACACCAAGGAAACTGAAAAGCCGGCTGAAGAAGATAAGCGCACTTACACAGTTCGTAAGATTAAGGGCACTGGAAAGCTTTCTATCAAGATTTTGGTACCTTCTCGTCTCGATTTGTCTAAGGCAGAAAAGAAAGTTGAAAACGGTCTATTGACTGTTAAGATTCCTGTTTCGGAAAAGCCGAAGACCATTGAATTCGCTATCTAATAGAAATTAACTAAATTACACGAGCCTGTACACAATGTACAGGCTTTTATTATATTTGTTATATGAAAATTTTATGCTTATCTGACATTCACACTGACATTTGGTTTTGTCATGCGGTAAAACCTTCTCGTATCAAGTTAGATGACCCGAAAGCAGATGTCGTGTTTGACACGCTTGAATACATTTGGACAGAAGAAGATATTCCATTAGATGTAGATGGAATTATCGTTGCTGGTGATATAGGCAACGATTTCTTGACTACGACGCGTACACTTAAGTGGTTGTCTGAAAAGTATGAAAAAGTATGGGTAGTTCCAGGAAATCACGACATGGCTGTTCGTGGTGGAACACCTTCGAAGTCTAATTTGCAATTCACGAGTTCTGAACAGAAATTGCAAGCAATGATTGATTACACTTTGAAATTGCCGAATTATGACTGCTATCTTTTGAATGGTGATAAGCGCCTCGGTGTAGCAGGTTGTATGGGTATGTGTGATTTTCAATGTGAACCTCCTCGTTATGGACTTGACCCATTTACTGACTGGAGGCGTAATTGGTTTGACGGAAAACACTGGCGTTATTTCAATCAAGTGCCAGGAAAAATCGTAAATCATTACGACGAAATGTTGACTAATATTTGTCAGAAACAGCCAAAAGTAATTGTGACACATTTTGTGCCGTATGAACTTGGAGTTCCTCACGACTTTAGGAACGACCATTGGAATTACGTTTTCTACTTCAAAGGTGAAAAATACTTTGACATGCTAGAAAATGACACTTACTGGATTTGTGGTCATGTTCATGGCAGGCGCATGGCAGAAATCGTGAACGCTAAGGGTAAGAAAATTCACATTATCTGCAATCCAATCGGCTATCCAACTGAACGTTGGTATCACGATATGTGTGACATTGTCGACTATACTGGCGAAAAAATAGAACGCACATCTATGCGCTGTTCTCATAGTGATTTTATTATCGACGTCTAGTTTACATTCGCATTTCATTTTTATTATACTATAACTATGATTGCAACTGATGAATTAAAATCGACTATTTCTCGTCTAGAATTGGTTATTAACAATTCTGACTCTCTTGAAGAACGTACTATGGCAAGAGTTGTCCATGACAGTCTTTTGAACATGATTGGACCTCTTGAACATATTCCGCCTGCAGAGTTTCAAACTCTGTGTCAGCAAGAAGAATTTCGTGAAAAAGAACAAGAAAAGGAAGACAAATAATGAAATACTTAATTAGTGCATTAGCTTTGTTTGCTTTGGTCGGTTGTGATCAG
>Ga0310690_10010339_pt1 | contig 11618 bp, 8 predicted proteins | sample AusTroGonzalo_MG_2_FD_207661 | JGI IMG/M metagenome (GOLD analysis project Ga0310690, IMG submission 207661) | Bovine rumen microbial communities from tropical cattle in Woodstock, Queensland, Australia - Gonzalo_04 (v2) (version 2) | ecosystem: Host-associated > Mammals > Digestive system >...
ATGGTTCAACCGCGAGTTCGACTACACGGGGAGCGTATGGAGCGGCGTCTACAAGTCTACGATGGTGGAGGGAGGAGAATACCTCGCCCGCTGCCGCAGGTACATAATGCTGAACCCCGTCCGGGCGGGCATCGTAAGCCAGGTCAAGGACTATCGCTGGGTTTTGGTGGGAGACGCCTCTGAAACTGAAGTTTTCTCGGGGTGCCACCCCGTGGAAGGGTCGGCACTGATGGTGAGGATGGTGCAGCTTGGCGAGGGGAAGATATACGGGAGCGAGGCGTTCGTGAGGAGATGGATATGGGGGCTTGGGGACAAGTTCAACGCGGCGCACGTAGGCGTGCATGCGGTGCGGCTTGTGGGCTTCTCGTCGCATGGATGGAGGATCGCAGCGAAGGCGGAGGCGCGGGATGCGAGGGGATAAGTTTAAGGAAAGATTCGATTTTGCAATGAAACGGCAAAGGGGAATGGGGTGTCTCCCCAAGGGACCCATCTGCGCGATGCCGTACGGAACCGTCATGCGCGACGTTGGCGTGACTGCGCGAATATCGCCTGGGCGCGGGGTGAAAGGGGATAAGGTGGATAAAATATTGGATTTTGTGATGAAATGAGAAGGGAAAATGGGGTGTCTCCCCAAGGGAGGGATGCACGATGGCCGAGCTTGGTGAACTGGCACCAAGCCAGCGTTTGGTTATTACTAGAAGGGCGGCGTGCCTGGCAGGGCGCGTTAAGTACCGCGGCCGAGCTTGGTGAACTGGCACCAAGCCAGCGTTTGGTTATTACTGGAAAGGGGATAAGTTGGAGGAAAGATGCGATTTTGTGATGAAATGAGAAGGGAAAATGGGGTGTCTCCCCAAGGGAGGGATGCGCGATGGCCGAGCTTGGTGAACTGGCACCAAGCCAGCGTTTGGTTTTTACTGGAAGGGCGGCGTGCGGCAGGGCGCGTTAAGGATAACGCGCCCTGCCAGTCGCTGATTAGAACGCGATGAACAACGAGCCCTTAGGCGCCTTCCTCAAGTACTTGACACCGCCCACCTCGACAATCATCCAGCCCACAGGAACCGTTCCGTCGTGGAGGACATAAAGTTCCCCGATGGTGGGATCGTCTTTGTAGGCGGCGATCGCGGCAGCGAACGTCTCATAGTAGGTTCCGTTGGCGGCCTTGACCATATAGCCAGTGGACTCAATGCCCTCGATCGAGCGGAGCGTTCCCTCGCCGTTGAATGTAATCGACTTGAGCTCGCTCTTCTCTGCGCAGAGATCGAATTTGGTGGCGCCGTTGACAGTCAGATTGGTGCCGTCAATGCAGACAGAGTATTTCTTCGCCGCGTAGTCGAACGTGACGGCGATGTCGTAAGGCGTGTCGAGCTGAGGCGTGTTCCCGCCCCATGTCGCAGGCTTCCACACGAAATCTCCATCCTCCTTCGCGAGAATCATGAAGCACATGGTGGTCACCTCGTTGACATTCGTCTCGCCAAGCGCAACTGCGCCCTGCGAATCATTGGCGATGACGCTCATGTCGGACGTATCGCTCAGCGACGTATATACGAGGTCATTGACCGTGGCCGTGACGCAATCGCCAGTCGAGCAGTTATTCGCAGTGAACGTGTTGTTCTCGACTGCCGCGACATTGTCGTTGTAAGTGACCGCGGTCGCCCACGACCCTTTGGCCGCCGCCGTTCCAGTCGTGCCAGAATTCTCGAACACCCATGTATCCGAATCAGCAACGACGGCCGAGCCGGAGCCGCCGGAAACGTCAACCGACGAGGTGCCGTCCGAAGCGGTGATCGCGTAACTGACGCTGTCATAGGCAGTAGCATGCCCAGTGGCAACATTGGAGAACGTCACCGTCGAGCCGCTGACAGAACCCGCATAATCCGTACCACCGACGGTAAGCGTGTACGCCGTCGCATCGCCAGTGACCGTTGCGGTCACAGTCGCCGTCGCATAGTCCGCGCCGTAGCTGAAGTTTACATCGCTCACCGTCGCGCCCTTGGCCTCCACCGTCGGAGCCGTCGCGGTCACGTCAGTTGCAATCGCATTAATCGTCTGCGTCGCACCAGCCGTGATCTTGTAGCCCGAAGCAGGGGTCCATTCAACGGTGATGGCGGTTCCATAGTCGAATGTGCGGTCATCCGTCGCGACACCTCCAACCTTGACAACCGCCGTCGCATGTTCGACTACGGGGATTGTCAGAGTAAATGTCTTGATAGTTGCGGAGATCACCAGAGTGACGTTCGCGCCATCAACCGTGACCGAGTACCAGCCTTCGCTGTCAGGCACAACCGGGGTATTATTTGCAGTAACCGTCGGGGATTCATAACCCTCATTTGGCACAACAACGAACTGAATGGTGGAACCGTCATCCACAGGCGTATAGCCAAGCGGAGTCTCGTGTTCGGCATCCAAGTACGCAGCACAGTTGCTATAGTTAACGTTCAATACGAACTGCTTGACTATCCAATAGGTCGTCACCCCTTCAGCAACGCTGGTCCTCAACATATAGCCTTCTGTCATAGGAAGGCTGGTGTCGTTCCTCACCACAGTGGATGCAGTGCTGGGAACTTTCACCGTGCAAGTCGTGGAAGCAATCCAAACCTGCGCACTGACCGTAACGCTACCGGCAATAGCAAACTCCGCATTGTCAGTAACTACAAAGTGGAATCCACCTGGAGACACGGTAACGTCACCACTTCCAGCCAGTGTGAACGACTTGGTAATCTCAACATTTTCAGTAAGCGTATAATTTGTCGTCAGCGTCAGCGTCTCGTCATCATCAACCTCCGTGAAGGCGGTTGCAACCGAGGTGTAAGGCGTGACCGTCTGGCCATCAGCGGAGGTAATAGTGGCAACAATCTGCTCAACCTGCGTCGTGCCGGAAGGATTGAATGTGGTCGCACTTGCCGTGTCAATTGTGTACTCGGTCGTGCCAGAGATCTCATAGCCAGACGCAGCCGCATAGGTCACGGTAACCACAGAGCCAGCCACAACATCATAGTTGCCAGCCGAAGTACCAATCGTCTCGCCTCCAACCGTTACTGTAACAGTCGTGTTCGCTATCGCAGGAACGGTGACGGTCACGTTAGATTTTACGTAAATGCCATCAGATTTGACCTCTAACTTTCCTGTAAAATTTTCATCAACAACACCATTGACAGAGACCTTAGTATTAGCAATCGACCTAATGTTTGCTCCTGTGCCGAGAGTCACGACCTTTGCACCGACCGCAGGCGTTGCAGTCAGGTTGATTGTGCCGATGCTCGTGCCGTATGAATCTGTCGGCGTGAGCGTACCCGTGAAGTTGTCCAGTGTAGTGATGTCGCACGTATATGTATTGAACGTAACCGTGCCTGAGCCGGTCAACTTGGTGAAGGTAGTTGTCTTGCCAGAATAACCGTTGTCAAGCGTCATCGTCCCACTGACCTTGACCGTGGGAATAACTGTCACATTCGCATTTGAGCCGCTTACATATCCCCCGGCAAGTTTTGTTACCTCAACAACAGAGTTTGCGTTGCCATAGGAATTGATGTCAAAACGCGTCCCATTGGCACCAACCCAGTCGGCAACGAAAGTACCCGTCCATGCAGAGGACTGTAGCGCAGTCGCGAGATTGCCGCCAGGAGCGGAAGTCTTCGTGATTGTTCCGTTGACCTTTCCGGCGCCGGAGAACGTGACATTGTCGCTCGCCGTTGTGACATTGACGGGAACAGTTGTCGCCTCTTCTGTCGCAACAACTTCAAACGAAGCTTGTGCGTCCAACGTAACTGGGACTTCTACAGTAGTGTTGTTCAATACAAGCTTGCCCTGCGTCATAGTAGATGTTGCGCCCAACCTGTCGGAATGAGCGCCGATTTTGAGCGTTCCGGGACCAACCTGCGAGAAACCTGCCGAGTGGCCAGTGTCATGGAGACCACCTGCAAGATTGAGCGTCATATTCTCCGCAATCCAAATCCGGGTTGTGCTATTACGAATACGGACAGGGCCTTCAACCGTAACAGTGCCACCGCCATCGGTTCCGTAGAGATCCATCGCACGATTTCCAATGAAGTCCAATCCTGCTGCACCATCGCCTGCACCTGTCACAGCAGAACCCGCATACAGGTTGAATCTGGTGGTGCCGCCAGTAATCGACCAACGAGACGTGCCCATAGCGAGCGTACCATAAATGTCAACCGTCATGTTCCCGTTATAGTCGAGCGTATCCGTCTTGGTGTTCGTTAGCGTCGCGCCAGCGTCAACCTTTATGTTGCCCTTGAGCTGGCAAGTTGAGCCACCAGTGCCAATAGTAGTGTTACCATCCAAAACCTCTAAACTGCACCCGGCGGTTATTGATGGATTGGTTATCACGATATGACCTGATGTCTTTAATGTGCCATTGACCGTCACGGCAGGAATCGTTACTGATGCTTCGGCTGTAGCACCGCCGACATACTGATATGTCGTACCAGCAGGAACAGTCGCGGGATACCCCGCCTTCCATATGAAGGTACCAGCACCAGTACCTGTCGTTATTGAAGATCCTGTCGCATCACACGTCGATCCTGAAGGAATCGTTACTGTGCCAGCCGTGATTACTGCGGAATTGCTGCTTTCGATAATCGTTGTTCCTGTGCCAGAAACCGTTATGGAACTAGCCGTGATGTTTTCGTCAAATGTGAGTGTAATCGGCGATTCCTGATTGTTGACAATCTCAAGCGTGCTAAAATTGGAGTCTATCCAGCCTATAGAGTCCTTGACTTCGCTGAAATTGCAATCAGCTGTCAGCGTGAGCGTGGCGTTGACCGCAGTCCTATCGACTTGGTAGGAAATCTTGTTTGCGGTTTTGGTCGCACGGAGATCATAACCGGAACCCAGAGTCGGGAATGTCACTTCAAGGTTTGCATCCGCATAAGAAGCAAGCGTTCCCTCGAATAGCGTGTAAGTGCCAACAGCCGTAGCGCCATTGGAGGCATCAATCACAAGCTTCTGGGAAGAGTTGTCGAGATACTGCGCCGTTATGGAGTCGCCGGAATCCATCTCAATCGTCACATCCGCATCCGCAAGCGTAATGCGTGCGACTTTCAATTCACCAACAGTGAACTTGCCGTCAGCAACGCCCTTCAAAGTAATATCATCGGCGTATGCGCCAGATGTCGAAACAGCGGTTCCAACGGCAGTAGCGGTAAATTCGCTTTCCGTCATATTCGAGCACCAGTAACGGGCCGCAGGGCAATAGGGATTACCTTGATTCATCGTATCAGTCCACAATGCAGAATCATTGCTTCCTATGCCATATAGTGCGCAACCCATCTGAATGCCGCTTGTTATCGTATCACCGAGCGAATAAGAATTTGAATTCAAGAACCAATACCTGTATTGCGTTCCGGCAGAAATGTATGCCTGGGAAAAATCGAATGTCGATGACAGGCCATAGTTTACAGTATTTATATCCGTTCCAGAACTTAGCGCCAAAAGTTTGCCATTTGAATCGGTAATGCCCAGATAGAGCGATGTTGCGCCACTACCATTGACTGCGCCGCCAGTGCCAGGGCGCCAAGGAATCGTAATCTGGCGCAAAGCCTTGTCCGTATTGAGCGATGCCGATCCGGATTCCGCGTAATGCGTCAAGTATGGCACCTGAAAGTTCGCCCAAGTCACTGCACCTTGATTGCCCGCCGCCTGGCACTGCAGACTGTAGGACTTGGTTGTTTCCATGTCGTCAAGGGCATCCTTAATCTGTGTCTCGGAAAGGCATCCCGTATAAATCATTACACGGCTTATGACGGCGCCAGAGACTTTCTCGGCTGTATTGGCTGGCCGACCACCAATTGCGATCGCTTGAACGGCGCTCGCAGAATCTCGCAGCCCGGAGATTGCTTTAAGATTCAATGTACCATTTGCATAGATGCCCTCACTCACATACGAGGAACTGCCACCTGTTGTAAATGCGACATAGAACTCCCCAGAAGCTGGCACACTAAATGATGTTTCGCCGTTGTTCGCATTGTTCCACTTTGCGTCCCCATTCCAAGCTCCATGAAGCGTCATTGCTCCAGTGCACACAGAAGTACCAACCTTAACACCTGTTCCACCCTGCTTTGCACAGACAAGAATCTGGTCGTTGTCATTGTTCTGGGTTACGCCGCTCATTTTGGCAAGCACAGTTACGCCAGTACCGGCTGTGATTGCATTATCAGGCGTAATCGTAAAACCTTGGTTGTCTATAGTGATTGTACTTTTGTCTGATGCAACAGTATTGCCGTTTGCATTAAGCGTCCATCCATTGACCTTGGTGGTGGAGAAGTTTCCATCCCACACCGCCACCGGCGTCGGCACCGCCGCCCATCCTGTCGTCACGAAGCCGAGGCCGAGTGCGAGCACGAGAAGGCGCGTCGCGCCCTGTGTCAGTTTTTTCATTGTCTTTCTCATTTCTTTTCCCCTTTGGTTGTTAAATGGTTGGATGGTGGTTAAGATTTCCGCCTTGTGTTTCTATGTTGCTTTGGCCAAAGACGTAATGGCGCGGCTTTGGCAATCAATTCAAAATGCTTGTCAAGCGAGAACAGCGGCACGTCAAGTCTCATTGCCTGCTGCGCTATGATTAGATCGGGGATGCCAATCTTGTTAATGCCAGCACGAATACAATCTTTCTGAAGACTTCGCAAGCCACGCCAATCGATTTCCAATGACGGACAACGTACAGAACCCATCAAGTCTGCCGCTTCCATTTCACCCCTTGCTTGCATGGCCGGCAGAAGTTCAGTCAGGATAACGTCGTTGACAATGGCTTCATCTCCAGAAAGCAAATAATCTAGGGCATCGGAGACTCTCTTGTCTTCCGACCGCCCCTTAAAGTAGGCAATCCAAACAGATGTATCTGCCAACACACCGGTCATGTACGAGACCTCAACGCGTCAAGATCAAGCGAGAAGTCGGGCATAGAGCCACGCAACGAACGAAGGCGTGCAATATTAGACAAACGCACAAGTGTTTCCAGCGCGCGGACAACAACATCTGCCCTCGTCTTAAAATTGCCAGTTTCCATTGCGGCCGTCATAAGTCCGCGTGGTAAATCGAAAGTAACTTTCATTGTCCACAACCTCCTGTCGAGAGAAAGACGGCATGGCGCGATGCGCCGTGCATCAGTTTTGTAATCATTCCTCTCATTGTTTTATTTCCTCTGCGTGTAGAAGAGGGGTGGTTATGCGGTTGTTGGTCTGCGTGATTGCGCCTTGCCATATGGCTTGGTCGGTGCATTGTCGTTGTTCGCGCCAAAGCCTATGCGACGCCGTGGCAGCTCTGGCTGCGATGACGACATCGAGATTGTAGTAGGCTACCTGGTATGTCTTGCCGTCTGTGGCAGTATATGCAAATTTTGCATAAACTGAATCTCGTTCAAGTTCACCTTCTTTAAACACGTTGCCTATATGACGCGCAATGACAGACTGGTCATGACCGAACAACCGACACATTTGATCTTGAGTAAGCCATACGGTCTCGCCGTCGGTCTTTACCTCCAGGCCGGAATCACCGTAATCCTTGTAAACTATGGTCGTGACATTGTTTAATTCGCCCATTACGCCGTCTCCTTTCCGCAATGGGCAAAGACAACGAGAGGGAATGCTTCGGCATGGCGCGTTGCGCCGTGCGTCAGTTTTGTAGTCATTCCTCTCATTACTTCATCTCCGGGGTTGTTGAAGGGGGGGGCTTGTCGTGATGAATTGTCAAGGAAAGCGGCCGCCGGTGTGGCGGCCGCTTTCTGGGCCTGTTAGGTGTTAGCGAAGCTTGATGAACGTCGCTTTTCTTATAACCCTGCCGTTGTCAACAGTATATCCCTCGGGAAGCTCAGCAGTGCTATCCATGATGTAGAGCGTTCCTGTAGCCTGCCTTGCACGACGCGCATCAAGCGCAGCCTGGACAGTCGGATAGTAAGTCGTTCCAATCCGTGCTGCCGCGATGTAGAGACCGGTGACATCGTTCATGGTGGCATAGCAGAGGTTTGTGCTAACGCCGTTAAGAGTCGCGCTGGCAAGGGAGAGCTTGGCGTTATTGGCAATGGTAAGAGGCATGAGAACGTTTCCGACGGACGCATTGGTCTTGAGTATGTCGCCGACATTAAACGTTAGAGCAGAACCGTCTATCTGAATCGTGCCAGTGTAGTTGTCGGCATCAAGCGTGGTGAAGCCATAGGTAACGCCTGCGCAACCATACCACGTCTTCAAGGTGAGGTTCCCTGACCCCGCAGCAATGTTGCGGAATGTAACCGCCTTGTTGCTTGAACCATTCTGGAAGTTGACATTGCCAGCAAGCGTAATAGCTGGCTGAACGGTGTAGGTCGAGCCCGCGCACCACGCGTTACCGGAGATTGCATTGAGTGTCAAATACGAGTTCGCATTGCCGGTCTTGTTGAGCGCAACCTGCGTTGCAGTATCGCCAGCCGCAACCGCACTTATAGCGACCGTGCCTTTCCAGTTGGAGGCATCGACATAGTCCATGTTTGCGTCCTTCAGAACAGCCGCGGTGTATGTCACGACCGGATCGACATCGCTCTCGGTATCAAATGCAAGAGTACCAGCCTCGACGACAATGCCGCCAGGGACATATGGATCGCTCGTGAACTTGAGAGTGCCCGCGCCTTTCTTGGTGATGCCGCCGCCATTGTAGCCCGGCTTTGTAACGCCACTAATGGTCAGAGTGACGCCATTATCAACGGTAACATTGGAAAGATCATTACGGAACTTGACATTGGCAGAAATCGTGGAATCCGCATAGGCATGTACATTGCCAATACCCATTAAATCGATCGCGCCATTGTTGTCCTCGCCGACACCGGTAATCTCGCCGCCACGGAGATTGATCGCCGCGCCGCTCCATGTTGTCCAACGGCTCGTTCCCATATCCAAAGTGCCATAAATGTCAATCGTGGTGTTGTAACTAGAATATGCAAGAGAATCCGTAGCGGTATTCACAAGCGTCGCACCCTCGCGAATTATTAAATTGCCGCAAATGTTCTGACTACCAGCTGTGAGCTTCGTCGTTCCAGAAACAACATCAAGAGTGCTACGCGTCACATTGACAGGATAGTACTCAGTTATATGCATGTAACCCGTGGTCTTGATGATTCCTCTTTGGGCACCAACGCTTACTGTGCCAGGATTCTCAGGGTCATCGCTGCCGACATACTCATACGTCAGATTCGCATGCGGAACACTTGATGGATAGTTGCTTCTGTAGCGGAAAGACCCTGTGCTGTTTGGTGATTGCGTCGTGACTGTGACATTCGCCATTTCAACTACAGAGCCGGCGCCTGCAGTTATGGTGCCGAAGGCTGCCGCAGCAGAAGCCTCAACGACGATGTTGCCCGTAATGGTAAGCGACCCCGCCTGAACAGCATCGTCGAATGTCAATGTAATAGGTTCTTCACCCTCATAACTGACAACGATAGACGGCTCGTTGCCGGCAATCGCATTCGCCCAACCTTCGGGCTTGATAGCAGACCAATTGGTGTCTGCGGTCAGCGTTCCTTCATAATTGGAGCCCTTGACAATCTGAACCGTCAGCCCTGAAACCGAGACAAGATAACCATCGGTGTCGCCATTGTACATCGGCGAAAGCGTAACGCCGGATCCCGCAACGACGAGAGCATCGCCAAAGGGGTTGAGAGCGACGGAATGTCCAGATTCAGGAAGCGTGCCAGGATACTTAAGCGTAACTGTGGCGGAAGCAACGCCGTCGTCGAGAACGAATTTGACCCTGCGGCGGTTGAAGTTGCCGATTGTCTCCGGCATTATGATGGTGCAATCGCCGCCAACCGTAACGGTTGCATTGTAAAGTTGATTGGCTGAAGGCGTGAAAGTCTGATCGGCATCTTCGCCTATCGTCCATGCAGCATCGGCCCAATTGACAGTCGCGTCGGCGGCAACCGTGCGCGAGACGGCACAAACATCTTCAGTGTCAGGCCAAAGGTATTCCTGCATCTCGGCAAGCGAAACAACGGAATTGAATACCGCAAGGGCATCAATCGTCATGCCCGTTGCAGCCGAGAAGCCCGATATCGAGGAGCCGTCGCAGAAGCCACCAGCCGAACCGCCATAGATTGCGGTGTCATTGCTGGACTTAAGAGAGCTACTTCCCCACACCTGTTTGAGGCTCTCCGTGCCTTTCTCAGCGGCGTAGAGATATGTTCCCGCCGTCGAGTAGGTAAAGGCCATTACGCCGCTCTCCGGAACAGATCCGCTGGCCGTGCCATTATCTGCAGATTGCCACATGCCGCAAATCTTACCATCAGTGCCGAGACGTACGCCGGTTCTGTAGCCCGAGTGATTGCTGTTCACGCAACTGGTAAAAAGGACTTTCTTGCTGGAGCCGACCGTGAGATTGGAATAACGCACCAAGATTGTCATGCCTGGCATCGCACTCTCGGCGTTGAACATCAAGCCGTGATTTGCACGGTCGATGGTGGAGCTGGATTTGTTCTCGCCATGAGTTTCGTTCCAGTCCACAAGCTCGTAGCCCGTAAACTTGGTCAGGTTGTTGAAGTCGCGGTCCCACACGGCGACAGGGGTCGCAGCATGTGAAAGCGTTGTTGTGGCTGCCGCCGCGACGGCGACAAATAGCGCAAGCGCGCGCGTGGGGAATGTGGACTTCATAGGGTCTCCTTCAGGGGTTTATGGATTTTTTTCATTTGGCCTTGAGCGCATTATACCATAAAAGATCGTGTTTGTGTGATTTATTTCTGGCCTGAAGCCGTGAGGGATGTCGCGGAAGGCAAATTTTTGGTATAATACACCTACCATATGGCAGAGAACACGGCAGTTTACCCCGGGACATTCGACCCGATGACGCTTGGCCACTTCGACTTGATACGAAGGGGCGCGAAGCTCTACGACCGCCTGATCGTGGCCGTCGCGCAGACGAGCACGAAGCAGGGCGCAAAGTTTTCGGCGGAGGAGCGGCTCGACATGATCCGCGAGGACGTCAAGAACGCGAAGCTCGACAATGTGACCGTCAAGATGCTCGACGGTCTTCTCGTCGACTTCTGCCGCCGCGAGGGGGCGAAGGTCGTGATAAGGGGAGTCAGGGTCTATTCCGATTTCGAGTACGAGTTCCAGATGGCGCTCACCAACCGCCGGATGGCCCCCGAGATCGAAACCTTGTTCATGATGCCCAGCGAGAGCCTCGCCTACGTGACGGCCTCGACGGTGAGGGAGATTTCGGCATATGGCGGCGACACGGCCCCGTTCGTGACGCCAGCCGTGCAGAAGAGGCTTCTTGGCGCAAATGGCAGATGAAGTCCAGAATGCCCTGACGATTGACGTCGCAAGGCTTGACCCCGACGGCGAGCGGCTGGAGGGCGAGGTCTATTGCGTCGATCTCGACGAGGAGTTCGTAAAGCCGTTCGGCGGGGTGCGCTACAGCCTCAAGGCCGAAATAGCGGGCGACGAGCTGCTTGTGAGGGGGAGCCTCGAGCAGGATTTCGACCTCGTCTGCTCGCGCTGCGGGGCCGATTTCGACGACACCGTGAAGGTTCCCGACTACACTTTCTCGTGCGAAATAGGCGAGAAGACCAGTGAAGTCGATTTGACGGAAGACGTAAGAGAGAGTATAATACTCGCCCTACCGACTTATCCGGTCTGCAGCGAGTC
>Ga0310690_10010341_pt1 | contig 11617 bp, 11 predicted proteins | sample AusTroGonzalo_MG_2_FD_207661 | JGI IMG/M metagenome (GOLD analysis project Ga0310690, IMG submission 207661) | Bovine rumen microbial communities from tropical cattle in Woodstock, Queensland, Australia - Gonzalo_04 (v2) (version 2) | ecosystem: Host-associated > Mammals > Digestive system >...
GCTGATTTTTACATCGGTGCCTTCAGTTAATCCGTCAGCTTTATCGAATTTTGCTTTCAGCACGTAACCGTCGACACTTTTCCAACTGGATTTCGAATAAACGAAGTTAAAAAAGCTCGCGGCTATGATTAATACAAAAATTCCAACTATTGTTTCAAATGCTCGACCCTTTTCCATCTCAACCCTACAAATACTGTCCACCGTTTACGCTCAGAGTCACTCCTGTTACGAACGATGCTTTCTCATCTGCCAAGAATAACACAGCATTGGATATTTCTTCAACATTTCCAAAACGTTTCATTGGAATTGTTGCCGTAATTTTTTCCTTAATATCGTCACGGATGGCGTTAGTCATATCTGTTGCAATATACCCCGGGGCAATTGCATTTACGGTAATTCCCTTGCTTGCGGATTCCAACGCCAATGCTTTTGTAAATCCGATAATTCCGGCTTTAGCCGCGGAGTAATTTGTTTGTCCGACTTGTCCCTTAAGACCATTAACTGAGCTGATATTGATAATTCTTCCGAAATTTTTTTCTCTCATTGCCGGAATAACCAATCTGGTCATGTAAAATACAGAGTTTAAATTTGTGTTGATAACTCTATCCCAAGCTGAAACATCCATTTTGTGAAGCATTGAATCTCTCGTAATTCCCGCGTTATTGACCAACACATCGATAGATCCGCCCATCTTTTCACAAACTTCCGCTACTCCTTTTTCGCATGCTTCGTAATTTGAAACGTCCCAAGAAAATACAGGTATTCCTGTTTCTGCGTGAAATTGTTCGGCTGTTTTGGAATCGCTGTTATAATTCGCCGCAACTTCATACCCCGCTTTTTTTAAAGCGATTGAAATTCCTGCTCCGATTCCTCTTGTTCCGCCCGTAACCAACGCAATTTTACTCATACTCTTTCTCCCAAAAAAACTATTGCTGTAAACCTTTGGAGATACTATCATCTTAAATGTTAATAAACTATGAAAATATGAGTTTTAAGCAAAGAAAAATCATTGGGCATCGCAAACAGATAGAGCTTATCGCAAGGTCGATAAATTCCGACAAAGTGTTCCCTGTTTGGATTTTTTGGGGAGCAGACGGCATAGGAAAAACTTCCGTTGCTTATAAATTTGCAAAATGTTTGCTGGCTGATCTGGATTCTGTTAACGAAAGTCTTGATATTCCCGATGACAGCAAAATTCATAATTTAGTTGATAACAAAACTCATCCGGATTTTTTTGTGCTGGACAGTGCGTCTCCGTCAATAGATGAAGTAAGAATTCTCATGGGAAGAGTACGCAAAACCCCAAGTCTGTCCAAGCGCCGCGTCGTGATTATTCAAAATGCGGATAAACTCAACAAAAATATTTACAATTCTTTGCTGAAAATTTTGGAAGAACCTCCTCGCGATACTGTATTTATTTTAATTTGTTCCAGTATCGGAAGTCTGCCGATTACTATGCTGTCTCGCGCAATTAAGTTAAAATTTAATCCGCTCAGCGCGCCTGAAATGACCTTGGCTTTGAGCTTGTTTGATATCGAAAAAGCTGAAATTTTAACTTCAATTTCTGACGGCTCCATCGGCGACGCTCTGTATCTCTACGAAAACAACGGTATCGATCTTTATCAGCATTTGCTGAAAGCTTTCTCTTCGGATTACAAAACTTCTCACAAAACTGTGAAATATATCATTGAAAATAAACTCAGCGATAATTTCAGCTTGATCAAGCAACTTATTATTAAAGTGTTGAAGGAATATATCGACACCATCACCGAGATCAAAATCAACGATTATTTTTCTCAATCGGTCGGAAAAGTGTCGATTGATCATGAAACTGAAAAAGTTCTGAAGATTATCTCAAATTTAAATCGAGGAGAAAATCTTATGCTGGATAAAAACGGAATGATCGCGGAAGTTTTTGAGACTTTTTATGAAATGAGTGAAATGTAAATCCGATTTGCGATTACTAGATGAAAGGTAAGTATTATGAGTCCTGATATTGAAGTATTGATCCAGAAAATTTCTCGACTTCCGGGGTTGGGACCTCGTTCTGCGCGCAGAATCGCGATTCATTTGATTCAACACAATCATGATATTTTGGAACCAATGCTGAACTCGATGAAAAAAGTTCATGACAACGTAAAAGTCTGTCCAATTTGCGGAAATATTGATGCGTTTGAGGAAGTTTGCTCGATTTGTTCCGATCCGAAAAGACGAGATGATGTTATTTGTGTCGTGGAAAGTGTCGCCGATCTCTGGGCAATCGAAAGAACAGCTTGTTTTCGCGGAAAGTATCATGTCCTGAAGGGTTTGCTGTCATCTATTAACGAAAGAGGACCGGAAGTTTTGCTTCTCGAGAAACTCAGCGTGCGTTGCCGGGAAAATCAAGTAACCGAAATCATAAACGCGCTCAGCGCAACTGTTGAAGGTCAAACGACAGATTATTACATCCGCAATTTTTTCAAAGACAAGAATATCAAAGTCTCCGCACTTGCTCACGGAATTCCAATGGGCGGAGAATTGGATTACCTCGATGACGGAACATTGTTCACCGCGTTTTCAGCGAGAAAGTAAATTAGAGGAATTCACTAAAGTTTAGGACTGGTCAATTCGTAACAATAAAATCAAGCAGTCCTTTTTCCCGGTTACTTCTGAATCTGATAAGCTTTTTCGTAATCATTAATGAAGTTATAATTAAAATTCATACGGAAAATCTCATCCAGCAACTCAGATGCCTTCTCAAAAGCCTGTTCTTTTGCTTTATCATCTTTTGACGTTGCCAAATCAGAGCAAGCATCGAGGAAATCCTCAAACAATCGAATGCACTTTCCCGAAATTTTGGTATCTTTCTCCCCAATATTATCCATGATTACGTTGTACATATTTTGCAATTCATAGATAACGTTGGACTTTTCATCTGTAACATTTTCGAATAGTTCCATCAACTGCTTTTTCTGATCATCTTTCAAAGAATACCACGGCGACATAGCATCTTTGCTGTCCCGCTGTCCGAGACTAAACGCGTTAAATTTAGAAGTAAGATATCTCAATGTGTCCGTTCCAATAAGTATGACTTCTTTTCCTATTTCGGATGAATATTTCATTTTTATCGTATCCAACCATTTATTTACATCAACTCCGGTCTTCAGATAGTCCGCTCCTTTTTGCGCGTAATCTGAGTACTGCCCCGCACTCATCTCGGAACTCAGATATAGCATGGCTCTATTGTATAAGTTCGCCCATTGATTATGATCCCTTTTAATGAACTTTTTGTGCGGAAGAGATCGTATTTCCCCAGAAGTTTTAGGAACATCAATTCGAACTAATGATGCCGATATTCTGGCACGTCCTGAAAGACCCGCGGCCGTTCCTTTTAACACACCTGCCGGAACTTTAACGAGATTCTTCGTTAAATTAAACCCTTTCTTCACAAGATTAAAAGTATCTCCATAACCGAAAGAAGAATGAGCTCCTTCTGTGATTTGACGATACGCGTTTAAACTCGAATCAACCGCATCCGACCCTACAATTCCTATCGGAGTTACCGGAACAAAAGCGTCAAAATTTATGAAATCTCCATTTTCTTCCTGAAACGGATTATCTCTGGCAATCAGGTTGGTAAACGAAATCTGTGCGTTTCCGAAATAAGGTATCTCTACCGAAGCCGAAACCTGAATTGATTTGTTATGAGCTGTCGCTTGAGCCATAAATGAGGCGCTACGATTCGATTTGTTCTTAGAAAACTCCATCAATTGATCCAAATGATAAATTTCCGTATACAACTGTTTAAACAATTCTATTTCTCTGTCCGTAACGGCACTTTCTCTGAGAACCGCAACTGTCGCAATCATGGATTTCAAAACACCAAGACGACCTTCTGATTTAAAATTAAACTTGCCGGTTTTCTCAGGTAGCCAACGCTTTTCAATGTCGTGCTTTCTTTGTTCTGCCTTTGAATCGGATTCATCATCGGCTAAAACACCCAGCACCGAATTGTACGCGCGTACATCACCTAAAATAGTAGGAAGAACATTGACATCACTCTTTCCCCCAAAAATTTCGGATATATCATATTGTTTTCCTAAAAACTTCACGATGGCCTCAGCTGTTAAACCATCGGCAGGTGAGCAATCATCAGAAATCAAAGCCATATATCCGGACGGTCTCTTCAATGTCTTGATATCATCACTCGCGACTACGTTAAACCCCGCGATCTTTTTCAAAGCAACAACGGAAGCATCTATCGCTTTACTCACATTCACCGCTTCGTTTGCCGGCGAAGCTTTTGTCAATTTCGGCCATTCCAGATAGGTAGAAACCGGAATCTTTCCGATCATTTTTAAATATCCCTCAACATCTCTTCCGAAAATAGATAATAGTTTTCTTTCTCTGGCTTGCATTTTTTGGCGAGATTGAAGAGTTTTTTTCAGATCTTTCGCCGTTAAAATTCCACCCAAAACTCCGACACTGACTTTTCCCGAATCCAAAAGCTGTTCTAATGAATAGAAAATCGCAGATTTAGTTACGTCCGCACTCGCACCTGCTTCAGCTCCGATGGCCATAGGATTACCTACTCCGACACTCAAACGAGCGCCTCCACCAACATTAATTTCATAAAGTGAAGTCGCGCTGGTTCCCTTGTCTGTATGATATGTAGCGGAAACTCCTGCCGAGGCAACTCCGTTTCTCGCAACAGCTCCGACCTCTGCGGATGAATATGAGCGCGTGGAAGTAAATTTATTCTCAACTGATCCTCTGTCCTGATTCATGATTTCATCAGCAAGTCTTCGCGCCACGCTGACTTTATAAACATTAATCATACCTTTTACGAATTTCGAAAACGCATTTTCTTCACCGATTTTCTTATCTTTTTCGAGCATTGAATAAATATTCTTCAGACTTTCGAGATTCTCAATCTGTATATCATCTTCGCTCTTGCCCTTCGGAGGATTATCTAAATTCCGCATAAAGTTTCGCATAGCTTTAAACAATTCTGAATTCTTTTTGACATACTTCGGCAGATTATATTCTCCGCTAATAAAGTTCGACTCGGCGTTCTCGTCCATCGCGAAGCTAAAAGCCTCAAAAATAGCCGAATTCGTATTGACCGACTCAAACATATCAACCACCGTAACCGCATTGTTGAAATTATTTTGAAGATCGTCCAAACTCTTTCTCGTCACAACAAATCCATTTCTCTGCAGGATTTCTAACTCGGCATAATTTTTCCCGGATTTTTTTTCAGCCAATAAGCGTTTCTGCTGTTTTATACGATCATCTACTGAATTCTCGTATTCATCATCCGACTGTTTTTTGCGATCATCGAACGAATTATCTTCTTCATCATCGTAGCGTTCAACTAATGTTTTCGCGTCGTCATCGTCATAAAATTCATTTGTTCGAGAATCCTCGATTACACCATAAGCCCCTACGCAAAAAAACATCAATCCCATAGCGGCAACCGGACAAATTATCTTCTTCATTTTTCACCTATAACTCCCTCATAAGATTATGATGCAGAAAAAAAATGAATAATTCGTTAAATTTTTTGTTTTTTCAAATTTTTGGTAAATAATTCTGTTGCTTATAATGCTTCCGGAGTTAAAAATTCAACAGAAAATTCTAACACTCTGCGGATTTTTTGGAGATCCAAATGAGATTTCACTAAGAAATAACCCTTTGATTCGAAGATATTTTTTACGTCATCATGCTGATCGTATCCGATTTCTAACAGAATTTTTCCGCCGGGATTCAGCCAACCTTTGATTAAATCTGAAAGTTGTTTATAAGCTTCCAATCCGGTTTTTCCTCCGTCCAGCGCGACATGGGGATCGAAGTTTTTTACATTATCATCCAGATTAAAAATATCAGTAGTTTTTATATAAGGTGGATTGGAAACGATCAAATCAAACTTCTTTTTTGGTTCGAAATAATTCCAGTCGACATTTTTTATTTCGACATTTTCAATATGGAGATTTTTTTCGTTTTTTCGCGCAACCGCAATGGCTTTTTCGCTGATATCGATTCCGACTCCGTGAGATCTTCGAAACTCTTTCGCGATGCTCAATAAAATACAGCCACTTCCCGTTCCGATATCCAAGAAACGAAAATCTTCATATTTCTCGAAAAGTTTCAGCGTTCGTTCAATAATAATTTCAGTTTCAGGACGCGGATCTAAAACGTCTTCATTTATAAAAAATTCGCTGTCCCAAAACGCGCGTCTGTTTAAAATTTTCGAGATAGGTTCGTGAGAATCATAACGAGAAAGTAAACTCAGTAAATGATCAAGTTCGTGTTTCGAAAGTTTTAAATTATCTAACTCAAAAATCACCCTTTCTCCGGGAATGCCTTTTACTTTCGCGACAAATAAACTCAATACTTTTGCCGGATAATTCGACGCAAATTCCTTTAAATCAACCGACATAGAAGAATCATTGATCATCTTTTTGAAAATTCGCTATCTGTTCTTCCTGATCAAACTCAATTAAAGGTTTGATAATTTCTTCCAACGCCGCGCCTTCCATAATCTGCGGAAGTTTATACAAAGTCAGATTAATTCGGTGATCCGTGATACGTCCCTGCGGATAATTGTAGGTACGGATTCTCTCCGAACGATCTCCCGTTCCGACCTGCGAACGTCGATTGTCCGCTCTTTCGTTTTGCAATTTCTGACGCTCCATTTCATAGAGACGCGAACGCAAAATTTTCATGGCTTTCAGTCTGTTCATGTGCTGAGAACGCTCATCTTGCTGATACACAACTATGCCTGTCGGAATATGAGTTATACGCACGGCACTTTCGGTTTTATTAACATGCTGACCTCCTGCTCCGGACGCTCTCATGACATCTATTTTCAAATCAGTATCATCAATTTTTAAGTCGACTTCCTCAGCTTCCGGCAGAACCGCAACTGTAGCTGTCGAAGTATGAACTCGCCCACTGGATTCCGTTACGGGAACTCTCTGCACTCGATGCACTCCGGACTCAAACTTCAGATAAGCAAAAACTCCCTTTCCCGAAATATTCGCGGATGCTTCTTTGATGCTTCCGATTCCTGACTCGTGAGCGTAGAGCAATTCGAACTTCCATTTTTTGAATTCCGCGTATTTTTGATACATACGGAGCAAATCCGCCGCAAATAATCCGGCTTCGTCACCTCCTGCTCCTGCTCGGATTTCGATGATCGCGTTTTTTTCGTCAGCTTCATCTTTCGGAATCAACATAATTTTTAATTCTTTCTGAAGTTGCGGAATTTTACTCTGTAATTTCTCTACTTCTTCTTTCGCCAACTCCTTGAAATCTTCGTCGGTTTCAGGATCGTTTAAACTCTCCTGTAATTCTGCCAATTCTGCTTTTGTTTTATTGTAGAGATTAATAAGATTCGCGAAATCTTCAAGATCAGAAAATTCCTTTGATAATTTTATGAAACTTTCCGAGTCGTTCGCGTTTTCCAACATCTGCTCTTTCAAAAATTCATATCGTTTCAAAATTTTATCGAGAGTTTCTTCCAAAAGCATTATTTGTTCTCCAATTTTGATATTTCAGTTTGAAAAATACTGTTTAATTTATCCATAAATTCATCTTGGGGCAAGCCTGGTTCGATCGGTTCCATGAATTTCACGGTAATCGTTCCCGGATTTTTCTTGAAACTGCGGCGCGCCCAAAACTTGCCGGAATTATGTACGACCGGAACGACTTTACAGTTATTTTTTTTGTAAAACAACGAGATACCTCTTTTCAGCGGAACGAATTCTCTGCTTGGCATGCGAGTTCCTTCGGGAAAAATTATTACTTGGCATCCGCGATCCAAAGCTTCGGAAATTTGTCGTGACACCTCAATTATTGCTTTTAATCCATGTTCGCGGTCTACATAAATCGAATTAACTTTATCTGCCAGCTGACCGAACAAAGGAATGTCGTGCAGTTCTTTTTTCATGACAAACACAGGCTTTGAAAAAAGACTTATGAAAGCAAGAGTTTCCCACATAGATTCATGCCGAGACGCAAAAATTACTCTCCCGTCTGTTTTCAAATACTGTTTATTCTCAATTACGAAGTCGATTCCTCCGATATATTTTGAAATAAATCGAAATATATCCGAAAAGATAAACCAATATTTATATACAGCTCTTTCGGAAAAAGGTAGCATAAAAACTCCGCAAAGCACATATACGGACATAAACACAAAAAGCACGATATTAAGTAAGATAGATCTAAGCATTTGCTATTCCTTTTATACTGTCTCGAATTAAAACACAAAAATTATAATAGAATTCTTTAAAACATAACGAAAGAAACCTCAAATTAAAAGCAGATATGACTTTCACAGGATAAATTTTCAAATCCTTATTATATTTTCTGATTTCATACAGACTTCTGAACATATGATAATCCGAAGTCACGAGAACAATTTCTTTAATTCCGAGATCCTCAACCATTCCGTGAACTTCCAGGGCATTACCCTCAGTGTTTTGCGCTTTATATCCCAAAATCACGCTCACATCTCCGATTTCTTTATTTTGAAGAATATCTGTCAATTTAGTAGATTTATAAACTCCCGAAATAAAAACTCTCTGCGCATGGAATCTCTTTATGGAATCTAATGCTAACTGAATTCGATTCTTTCCGCCGGTTAGCACGACTATGTCTTCACAAAAAAAATCGGACGGAAGACTTTCAACCTTCCGCGCGTCATATATAAAAAATAAAAACAAAAATAATACTGACGTAAAAACTATCGCGATAAATCGCAATATTTTATTATTCAAGCCAATCCTCATTTTTCAAAAAATAAAGAACTGTACTCTGTGAAGTAATCATCACAACCATAATTACGAGAATCGGAACACAAAAGCTGATTCCCAAATATCTGATATTATCCAAATTTATCCAAGGAGCCTCAATCAAACGAGTAATTCCGAAAATCGTCATCATGCTTAAGATTAATGAAATCCAGGTTCCTTTCAAACTTACGGAAAAATAATATTTTTTAAATTGAGTCGCGATATATTTGTCTCGCGCTCCGATCAGTTGCAGAATTTTCACGACATCCTTATGATTAATCAGTGTTTTTTTCACAATATATATTACGGTCGAACAAACTGTTATCAAAATCAAAACTGAAAGCAATACCGAAAATCCGAAAAGCCCTTTACTGATTTTCTCTATAGGAGCATACCAGTTCGCATGGTTGTGAATCCGAACTCCCTGAGAAACTTTCGACAATTTAGAGGTCAAATCCAACAGATCGACTTTCACTTTCCTATCCAACTCAACATCAAATAAAACGGGGAAAGGAAAATCATCCGGAACTGCGGTATTATCCAGCCATGGTCCGAGAATTTTCAAAATATCGGCATCTTTCAATCTGCGAACTTTTAATACTCCGTTTGTTTCCTGCAACAAATGAAAAACTTGATCCAACTGTTTCTCTGTCAGATTCGAATTTACACCTTCGGAATGTGCCGGAAACTCAATAGTCAGTTGTCCTTTCAGAGATCTGTCCCAATTATCTGTCAGACCGTATGTAAAAACACCACTCATGAAGGTAATGGACATGCAATAAATCAAAAAACCCAAAATTACCGTTACAAACTTATTGGTCTTGTCCTTTTTAAAATTGAAATCATATTGAAAAGACAGTGCCATTTCAGCCTCCGTTCCGATTATTTTTCAAAAAGACTCTGTTATTTTCGATAGCCAACTCAGAAAAATTAAATTTATCAATGAATTGCCGACAATGGGTCGCGACAATAACGCAAGTTCCCATTTTATGCATTCCGTAAAACAACTTCATCAATTTATCAGCGATTTCTTCATCAACATTTCCCGTCGGTTCATCTGCGAGAATGATATCCGGACGGGTTATAACCGCCCGAGCAATTGCTACTCTCTGTTTTTGACCTCCCGAAAGTTGTTCAGGATACGCTTTGAAGCAATTCCCCAGTCCGACCCAATCCAAGAGCTCTTTCGCCTGATGCTCACGCGCTCTTTGAGTCTCCCCTCTGACTTTCAACGGAAGAGCCACATTCTCCAACACGGTAAGATAATCCAAAAGGTTGTAATCTTGAAAAACAACTCCGATTCTCTGCCGAAAATTACAAATCCCATCAGAAGATAATTCTGAAACATTTTCCCCAAAGATTTTCAAAGTTCCCGAAGCCGGTTTCATTCCCATGTACAGCAGTCTTATAAGAGTGCTTTTTCCTGCACCGCTTGCCCCCGTAAGAAAGTAAAAAGATTCTTTGTTAAGCCTAAGAGATACATTTCTCAACACCGGAACACCATTTCCATAATGAACCATGACTTTTTCCATAGAAATGATCGGCACGTTCTTCGACATACTGACTCCTGACACAAAAACTCGCTTATTGTAACATAACGGATTATATCATGACAGTATTTTGGTTTACGAAATTCGTTAATAAAAATTTTACTTTCAGTTAGTAAACTATCACTGAAGATGTTTTTTGAACGCATTTAGAATAAGAAAGGTGAGCTGTTCTCGAATGTTAAAAAGAATTTGGAGACGCATTCGAAAAAAGAAGGGAGAGGTAGTTATTGAAGCTGCCCTGTGCATACCTATCATTGTTTATTTAATTTTTTTTACATTTGAATTAATTCGCATCGGAATTTATCAGGTCGCTGTCGATAGCATTGCGCTGAACTTAGCTTTTGAATACAGCGGATTAAAAAGCTCAACAAATTTCGACCAAGTTATCGAACAAGCCAAACCCTCATTCTTTAAATCGATGGATGGCATATATTGTCGTGTTTATGTTGCTGAAAATTTAAGTACTCTGATAGAATCAGGAAAATTACAGGAAGATCCTTCTTGGTCTGCCTCTTCTCCTTCTATCCGAAATATTCCTGAAGGATTGAATTTTTCTCCTTCCAGCGGGTACGCTGTAATGGTGACAGTATCGTACAAATTCCCATTCAGTAGCTCGTTTATCAAAAAATTCTTTGCCGATGGAAAAAATTACGGAAATAATTTCTTGCTCTGGGGAAGGGCTATCAATGTTTGCAACTAAGCAACTTAAATCTGTTGAATCGAAAAATCATTTACTGTAAAATCAACCGAGGATTATGAGTTTATTAGACATGAATAGTATATTGAGTTGCTTCTTTCCGACTACGGTTGTCGCCATTGATGATAATGTTAATTTTTTGGAAAGTTTGCGTGATATTCTGGGATCCAAGCACATAACTGTCAAAGGCTTTTCTGACCCTATAGAGGGATTGAATTTTATCAATGAAAGTTCCATCGACAACCCTTTGGCTTTTTCTGATTTAACAGTGAATGGAGACGATGAAACTTCAGATTGGAAATCAATTCTTTACAATATTAATAAAATTCACAGCCAGATATATGACATCAACAGATTTTCAAAAGTTTCATCTGTCATTGTAGATTATTCCATGCCGGGAATTGATGGGGTCGAATTATGCTCTAAAATATTGGATCCGAATATTCAGCGTATATTATTAACCGGAGTTGCAGACGAAAAAGTCGCTATTGATGCGTTTAACAACGGACACATAAATCGATTCACCAGAAAAAGCAGTCCTAATATCGTTGAAGATTTAACTCAAAGCATAAATCGCGCCATTCATCAGT
>Ga0310690_10010342_pt1 | contig 11615 bp, 11 predicted proteins | sample AusTroGonzalo_MG_2_FD_207661 | JGI IMG/M metagenome (GOLD analysis project Ga0310690, IMG submission 207661) | Bovine rumen microbial communities from tropical cattle in Woodstock, Queensland, Australia - Gonzalo_04 (v2) (version 2) | ecosystem: Host-associated > Mammals > Digestive system >...
GCATTTTAACGGATTTGTAAACGAATGTAAACAGGTTTTGGCTGATGTAAACTAATTGTTGCTCACCCTTTCAGGAAGGCTATCCGAAGATGTCTTTCTGCATCGTATCGAGCAGCGAAAGCGACAGCAGCGCGTAATGTTCCGGATGCAGCATGGAGAAATAGATCTCGGCCGGCGTTATGGATGCGGGCGTCGGGATCCGCTCCGCAAAATCGATATAGGGAGGGATCGAGATCTCCGGGATCGGCACGACTCCCTTGTCCTGTTCCAGCAGCAGGAACAGATAACTCAGATCGCTGCAGATGATATCCCGGGATTTCGGAAAATCGTACCACCACAGGGGTTTTGCAAGACCGGCCGTGTACAATAGCTTCGGCTCCCTGGAAAAGTTGCCGAAGGAAGCCTTTCCGCTGTTCAGGATCCTGTTGTTCCGGTTCACGAGGAAAACGATCTCCGATTCGCCCACCGTGGAGGAACGGGTCATGCTGTCGTTGGGGCGGTTGAACGACAGGACGGCGTCCGCCTGCCTGTCCGCGAGAAGGTTCTCCACGTCCTTGTCGAAGCAGGATTTGATCTGCAGATCCATCTCCAGACTGTATTTCTTTCCGTATTCTATAAGAGACGGCGCGTAGACCGAGAACAGGGACTGCGAAAGATAGAGGTGGATCGTGGGCCGGTACGACCGGTTCATGTCCATCGTATCCTGCTTGAGCTTGTCGAATTCCTGTACGAGCGCGGAAGCCCGGGAATACAGATAGATCCCGGCCGGCGTCATCATCGTGCCGTTCTGGTTCCTGACGAAAAGCTCCAGATTGAGTTCCTCTTCAAGATGCCGGATTGTCTTTGAGATCGCCTGACGGGAAATATAAAGCGCATCCGCCGCCTTCAGAAAGCTTTTTGCATCTGCAACTGCAAGAAATGTTCGGAGATCCTTGATTTCCATACACCAACCTGCCGAATTATTAAAAAAACGATTAAAACTATACGTATTTTGTATAATTTTGCATAAAAAACCTGTTTAATTTTCCCTTTTTTTCGGACAAATCCATAATAGCACAAAAAAAATACCGCTGCAACTAACAGTTGCACTCAGGTAAGCATTATTCACTTAAAATCATACAACAATTGTCATATAATGTTTTTCAAGGTAGGGGGCAGCTGCGCCCTGTGCCGAAAATGCATTTGAGAAACAATAATCTTAAGGAGGACTAAAAAATGCCTTTTACCGACAAACCCCAGGTCTTCAATGCGAAGATCAATGAATTCACCCTGGGCTCCGGAGGCAACGAAGTAAAGATGGGCGGCTACAGTGTATATCCGCTTTTTTCTTTCGACGGAGAAATCGCCAACGCTCCCAGAGTAGCCGTTGAGATCACCGACCGCGGCTTTGACGCGACCATCCCCGGATTTGCGAGCTTTTACGAAGGCTGCGACACCATCGCCGCCCAGGCAAAGAAAGCATCGGAAATTCCCGGAGCCGACTTCGTCGTATTATCTCTCGAGTCCGCTGATCCCGTTGCGGAGAACACTTCTGTAGAAGACTGCGTCGCACTCGCAAAAGCAGTTTACGAAGCCATCGACAAACCTCTTGCCATCAAAGGCTGCAAGAACATGGACAAGGACACCGAGCTGTTCTCAGCCATCGCCAATGAACTCCAGGGCAAGAACATCCTCTTCCTTTCCTGTAAAGAAGAAGACTACAAGACCATCGCAACTTCCGCAGTCATGGCTTACGGCCAGACCGTCGGCGGCGAGTCTGCTGTAGATATCAACCTCGCAAAGCAGCTCAACGTTCTCATTTCCCAGATGGGCATCGACATGAGCAAGGTCACCATGGACCTCGGAAGCGCCGCTGCCGGTTACGGCTTCGAGTATCTTTCCAGCACCATCGAGCGTGTCAAGAACGCGGCCCTTACCCAGAACGACGCAATGCTTCAGCCGGTCGCCATCACGATGGTCGGCGATGACGCATGGTCCGTGAAAGAAGCTCTGCTCGAAGAAGCCGACATGCCCGAGTGGGGTTCCAGAGAAGAACGTGGTATCCAGATGGAGATCGTTACGGCATCGGCAGCCCTTGCCAGCGGCACGGACTGCGTTATCCTCAAGCATCCGGACTCCATTAAGACTATCAGCGAAATGATCGCAGGATTAATTTAAGGAGGGAACGGAAATGGCATTAAAAGGATTAGATATTTTCAAGTTATCACCGAAGACCAACTGTAAGGAATGCGGAGTTCCCACCTGTATGGCTTTCTGTATGAAGGTCGCCCAGGGCGCTCTGCCGATTGAAAAATGTCCGCATATGTCAGACGAAGCGCTGGCCATGCTCTCCGAGCAGACCGCTCCGCCGATGAAGACCATCGCTTACGGCGATTACAAGCTCGGCGGCGAGACCGTCATGTTCCGTCATGACAAGACATTCGTTTCACACCCGCTGTATGCCAACTACGTATGCGACTGCATGCCGGCTGAAGAAGCCGACAGGCGCATTGCCGAAATCGGCAAGGTCGACTACGACCGTATCGGCGAGCATATGTTCGTGGAAGCTCTGTACGTGAACCACGCTGCAGACGCTGCCGAAGACGCTTTCCTCGCTCTCGCAGAGAAAGCGAAAGGCACCGGCCGGGCCCTCATCCTCTATGTGGAAGACACCGCCCTTGCCGCGAAAGCCGCTGATATCGTAAAAGGCGCTCCGGTCATTCTCGCCGGCGCGAACAAAGACAACTACACAGATATGAGCAAGATTGCCACCGACGCGGGATTCATCCTCGGCGTAGGCGGAGCAGACTTAAACGAGCTCTATGATACTGTTGCAGCTCTTGAAGCAGCCGGCAACAAGAACCTGATCCTCGACGTCGGCGCTGCTTCCATCAAGGACGCTTTTGCGAACGCCGTCAAGATCCGCCGCGCCGCTCTGAAGAACACGGACAGGACCTTCGGCTATCCCTCACTGGTATGCCTTCCCAAGCTTGCCAAAGACGATTCACACATGCAGGCAGCTCTTGCTTCCCTGTTCACATGCCGTTACGGTTCCGTGATCGTCATGGATGAGATGGACTACGCGAAAGCCCTTCCGCTTTACGGCCTGCGTCAGAACGTCTTCACCGACCCGCAGAAGCCTATGAAGGTCGAACCGGGCATCTATCCGCTCAACGGAGCAGGTGAAGAAGCTATCTGTGCAGTAACAGTAGACTTCGCTCTTACCTATTTCGTCGTTTCCGGCGAAATGGAGCGTTCCAATGTTCCCGTCAACCTGATCATTTCCGACGCAGGCGGATATTCCGTACTTACCGCGTGGGCAGCAGGAAAATTCTCCGCTTCCTCCATCGCAAGGGATGTCGAAGCCCTCGGCGTTCCCGAGAAGGTAAAATGCAGAAAGCTCCTGCTTCCCGGAAAAGTGGCAGTCCTTAAGGGCGAACTCGAAGCCAAGCTTCCCGACTGGGAGATCATCGTAGCTCCGGGCGAAGCCGTACAGCTCGTCAAATTCTTAAGAGACATGCAGGGTTGATTCCTTAGGTGCTTTTCAGAAGCCGCAGGCTTTGAGATAAAGTCTGCGGCCTCTGCGCAATAAATAAAACACATTTATAAGGAGAAGTCGTATGAGCAAATTTATCACAATTGGCGAACGTATTCATTGTATTTCACCGGTCATCCGTGAAGCGTTTGCAACACGCAACCCCGAACCGATCCTCGCACGCGCGAAACAGCAGCTCGATGCAGGCGCCGACTATCTCGATGTCAACATCGGACCCGCTGAATCAGACGGTGAAGAGCTCATGCAGTGGGCCGTAAAGCTTCTGCAGTCCGAGTTCGACAATGTGCCTCTGGCTCTGGATACAGCGAACCAGAAAGCGATCGTAGCCGGCATCCAGGTCTACAACCGCGCCAAGGGCAAACCCATCGTCAACTCAGCAGACGCCGGCGACAGGATCACCAACATTGACCTTGCAGCCGAAAACGATGCCATCGTCATCGCTCTTTGCTCGGCAGCAGGCGTTCCCGCAAACAATGACGAACGTATGGCTTACTGCCAGGAACTTCTCGAGCGCGGCCTCGGCCTCGGAATGGAAGCTGAAGACATGTGGTTCGATCCGCTCTTCCTCGTTATCAAGGGAATGCAGGATCAGATCATGTCCATTCTTGAAGCGCTCCGCATGTTCACCGACATGGGGCTGAACTCCAGCGGCGGCCTTTCCAACGTATCGAACGGCATGCCCAAGGAAGTACGCCCGATCATGGACAATGCGATGATCGCCATGTCCATGGAAGCCGGCCTTACCTCCGCCATCCTCAATCCCTGCGCGGAAGGCATGATGGCTACCATTAAGTCCTGCGACGTCATCAAGAACAACGTACTGTACGCAGATTCCTATCTGCAGCTTTGATTCATACGTGGAAAACGGCGATGCCGTTTTCGATTCGTAAAAAATGTAAAAAAGAAGTCAGATTTAAAGAAGTCAGATTTAAAGAAGTCAACTTTTAACAAGAAATAAACAGGAGGGTACTATTTGTGAGTACTGAATTCGTAAGTACCACCGTCGAGCAGATGGAAGCCGACACCGCCAGACTGTACGAAACAGCGCAGAAAGTCGGCATCGACACCTGGCAGGACCGGGTCAAGAACCAGACGCCTCACTGTAAATTCGGTGATCAGGGCATTTGCTGCCGGATCTGTTCCATGGGTCCGTGCCGTATCACCCCGAAAGCTCCGAAGGGCATCTGCGGTGCTACTGCAGCCACGATTTCCGGACGTAATTATCTGCGTCACGCTGCAGCCGGCGCTGCCACACATTCGGATCACGGACGTGAATGCGTTTGGAAATTATACGATTCATCCGCAGACGGATATTATCACGTAACAGACTCGACCAAGCTTCTGAAGCTGGCCGCCGAATGGGGCGTGGAAACAGAAGGACGCGACATCTATGACGTCGCGCATGAAGTAGCCGAGATCGGCCTGAACGAATACGGCAAGATCAAAGGCTTCCAGAGATGGACGAACAGAGCGACCGAAGAAAGACAGCAGAAATGGGACGCCGCCGGCATCAGGCCGCGCGCCGTTGACCGCGAAGTCGTTGCTTCCATGCACATGACACACATGGGCTGTACCGCGGATCATAAGGAATTTGTCCGTCAGGCGCTCCGCGTCGGTCTGTCAGACGGCTGGGGCGGCTCCATGGCCGGCACCGAAATGTCCGACATCGTCTACGGCACTCCGATGCCCAAAGAGACCGAAGGAAACCTTGGTGTTCTGGATAAGGACATGGTCAACATCATCTGCCACGGCCACGATCCGGCTGTGTCCGAGATGATCGTTCAGATCGCCGAGACAAAAGAAATGCAGAACCTTGCCAAAGAGCAGGGCGCGAAAGGCATCAACATCGTAGGCCTTTGCTGTACCGCGAACGAGATCGCGATGCGTCACGGAATCAAGATGGCGGGCAACTTCCTGCAGCAGGAAAATGCCTTACTGACCGGTGTAGTAGAAGCCATCTGTGTAGACGTGCAGTGTATTTTCCCGAACATCGGACCCGTTTCCGAATGCTTCCACACCAAATTCTACACGACTTCTCCGATCGCGAGAATTCCGTACAGCACCTATCTGGAACTTACAAGCTTCAACGCAGGCGAAATCGCGAAACAGATCGTTACGGAAGCCTGCCTGAATTTCAAGAACCGTGATGAAGCCAAGATCTACATCCCGGATCACAAGCACACTGCAGCTGTAGGTTATTCCTGCGAAGGCATCAAGTCCCGTCTGGACACTGTAACGAACAGCCACCTTGACGAGCTTGACACCTACAAACCTCTCATCGAATGCGTCAAATCAGGCGTTCTCCGCGGTGCCGTAGCCATGGTCGGCTGCAACAACCCGAAGATCCGCCCGGACTACGCTCATATCGAACTTATGAAGAAGCTGATCGCGAACGATATCGTCATCGTCGCGACAGGCTGCGCCGCACAGGCTGCCTCCAAGGCCGGTCTTCTTGACAAGCGTGCCAAGGTGCTCTGCGGCGAAGGACTCCGCCGTGTATGTACACTGGCAGACATCCCGCCCGTCCTTCACATGGGCTCATGCGTCGATATCAGCCGTATGATGCTTCTCGTAACAGACATCGCAAAAGACTGGGGCATTGAGACTTATCAGCTTCCCGTTATCGGATGCGCGCCCGAGTGGATGTCTGAAAAAGCCGTTTCGATCGCGAACTACGTTGTCGCTACAGGTATCACCACCTACCTCGGCGTAGATCCGCAGGTCTACGGTTCTCCGGATATGCAGTACATGATCACCGAAGGCACCAAGGAATGGGTCGACGCGGGTTATGTCATCAACACGGATCCGGATTCACTTGTAGAGGAAATGATCGCCGGAATAGAGGCGAAACGTAAAGCATTGGATATCTGATCATGAAAATTGCGGTTACCGGAAAAGGCGGAGTCGGAAAGACCACATTTGCGGCAGTTCTTTCAAGGCTCTACGCCGACGAAGGAAAAAATGTACTGTGCGCGGACGTGGATCCGGACGCGAACTTAGGACTGGCCCTCGGATTTACCGAGGAGGAGCTTTCCGGCATCGTTCCCATCAGCGATATGAAGGACCTTGCCAGGGAACGCACCGAAGCCAATGAGTTCAACACCTTCTTCAAGATCAATCCGAAGGTGGACGATCTTCCGGACAAGCTCGCCATACAGAAGAACGGCGTCAAGCTCCTTGTCATGGGAACCATCAAAACAGGCGGCTCCGGCTGCGTCTGTCCCGAACACGTGATCATCAAGAGGCTCTTAAGCCACATGATCGTCGCAAGGGACGAAGTGGTGGTCCTGGACATGGAAGCCGGCCTCGAGCATCTGGCAAGAGGCACGACGGATTTCGTGGACTGTTTCATTACAGTCATCGAACCCGGCGCCAGGTCGGTCCAGACCTACCACAGCGTGAAAAGGCTGGCGGAGGATCTGGGCGTAAAGCAGGTACTCGTCGTCGCGAACAAAGTACGCGATGAAAAGGATGAAGCTTTTGTAAAAGAAAAAATCCCTGCTGAAGACCTGCTCGGTATCGTGCACTACGACCCGGATGTCGGTGAAGCCGACCGCTTAGGCGAAAGCCCTTACGTGACCGCAAAAAACACTGTAAAAGAAATACAAGCAATTAAAAATAAAATGGAGATTTCTTTATGAGAAAACTATTTGACAGAGTATTCAGTGGAAACGATCAGCTTTACGATATGGCACAGAAGGCTGTGGACGAAGCCATTGCCAAGTTCGGTGCCGACCATGTCTGTCAGTTCCCTGACACGGCCTACAACTGCTCCACCATCCTGCAGTACGCAGGAGTTCAGGTCCGGACCATTGCCGACCTGAAGACCGCGCTTGACGGCCCCATCAAGGACTTCATGACAAGAGAATATCGTACACATGACGTTTTCACATCAGGATTTGCCGCTTCGATGTGCGGAGAAGCCATTGAAGCCTGCAAATACATTGACGACCCGGATCCCTATAAGGGTGAATATCACGGCCACCTTTCAGATGCCGAAGTTCGTGAACTCGGTGTTCCGCTCGTAACGCGCGACATCCCCGGCTTCGTTGTCATGATCGGACCGGCTCCCTCTGCGGAAGAAGCCAAGGAGATGATCAAAGGCTATCAGAACAGAGGTATCTTCGTATTCCTGATCGGCGGGATCATCGATCAGGCAAGAGAAATGGGAATTTCCATGGGATTCCCCGTACGTATCGTTGACGTAGGCCCGGATGTCTGGCAGATCTCGCACATCGTTTCCTTCGTTATGCGTGCGGCCAATATCTTCGGCAATATCCAGTCTCTGGATTACTGGGGCATGAACACCTACACGCTTGAGCGTATCTTCGCGTTCGTTAACGCCTATGCTCCGGTCGATGACATCACTGTCGCTTACGGCGGCGGTGCGATCGGCCTCGGCTTCCCGGTCATCACGAACGACACCGAAGATATGTGGCGTGTTCCGAAATGCCTCCTGATCCAGGAAGACACGACAGACTTTATCGAGACTTCTCTCGAGGCCCGTGACATCAAGATCAAGGTCACTCAGATGGATATCCCGATCTCCTTCAACTCCGCGTTCGAAGGCGAGATCATCCGCCGTCCCGACATGTACGTCGAATCCGACGGTTCCAGAAAGGACTGCTGGGAGCTCGTTCAGACACGCGACGCCAGAGATATCGAAGACCACAAGCTTACCGTTATCGGTCCGAATCTGGACGAAATGGAACCCGGCAGCAAGATCCAGATGGGTATTCTTGCGGAAGTCGCCGGCAAGACCATGCAGCCTGACTTCGAACCTGTATTCGAGCGTAAATATCACTCCTGGATCAACTGCCTCGAGGGTATCATGCATACCGGTCAGCGTGAACTGCACCGTATCCGTGTATCCAAGAGCGCATACGAAGCAGGCTTCCGCATGGAACACTTCGCGGAAATGCTTTATGCCAAGATCAAATCCGAATTTGACACTGTCGTTGACAAGTGCCAGGTGACGATCTACACCGATCCGGCTGAATGTACAAGACTTAAAAATGAAGTCGTTATGCCGATCTACGATGCGCGTGACGCACGTCTGCGTGACCTGACCGACGAAGCTGCTGAGTGCTTCTACACCTGCACGCTCTGCCAGTCCTTCTCACCGTCCCACGTCTGCATCGTAACCCCGGAACGTCTGGGACTCTGCGGCGCCGTTTCATGGCTGGATGCGAAAGCGACCAACCAGCTCAACCCGAACGGCCCCTGCCAGATCGTATCCAAAGCCGATGTTGTCGACGAAGAAATCGGTATCTGGCCGGATGTCAACCGTGCGGTCCACGAGTACTCTCAGGGCGCTCTGGAAGAAGTCACGCTGTACTCCATCCTGGTCAACCCGATGACCTCCTGCGGATGTTTCGAGTGCATCTGCGGTATGGAACCGATGACCGGCGGCGTTGCGATCGTTAACCGTGAGTATGCCGGCAGCACGCCGATGGGCATGTCCTTCGCAGAACTCGCTTCCATGACAGGCGGCGGCGAACAGACACCGGGCTTCATGGGTCACGGACGTCACTTCATCGCTTCCAAGAAGTTCATGAAGGCGGAAGGCGGCCAGAAGCGTATCGTCTGGATGCCCAAGATGCTGAAAGACGCTGTAGGCCCGGCCCTCAACGAGACCATGAAAGAGCTTTACGGCTATGAAGACTTCACCAGCATGATCTGCGACGAGACCATCGCGGCCACAGCCGACGACCTCGAGACCATGATGGAATGGCTCACCGAACAGGGCCATCCCGTATTTGAAATGGAACCGATGATGTAATTCAACAGGTTGCTATTCGCGGCTAAATATCTACCGAAAATCTGAGCCGTCATACTTGTATGAACGGCTCAGGGTTTAGGGAGATATTTTAGCTGCGAAGCAGGAACCGCCCCTTTAGCCACAGACAAAAGCCTCGCAGAGGCGGCAGACGCGCTTTGCGCGGATGGTCTGTGGTCTAAAGGAAGCGGGGCCGCGAATAGCAGCCGTACGCAAATATAACATCAAATTAAAAAGAGGTATTGCCATGCACGACCACACCCACACCCATGACCACCACCACGAGCAGCACATTGACCCTGCTCACCTTCTCGAGCACATGTACGAACACAACGTATCCCACACGAACGAACTCAAGTCTGTCGCCGAAACACTGGACGGTGACGCAAAAGACCTGATCCTCAAAGCTGCCGCTTCCTACGAAGAAGGGAACGCGACCCTCAAAAAAGCAATTGAGACCATGAAGGAGGCTTAAAAGACCATGTGCCTTTCCACAGCCTATAAGAACGAAAAAAAAGATGACAATATCGCAGCCCGCTACGTGGCCGAAATCAATATCACTGAACATTCCGTCATACTGACCGACGTTATGGGCGAGGAGATCGAGATTGAAGGAAAACTCCTCTACGTCGATCTTACGGGCGGCACCGTTATTATCGAAACAGCGGCCTGAGCTATGTGGTATGAAGTCATCTCTGAAATAAAGAACGAGTGCGGCAACAATCAGATGCGCGACGTCTTTTTCGATGAAATAGACATCGACGATCCCGACAGGTGGATCCGCGAACGGGAAGCAAATGCCGCGTCCATCACGCGTGAGGATTTCGAAGGCGGAATCCGCTATTTTGTTATGCGTGAAGAAATCCCCACGGTTTATACTCTCACAGAAGTGTGAGCAAACGACAAGGAGAACAACTATGGCAAAAACGATTGCGCTCGCCGGGAAAGGCGGAGTAGGAAAGACCACGATCTGCGGTCTTTTAATAACTTATCTGGCCGAAAAAAATAAAGGTCCGATCCTTGCGGTCGACGCCGACGCCAATGAAAATCTGAATGAAGTCCTCGGCATGGACATTGATCTGACGCTCGGTGAGATCCGTGAAGAGATCGAACATTCGGAAGACAAGGATTCCGGCTTCCCGAAGAACATGACGAAGCAGGAATATCTGGACACCTATTTCATGCGGGCCCTCAACGAAGGCGATTACTACGATCTCCTCGTAATGGGCCGCACCCAGGGAAGCGGCTGCTACTGCTATGTCAACGGCATGCTCACTTCCCAGATCGGCAAATATTCCGGCAACTACAAATATATCGTCGTGGACAACGAAGCCGGCATGGAGCACATTTCCAGAGGCGTCCTGCCCAGAGTCGATACGATCATCATGGTATCCGACTGCTCGGTCAGGGGCGTGCAGGCTGCCGCGAAGATCTATGAGCTGGCCAAATCCTTAAAGATCGGCGCAAAACAGATGAAACTCATCATCAACCGCGCCCCGGCTTCCGGTCCCTCCGAAGGCGTCTTAAAGGAAGTCGAAAAAGCCGGCATGGACCTCTTATGCGTCCTTCCGCACAATGAGACCATTTACGAATATGACGGTGAAGGAAGACCCACGACCACGATACCGGCCGATGATCCTTTCCGTGTAAAGCTGTATGAAGCCCTCGACACACTGAATCTGTAAAGGAGGCCAGTAAATGCCAAAAATAACATTTATCAGCAAATCCGGTAAAAAGATCATCGCTCAGGCCCAGAACGGCGATAACCTTCTGGAGGTAGCCCATCTTGCATCCGTTCCGATCGACGCTCCCTGCAACGGCAGCGGCACGTGCGGAAAATGTAAAATGCGTATTATCAAGGGCGAACTCAAATCCGAACAGTCCCGTCATCTTTCCGACGAAGAATGGGCAGAAGGATGGCGTCTTTCCTGCGAATCCTGGATTGACGAAGATCTGGACGTCGAGGTCCCCGAAACAGCCGAAGCATTCCGCGCCGGCATCCGGACTGCCGATCTTTCCAATTCCAGGACAAAGAGAGCCTTTGAAAAAACCAGGGAGAAACTGGAAGAAGGCGGATTTTTAAGCACACCCGCCGTATTTACCAAGCTGCTCCAGCTTTCCCCGCCATCTCTTGACGACACCATGCCGGATGCGGAAAGAGTCGAGCGCGCTATTTCAGCGGAATATGACAATCTTCCCGTCCGGATCACCTTCCACGCTTTCAAGAAGCTGGCCCTGGTGCTTCGCGAATCCAATTTCCAGATCCGCGTCGTCCTGGCCCGCTATCCGGGATATTTAAGC
>Ga0310690_10010344_pt1 | contig 11613 bp, 11 predicted proteins | sample AusTroGonzalo_MG_2_FD_207661 | JGI IMG/M metagenome (GOLD analysis project Ga0310690, IMG submission 207661) | Bovine rumen microbial communities from tropical cattle in Woodstock, Queensland, Australia - Gonzalo_04 (v2) (version 2) | ecosystem: Host-associated > Mammals > Digestive system >...
TATGCTGCTTTCACCGTTATTTTCGCCGGTGCTTCCGGGTTCGCTCATTTGGATGCCGAGGCTGTTTCCCTGATCATCGGTACCTCCCTGGCCGCCGGTATCTCCCTGGTCACCGGTGTCTCCCTGGTCACTGCCAGTCGTTTCTCCCGCCGGATAGAACATATTCAATGCTTCATCCAGGGTGTATTCTTTCGCCTGAATGAATACTTCCTGCGCTGTTTCATCGCTGTCTTCCTGCGTCAGCGCGTTAAGGTACTGGGTCATGATATAGCCGGTCTTCCCGTCAACTTCCACAGCCGTCCATTGTTCACCGTTATAGTCCTCGGTATAAATCATGTATACCGGCGTATCTGCGCTGAGTTCGCCATGCTTTCCGGCATTCGTGCTTGGTTCTTTGCGGAAATTCACCTTAATGTTCGTCATGCCGTACCGGTTGATCAGCTCGCCGACCGGAATTGTCGGGGCTTCCGTCGGTTCCGCAGGCTCTTTCACAATTATGCTGCTTTCCCCGTTATTTTCTCCGGTGCTGCCGGGTTCGCTCATCTGGATACCGAAGTTATTTTCCTGTTCGCCGGTGACTCCCTGGTCGCCGCTGACTACCTGAGCGCCGGTAAATCCCTGATCGCTGTCGCCTCCCTGGCCACTGCCAGTCTTTTCTCCTGCCGGATAGAACATATTCCAGGCTTCGTCCAGCGTATATTCTTTCGCCTGAATACTTACTTCCTGCGCTTTTTCATCGCTGTCTTCCTGCGTCAGTGCGTTCAGGTACTGTGTCATGATATAGCCGGTCTTCCCGTCTACTTCCACAGCCGTCCATTGTTCTCCGTTATAATTCTCGGTATAAATCATGTATACCGGTGTATCTATGCTGAGTTCGCCATACTTTCCGGCATTCGTGCTTGGTTCTTTGCGGAAGTTCACCTTGATGTTCGTCACGCCGTACCGGTTGATCAGCTCGCCCACCGGAATTATCGGGGCTTCCGTCGGTTCGGCAGGCTCTTTCATAATTATACCGCTGTCCCCGTTATTTTCTCCGATGCTGCCAGTATTGTTATCATTGTAAATATTGTTGATGTTGTTGCCGGTACTGCTGTTAACATGGCCGGTATAGTCCCCGTCGTCATCTTCACTGCCGTTACCGTTGATTCCGGGAATGTTGCTGTCCACATCCGTCCCAACGGGCAGGGTTCCCTGCACTTCAGTACTCAGTTGTCCCGGTGTATTCCCCTCGATGTCGGCAGGAAAGCTCTCCGTTATATTCTCGCCTCCGCCAATGGTCGAAGAAGTATCATCTCCGCCTCCTTCTTCATCGAGCCCCTGATCCGTATACGGATCGTACGGCGTCTGACCGTCACTCCCATCGGCATATTCGCCGGGCTGATACCCGGAATCCGGCTTATCTGTTGATGTGGAAACATATAACTGGATAGTAACCGGAACAGGAATCGGAACACCGTCTTCATCTGTCTGGTTGACGAAGATGCTCTGGTACGTCATACCGTCCAGACTCGTTGCATCGGCTGCTACAATCGTATTGGAATTATCAGCTGCTGAAAAAAAGTATTCCTGCAAACCCGGCAATTCAGCCGAAAAAAACAGTTTGTCCATGGGAATACCTTCAGGCAGCCTGACCCAGAAACGCGGAGTGCTGCCGTCGCCGTTATCAACAAATTCGGCTGTCCCAACAGGCAGCATGGTTTCCCCGTCTTCCATTACCGCATAGATGGTTATGAACAGTTGACTCCAGTCTACAGTATCTTCTGCCAGTGCGGCAGGCAGCGCTGCCGTCAAGAGCAGCAAAGCCAGGAATATCGCAATGATCTTCTTCAGTTTTTCGTTGTTCCTGATCTTCATTTTCAATCCTCCTGAGTCTGTATAATCGGGTAAACAGCTCGCAGATATTTTACCGCCGCGGCACAATAATTGTCAACGAACCAGGCCCTGCCGGCCGACGGAAGGAAATACCCTGCACACCGTCGAATGAAAAGAACGTATCCGAATGATAGGACGAACGGAATACCGGTTTCGTTCCCGAAGGGACCTGTTTTTGATGAAATTCTTCTGGCAGCGTATGCTTTCTTTTCCGGACGCAGGCGTACAGTCCCCGCCTGTGTTTTTTTCCTGTCTTCCTTTATTGGAGACACAGGATCTTGTGCTTCGGCGTCCACGGATGAAAGATGCGGCTGACATCTATGCCTATGCAAAGGATGAAGAGGTAGCGCGTTATGTGCTTTGGGACCCTCATCGTTCTCTTTCCGAAACCCGTTCCTGCCTTCGCGATCTGATCCGCCGCGCCAGGGCAGGTTATCCCTCTTCCTGGGTTATTACCCTTCGGGAGACAGGTCGGGTAATCGGTACCATCGGTTTTATCTGGTATTCATCTGAGAACAGGTCAGCAGAGATCGGCTACAGTCTTTCCCGGGATTACTGGAACCGTGGATTTGCCACCCAGGCCCTCCGGGCTGTTTCTGCCGAAGCATTTCGCAGTCTCCCCCTCAACCGTCTCGAGGCGCAGCATGATCTTCGCAATCCGGCCAGCGGTAAAGTGATGGAAAAAAGCGGCTTCCGGCAGGAAGGTGTCCTGCGAAGCCGCGTATTCAACAAAGGCGAGTATGTCGATGTAGCCCTCTGGTCCCTTCTTAAATCAGACCTGGTCACTCGTGCCACCGCATCGCGGCTGGTTCAGTAAACGCCCTCTCCGGATAAAACACCTTTGTCAGTTCCAGTCCGTGCGCCGGCGCAGTCATCCCCAATGCCAGCCTGTCCTTTGTCGCAAAAGCTTTTTCAAACGCATCCGGTTCCAGCCGATGCAGACCGATCTCCGCAGCGGTTCCCGCAATAATCCGGACCATGTTATACAGAAAAGCGTCGCCGCTGACGGTCAGGATCCATTCATTTCCGTCAATAGAAAGATCGACGGCCCGGACTGTCCTGACTGTTGTCTTCGCCGTGCCGCCGGATGCCTGAAATGCCGCAAAATCATGCTTCCCGCACAGCGTCGGAAGGGCGTCCCGCATCGGCGTTTCATCCAGCGGTACCGGCACATGCCAGAAAGTATTCCGCCGAAGGGCACTGCCGTGGCGTGCGTTCCAGATTCGATAAGTGTATGTCTTTCCTGATGTCAGAAACCGCGCATGAAAGTCTGCCGGAACCTCATACCCTTCCTGCACACGGATATCCGGCGGCAGCATCGTGTTGAGCACAAAAGGATACTTTTCCGGCGGTATTCCGCTTTCGGTGTCAAAATGGACCTTCTGGTCCAGCGCATGCACGCCGGCATCGGTCCGTGAGGAACCCGTCACCGTAACCGGATGTCCGCAGGCTTCACTCAAAGCCTCCTCCAGTACCTGCTGAACGGCCAGACCGTTAATCTGGCGCTGCCAGCCGGCATAGGCTGTCCCGTCGTATTCAACTGTCAGCAGGATCCGCCTCATAGCAGCATTCCTTCCAGGATAATCAATCCGAGCAATACTGCCATCACAAGGCAGGCAATTCCGTCGTTTCGGGTAAGTCTGAGCACCCGCAGGCGGGTTCTGCCTTCACCGCCGTGATAGCATCGGCTTTCCATCGCCATGGCCAAATCGCCGGCCCGCCGGAAGGCGCTCACGAACAGGGGGACCAGCAGCGGCACCATGGCTTTTGCCCGCTTGATCAGATTTCCGCTCTCAAAGTCCGCGCCGCGGGCCATCTGAGCTTTCATGATCTTGTCCGTCTCCTCCAGCAGGGTCGGGATAAAGCGCAGCGCAATGGTCATCATCATCGCCAGTTCATGGGCGGGAAAATGAATCTTTTTCAGCGGCGAAAGCAAAATCTCAATCGCGTCCGAAAGGGCGACGGGAGACGTGGTCAGCGTCAGCAGGCTGGTACCGACGACCAGGAAAGCAAGCCGGAGTGCATAGAATAGTGCCTGCAGAAATCCTTCCTTCGTGATCCGGATGACCCAGAACTCCACCCAGACCGTCTCGCCGGATGTGAAGAAAAGGTTCAGCAGAAACGTAAGAATCAGAATCAGGCGGAGCGGTTTCAACCCTCGCAGAAGCATTTTGAACGGTACATTGGCCAGGCGTGCAACTCCATAGATAAAAAGCAGCAGAATCGCATATCCGACAAAAGAATTTGCCAGGAAAACCGCCACAATGAACACAATCGTCAGAATCAGCTTGACCCTGGGATCCAGACGGTGTACCTTGCTGTCCACGGGATAGTACTGGCCCATGGTAATATTGTTCAGCATGTCTGCGCCTCCTTCCAGAGGCGGAGCAGATACTCCTTCAGCTCAGCCGGCTGATAAAGGTCAGCCGGCAGATCGTAGCCTTTTTCCCGCAGCACCCGGCACAGCCGCGCAGCGTCCGGAACATCAAGTCCGATGGAGGTCATCATATCCTCCTGCGAAAAGATCTCCCGTGGTGTACCCTGGGCAACGATCTTCCCTTCGCTCATGACAATGAGGCGTGTGGCCAGCCGGGCCATATCATCCATGCTGTGGGAGACCATCAGCGTGGTCACATGCTCTTTGGCGTGCAGATCCTCAAGCATGGAAAGAACACGGTCCCGTCCTCTCGGATCCAGTCCGGCGGTCGGTTCATCCAGGATCAGCACGGAAGGGCGCATGGCCAGTACGCCGGCAATTGCGACTCGGCGCATCTGGCCGCCGGACAGTTCAAAAGGACTTTTCTCGGCGTACTTCTCGTAATCCAGATGTACGCATTCCATCGCGTAATGCACGCGTTCGTTGATTTCTTCCGCCGAAAGGCCCTGATTTTTGGGACCAAAAGCAATATCTTTCGCGACGGTCTCCTCAAAGAGCTGGTATTCGGGGTATTGAAAAACCAGGCCGATCCGCTGCCGGAGCTCCCGGCGGTTGACATGTTCGCCGTTCAGGTCTTCGCCGTCAATCAGCACCTGCCCGGAAGAAGGTTTCAGCAGACCGTTTAGATGCTGGACAAGCGTGGATTTACCGGACCCTGTATGACCGATAATCCCGATAAATTCACCGTCGTCGATGCGGAAGGATACATCATCCAGCGCGACGGTTTTGAAAGCACTGCCTTCAGAATAACAATGAGTCAGGTGGACTGCTTCAATGGGCACAGCCGTTCCACCTCCTCCGCCAGTTCCTTTACCGTCAGGATTCCGTTTTTCAAGGGCATACCGGCAGCCCGGAGTTCTCCTGCCAGGGCTGTCATATGCGGCACGTCCAGGTGCATTTCCCGCATGGCATCCACCTGATCAAAAACTTCGGCCGGCTTTCCGGAAAGGCGGATCTGACCGTCTGTAATCACCAGAACACGGTCAGCCTGCGCAGCCTCTTCCATGAAATGGGTGATCCAGATCACCGTGATGCCTTTCAGCCGGTTCAGCCGGCGCATGGTGTCCAGCACTTCCCTGCGGCCGGAGGGATCCAGCATGGCGGTTGCTTCATCCGCGATAATCACGGAAGGCTCCATCGCCAGGATCCCGGCAATAGCCACGCGCTGTTTCTGTCCGCCGGAAAGCATATGCGGCGCGGTATCCGCATATTTGCTCATCCGCACGGCCTGTAAAGCTCGTTCAATCCGGGGAATCATCTCGTCGGTGGGAACACCGAGGTTTTCCAGTCCGAAAGCAACATCTTCCTTGACAATCGTCGCAACAATCTGGTTATCCGGATTCTGAAAGATCATGCCGGCCCGTTGCCGGATCTCCCAGATATATTCTTCGTTCTTTGTGTCGTAGCCGCAGACAAGCACCGTTCCTTCCGTGGGCGTATACAGTGCGTTAAGCAGTTTGGCCATGGTGGATTTACCGGAACCGTTATGACCGAGTACAGCCACAAACTCTCCCGGCTCAATCTCCGCGGAAACTTCGGAAAGTGCCGGAGTAGCGCCCTCCTCATAGGAATAGGTTACATCGGTCAGCCGGACACGGGTATCGGATTTCATGAACAAATAACCTCCTGGAATAACCGGTTCTTCATCGTTAATAGCTGACCTCGATATAGTGGATCTGCGGCAGGCAGAAAAGCCTTCCCGGGTATACTGATGTTCCGACCCCGCGGGAAACCAGCAGGTCCGCACGATTCTCTTTCAGCCAGCCTCCCTTGTACCGTTCCGGAATATCATCCGCAATCCCCAGAAGCGAGGAGAAAAACAGCATCTGCCCCCCGTGTGTGTGGCCGAACAGCCCCAGGTCAAACCAGCCGAGATTTCCGGATGAATCCTTTGCCAGCTGTGCGTCGGGAATCACAGAGGGATTATGGGCCAGAAAAATGACGTAATCCGAAGCGGACACGCTCCTTGAAACAGTCTTCAGATCCGGTTTGCCGGCGGTTGCATCATCCAGTCCGGCAATATAGATCCGGGCAGCGCCGATATTCACGGAAACGGAGCGATTGACCAGAGGCTCCACATCCGCGTTGGTCATTGCCTCGGTCAGTTCGGTCAGATCAAAATCCGACTCCCCGCGGTCCGTCTCTCCGACAACGCCGAAGGCTCCGTAGCGGGAACGGATTTTTTCACCGCTGTGCAGTTTCTGGAAGAACTGTACGGCGCTCTGATGGTCTGTAGCATAGTCCCCGCCGAAAAGCACCAGGTCCGGCCGAAGACCGTTGATCCTGGAGATCAGCCGGTTCAGGTCCCCGTCGTTGAACCAGAAGCCGTAATGGATGTCACTCAGATAAACAATGCGAAGATTGTTGGCTTCCGCGGGAAGCTGTTCCTCCTTTAGCTGAACGCGCTCCGTCGTGAGCAGTTTCGCTTCCGCCAGCGGCCAGGCAATCATCACAGCGATCAGGAGCAGGAGCGCAATCAGCCACCGGCGATGCTTCCGGTTTCTGATCTGATGCCGTCCCCGATAGGAGGAGGGAGACGATGTCCATGCTGCGGAGGAAATATGTTTTCCCCGGTAATCATTCACAGCAGTCCCCTCCCTTCGCGTCATTGACGCCATAATAAATCTATTATACACTAATCACGTTATTCTTCAAGCGAGGTGTCAGAATGAAGCATCAAAATCCCCCTTCCTACACCCTTCTTCCCCCTTCCACCATGCTGAATCCCGTCCCGGTAGTATTGGTCAGCTGTGCCGATCCGGAAAACCCGGAAAAGAAGAACATGATTACCCTGGCCTGGGCAGGTACAGTGAATTCCGAACCGCCGATGGTTTCCATCAGCATACGGAAGGAACGCTATTCCCATGATCTGATCGCGGCATCCGGTGAGTTTGTCGTGAATCTGGTGGATGAGAAAATGTGCCGGGCAGTTGACTTCTGCGGTGTACGCAGCGGCAGAGATGTGGATAAAGCCGCCGAGACGGGACTTGAATATATGCATGCTGAAACAATGGAAATCGCGCCAGCGATCGCCGGCGCGCCGGTCAGTCTGAGCTGCAGGGTGCGGCAGGTGCTGGAACTTGGCAGCCATGATATGTTTATCGGCGAAGTGACCGCGGTGATGGTAAGAGAAGATTTGCTGGACAGCAGCGGAAGCCTGCATCTGGAAAAAGCGAAACTGGTCGCATACAGCCACGGCCTCTACCAGAAGCTTGGAGATGTCATGGGCTTCTTTGGCTGGTCTGTCGCCCGCAAAGAAGTGTTTGAGAAGAGAATGAATTCATATCGTTGAAAAAGATTTCCTGTTGCAGGATAAAACTGCTTCTTTGATTTGGACAAAAGGCTTCCCCTTGAGGGGAAGCTGTCAGGCAAAGCCTGACTGATGAGGTGTCTATGCTGCGCTTAACAAATTTCTCCGTCCCTCTCGACTTTACAGAATCCTCTCTCCGCCTTCTCATTCTTCAGAAACTGAAACTGTCTCCGGATCAGCTTCTTTCCTTTCATATTTCCCGCCGTTCCGTAGACGCACGGAATAAAACCGATGTCCACTTCGTCGTTTCTGTGGATCTGTCCCTGAAGAATGAGCAGGCAGCGCTTCGCCATGCCAAAAACCTTTCACCCGTTTCCTCCTCTGTTTCTTTGCGGTTTCCAACCGTTCGCTTTACCCTTCCCCCTCTTATTGTCGGCGCCGGTCCCGCCGGACTTTTCGCCGCCCTTACTCTGGCGAAAGCCGGAGCAAACCCCGTGCTCATCGAACGCGGCAAACCGGTAGACCGTCGGACTCAAGACGTGTTTCTCCTGCAGGAAAACGGTGAACTGGATCCGGACTCCAATGTCCAGTTCGGGGAAGGCGGCGCCGGAGCCTTTTCCGATGGAAAACTGACCTGCGGCATCAAAAGCCCTCATGTACGGACGATTCTGGAAACCTTCGTCGCCCACGGCGCGCCGGAAGATATCCTTATCGACCAAAAACCGCATATCGGCACAGACCGTCTGAAAAGCACCGTCGCTTCCATCCGTGAGGAGATACGTTCATTAGGCGGAACCGTGCTGTTCGAAACCCGTCTGGAAGAGCTGCTTATCCGCGGAGAACATGTCGAAGGCGCCATCCTCAATCACCATGGCAATCGTCGCGAGTTCCTGACAGACACGATCCTCCTGTGTATCGGTCATTCCGCCCGGGATACCGTACAAACACTCTTTACTCAGGGACTGCACATGGAACAGAAGCCCTTTGCCATGGGCGTTCGCATAGAGCATCCCCGTCAGATGATTGACCGCTCCCAGTACGGTGCCTTTGCGGGACATCCGGAGCTTGGCGCCGCCTCTTATAAACTGATTTGTCATACGCCGGACGGCCGGGGTGTCTACACGTTTTGTATGTGTCCCGGCGGCGAGGTTATCGCAGCCGCGTCCCAGCCCGGCGGTGTAGTCACCAACGGCATGAGCCTGCATGCAAGAAATGGTGAAAACAGCAATTCCGCACTTTTGGTTGGCGTCCGCCCGGAGGATTTCGGGGACACCCATCCACTGGCAGGTTTCGTCCTTCAGCGCAGTATTGAAAAAGCTGCTTTCCGGGCCGGCGGCGGTGCTTTCCGGGCTCCTGCCCAGCGGGTGGGAGATTTCCTGGCGGACAAAACCACCCATGCGTTCGGAAAGGTGACGCCCAGCTATCGTCCCGGTGTAACCCCGGCGGATCTTCGAGCCGTTCTTCCGGCCTTTATTACGGAGGATTTAAAAAAGGGCATCCGCGCGATGAATGCCCAGCTTTCCGGTTTTGCTGATCCGGATGCCGTGCTGACCGGACCGGAAACCCGATCCTCCTCCCCTGTACGGTTTTCACGTACGTCTGTCGGCGAAGCGGAAGACCTTCATGGGCTCTTTCCGGTCGGTGAAGGCGCCGGCTACGCCGGAGGCATCGTCTCCGCCGCTGCGGACGGCATCACTGCCGCCCTTAAAGCCCTCGAAAAGAAGCAACTCCTGTAAGCCCTATTACCTGACGATTGCCTCCGCTTCTTCTCTTGTAATGAGGTAGAGAACCATCTGGTGAGGCAGACAAATAACCATATTCCCAAGAATCCTCTCCTGCCGGTTCTCCAGCGTTACTTCTCCCTCGCCAATACAGTCCTGTCCTTCGCAGTTGGACTCTTCCATCCAAAACCCTGTCGGCGTAATATGCAGCACATTCACCATTTCGGATTCGTCCGGCATCTTCTGCCGGATGGTTTTCGTATATTCGCCTTCCTGCGGCAGCGGCAGCAAACCCGCCGTATTCTGAAGCTGCACCAGCACATAGCCGATCGAAGGGTCATCCTCCGTGATCTGCACCAAATACGGCTGCTCCGTCTCTTCCGTCTCAGCGCAAACCGAACCGCAGCCAAAAATCATCACAACCAGCAGCATCGCCGCAATACTTCGTTTCAGCATAATTCCAACTCCAAAGAATTTATCCCGCAAATTCTCATCATAGTAATACTCTATTTGCATTCAGGCCGAAGGGGTAAGGGATTCGGCGCGCCCGGAAGATCGGAAAGCCCCCTTATAGTATATACTCCTTCGCTCCGGACGAATAAGTCACCTGCCGTTCCCTGTCAATGAACACTGCTTCCACTCCCGGAAGACTCTCAATCAGTTCCAAACCTTTCTCTGTCCCGAGAATGAATGCCGCCGTCGCCAGCGCGTCACCCTCCATAGAACCTTCTGACAGGATTGTAACCGAAGCCAGTTCATTTTGTTCCGGCCAGCCTGTTTTGGGGTTCAGCAAATGATGATAGCGTATGCCGTCTACCTCAAACCCGCGCTCATAGATTCCGCTTGTGACGGTGGATCCGCCTCTGTTTGCTGCCACCAGCATATATTCACCGGTCGGTTTGTCAATGTCCTGAATACCGACTTTCCAGTCTTTCCCGTCCGGCTTTTTTCCGATTGCCACAATATTCCCGCCGAAGGAAAGAATAGCGTGCTTCACGCCGCGTTCTTCCAGATAATGCTTCACCTGGTCAGCAATATACCCCTTCGCAATACCGCCCAGGTCAATCATCATTCCCTTTGGCAGCGTAACTGTATTGCCGTCCATCTGAAGCTTTGAATAGTCTACCAGCGCGGCTGCCGCTGCCAAAGTCTCCGCGTCCGGCAGTTCCGAATTCCCGGAAGTAAAATCCCACATCGTGGACGCCGGAGCAATGGTGATATCAAAGGCGCCTCCGCTCTTCCCGCTGATCTCTGCAGCACAGCGAAGAATGGCGGCTGTATCATCGGATACCTCTACCGGTTCTCCGTCCGCATGATTGATCCGCCAGACATCGCTTCCCTCGATTGTCCGGGACAGCATCTGCTCATAACGGCCGCATTCTTCCATGGCATCCTTCAGAACCTGCCCGTCTTCTGTATATGCCGTCAAAGTGATCACGGTATCCAGATAGAACCCAACCTCAGACAGTTTCTGAAGTTCCTTCTCTGCGCTGCATCCGCCGCACAGCAGCAGCGCCACAGTCAGCAGGTAACATATGATTTTTCTTCTCATTCGTACACCTTCATTCCCAAAACCTTCAACACTCTTTCCGTCACAATCCCCGTCAGACACCCCACCGCTGCCCCGATTCCGATCAGGAACGGCAGATAGGTAACCAGCAGCTGCGGCGCGTGCAGTACTACACAAGCCATCAGCACCTGCCCCACATTGTGAGCGATCGCTCCGGCCAACGAAGTACCCATCACCCCGCGGATGATTCCCTTTCGTATCAGGATAAAAACAACAACAGAAGCGATGAAAGCCGCCGCGATCAGGATCACAGCCCACAACCGCTGACCTGTCGGATGCGGATTCCCGGCCAGCAGCCAAATATCCGCCCCTAAAGCCAGAACAGCCGCCGCCAGCGCGCCTGCTGCGGGTTTCCGCCGCACCAGCAGCATTACCGCAAGACTGAGCACGCCTCCCGAAAGACTGTAAAGGATTGCCGTCAGGGATCCGAACAGAAAACCGGAAAGCACTACCTTTGTCAGCATCAGCAGCACGCAGCTTTTCCAGCCCATCAAATACACTGCGTACAGTAAAACCGTGTTGGCCAGGCCCAGCTTGATTCCCGGTACTGCACCGCCAAGCAGAGCCGTCAGCGGAATAGCCCGGTCAATCAGTCCGAGCACCAGCGCCAGCGCCGTCAGCAGCCCGAACCGCGTAATCCGCTTCGTGGATTCATTCACCTGGCTTTCCGCCTCCTTTCCGGTCTGTTGTCTTCATATTATATTCTTTTTGGCATTCCCGGGCAACTCTTCTCTCTTCTTGTCCGTACACTTTTTATTTTTTG
>Ga0310690_10010345_pt1 | contig 11613 bp, 4 predicted proteins | sample AusTroGonzalo_MG_2_FD_207661 | JGI IMG/M metagenome (GOLD analysis project Ga0310690, IMG submission 207661) | Bovine rumen microbial communities from tropical cattle in Woodstock, Queensland, Australia - Gonzalo_04 (v2) (version 2) | ecosystem: Host-associated > Mammals > Digestive system >...
CCAGGGAAGGAAAAACTACTAACTACTAATATAACTAAAACAATTTTAACCGATTCTTTATCTTATCTGGGTGCAAAGTTAGTGCATTTTCTCGAAAGTGACTTACTCTTATGTTACATTTACTTTCTAATTTGTTTCAAAGCCTAAAAAAACGCACTTTTTCTGCACTTTTTTATTATTTGAAGAGCTTTTGAGCCATCTTTTCGAGGCAACGACGCCATGTCAGGAACTCATGAGCAGTGCCCTCAGAGATCAGACCTTCGGCATTGAAACCAGCTGCTTTCAGCGACTCTACACTCTTATTGATACCATCGGGATTCTCCTTGTCACCGCAACCCTCGAAGATGTACTTAACTGCCTTAGGATCCTTAATCTCCTCAGGAGCATACTGTCCACCAGAGAGCAGTCCCCAGTATCCAAACATCTCAGGACGACGCAGGGTAATAAGCTTTGTGGTCATACCACCCATTGACAGACCAGCCATAGCGCGGTTCCACTTGTCGGCCTTAGTCAGGAAGTTAGTATCAATATAAGGAATCAGCTCGTCGATGAGCACCTTCTCAAACTCCTCAGCAGTGAACTTACCTATTGAACCGAACTTAAAGTCGTTGGTCAGTCCGTATGCCATAACAATGATGAATGGTTTAATCTTACCGTCAGCAATCAGGTTGTCCATAATCAGACCTGCCTTACCCTGTACAGGCCAGCTTGTCTCGTTCTCGCCCCATCCATGCTGCAGATAAAGTACAGGATAACGCTCCTGAGTGAGCTTACCGCCCTTACCCTTAACAAGCTTTCCATAGCCATAAGGCAGATAAACAGTTGCCTCCTGCATCTTACCCAGACTCTTTGAGTAGAACAGAACCTTCTGCATATTTCCATGAGGAATGTTTGTACGCTCTGCGTAGAAATCCTGATCAGGAGCAGGAATCTCGATACCACTCTCCCAACGGCAAGAGCCGAAGTAGTTATGTGTACCAGGATCGTTGAATACACCACCGTCGATAGTAAGATGATAGTAGTGGAAACCAGGATCCATTGGACCATCGGTAGTACCAACCCATACACCATTCTTGTCCTTACGCAGCACAGTACCGCCACGGCCACCAAGACCAAGACTTACTATAACCGACTTTGCATCAGGAGCCTCAATACGGAAGCGTGCATAACCCTCGCTGTTAACCATTGGATACTGCTGTCCAGGCTGGTTGCATGGATTAGGAACGAAGTCCTCCTTTGGCTGATGATTATCCAAAGCTACATTGAAGTCGCGGATAATCTGCAACGAACGCTTAGCCTTGAAGTTCTCGTCGAATGGCAGAGGATGGTTGTTAGTACCCAACCAAGAATCCTTGTCACTCAGGTTCCAGAATGTTACGTTCTTAATCACATCCTTGTGCTTGCGGAACACCTTGAATAGGCGAGCATACTGATCCTCCTGCAGTGTCTGCATATAACCTGGCTGTGGCTTAGCCTCGCCACGTGAGAACATCAGCTGACCACCACTCTCAGTATTGGTACGCAGGTCAAGCTCTGTAATGTGGATAATATTAACGATCTCGCTGAAACGATTGATAGCCTTCTCCAGCTGATCCTCATCAGGGAAGTAGATGTTGTAGTGACCCTGCATACCGATACCATCGATGGGCACACCAGCTTCCTTCATCTTCTTTACCATATTATATATACGTTCACGCTTTCCCTCGTCTACACAACTATAGTCGTTGTATATCAGCACACCAGTAGGATCGGCCTCACGTGCAAACTCGAAAGCCTTAGCGATGAACTCATCACCACACAGCTGGAAGTGACGGCTCTGACGATATGGGCTAGGTGCAGCACCTGGACGGAACGAACGGAACATCATATTGTCGTCGGCCATAGCCTCATTAACCACGTCCCATGCATAAACAACATCCTTGTAGCGGTTGACTACGGTGTGGATGTGCTCACGCAGACGCTGGTAGAACACCTCTTTCTTTACTGGCTTGCCCTTCTTGTCAACGAACATCCAATCGGCAAACTGACTGTGCCAGCACAGACAGTGACCACGCATCTTGATACCGTTCTCACGACAGAAGTTGGCAATGCTGTCGGCCAATCCGAAATTCCACACACCCTCTTTAGGATGAATTTCGCCTGGTTTCCAAGCATTCTCAGCTGTCACGCTACTAAACTGCTTCTTGATAATTGCAGTCTGAACAGGATCAGAGATATTGAATTTGTTCACAGCCACACCAATGGTGAAATAATCTTTGTAAGCCTCCTTCAGTCCTGGGCCTGCAGAGTAGTCAACAGGACGTCCCCACTGAGCCGATGCAGTGATGCTACCGGCAATAAGCGATAACGCTAGGAATAGTTTCTTCATATTTGCTATTATTGTTTTTGTTTGTAAAGTTATTCGGATGCAAAGGTACTACATTTCCTGCAAAACCACTATTCCATGAGTATCACAAACTTTATTATTTGTACCATTCATACGTCTTGCCTTGAAAAACATACATATCCGCTATATATTTTGGTATCTTTGATACGTAAACAGAATGAGTTATCCGTACCACCTTCAACCACGTACTATTTAGAAGCCTTATTACAAAGGCATTGTAATAGCGTTACAAAGTGCTTGTAATAACGTTACAAGTATGCTGTAACACCATTACAAGCACGCTGTAATAGTAGTAAGGCCTTATCTGAACAACCCGTAGAAATCATTCGAACAGCCATTACAAACTAGTTGAAACGAACAAAAAAGACATAAAAACTCCCCAAAATACGCAAAATATCTGGCAAAACTGCCCAAATAAGCGTTTTGTTGTCACCAAACTTTTTGTTGTTACCACCCGCAACTACCTGACAAACAGAAGCTTAGAAGCGCGGTAACAACAAAACAACAAAATCGACAAAAAAAATTGTAGTAGCAGACAAAGCTATAGCGGCATACAAATGCGCCTCTGTCAGCATAAAACAGACAGAGGCGCAGCAGCTAAGGCATATAGAGATTGATTACTTCTTAAACAGATGTGGGATAAACTCGTGGAGGCCACGACGCCAAGTAAGGAACTCATGACCAGTACCTTCTGATACAGAAGCGTCTACCTTTACCCCCAGTTCACGCAAGCCGTCGACGATGGGCTGACTCTTAATAAAGTCCTCGCTACCCCAGTTCATATAGAAGTAGTGTATCTTCTTATTGAACTCATCGGCATTTGCAAACACACCATTGTAGGCAGTCTTAACATCAAGTCCGAAGATGGCGCCACTGAAGGTACCCATCCATGCGAACTTATCGAGATTGTTCAGTACGATGTCGAATGTCTGATGACCACCCCATGAGAGTCCGGCCATAGCACGGTTCTCACGATCGGCCTTTGTACGGAAGTTCTTATCAATATAAGGAATAAGGTCGTTGAGCAGTACAGGATAGAACGAAGCGCCATATTCGCTACGGCCCTGCTCATTCGAGCCACCACCAGCGAAGTTGAACGGCGCCTTGATATCACCGCTCTCCATCACCACAATCATTGGAACGGCCTCACCCTTGGCGATAGCGTTATCCATGATATGCTGCATCTTTCCCTGGAGCGCCCAACTGGTCTCGCCCTCACCCATACCATGCTGCAGATAAAGTACAGGGTACTTCTTCTTACCTGTCTCATACTCAGCAGGTGTGTAAACCAAAGCATGACGCCACTCGCCTACCTTTGAATGCTCACTATGATAGTAGATACTGCGAACCTGACCATGAGGAATGCCCTGCTGTGGACGATAATAGTCGCCCTCAGGACCCTCAGGAACCTCAAGACCACCTGCCTCACGGTTACAACCGAAATAGGTCTCAGATGCTGGATCGATGAAGTTTACACCTTCGATATTCATGAAATAATAGTGGAAGCCAACGGGCAGAGGATCGGTAACGGCCATGAAACCGCCCTTACCATCAGGCTGCATATCATACTTCTTACTGCAGATGTCTACAACCACCTTACGAGCCTCAGGTGCATTGATGCGGAAATAAGCACGACGCTGACTGTCAATCTTCGGGAACTCATTTCCTGGGATGGCATTCTCTACAGTTACAGCATCGGCAGGAACCTCAATTCTCTTAGGCATCTCGATATATGGACGCTTGGGCTCATAGCCAAGGTTACGGGCCACAGCCTCACCATAACGGCAACCAAGCTCGCGATAGCCTGCTGCATCGAAGTGCAGACGGTCGGGACCATTGGTACAGCCGTCAGAAGATATCACCTGAGAGGTATGAAGAGTAAGTGGCAGCTCATCTATCTGCTTCTTACAGCCGATGCAAACACCCTTACCATCGGCCTGAACAATGTTACCAGCATAAAGGGGCACATCTTCGGGCTTCAACTGGAGGTCACCACACAGATTATCGTAAACCTGCTTCACCATACCAGCCCACTTGGGGTCGCCGGTATTTGTCTCACCCTGATGCATCAGGATACCCTTGATAACACCATCTTTCTGAGCCTTCTTGGCCAAAGTAACCAAACGCTCATAAGGATTGTTGTCATAAGCAGCCAGCATACCCTTCATCCAGTTAGGCGCCTTGGTCTTTACATAGTTATCGATACTGTCGGGCAGGAATCCTTTGATATCGATACCACCGATAGCAACATGGATTACACCTATCTTAATATTCTCGGGCAGTGAAGCCACAAGTGTACGACCGAACCAATCGGCAGGTGTAAGACCTGTGTTAGGACGACACAGAGGAGCCGAAGCTTCACACCATTCGCCCATCTTACGGCCCTTTTCTGGGAAGTCTACAGCTGGCATAAGCAGGAAGCGTGGGCCAGGGCTTGCCAGATCCTGAGCCTCAGGACGGGCATTTCCCTCCATATTTGACTGACCAAAACACAGGAAGATGTAGAAATTAGGATCAGCAGGCTGTACCTGTTCTACTACAGCCTTCTTTTTAGGAGCGGCCTTCTTTTTCTGGGCCGACATACTGGCTGGCAGAATAAGCAGTGCCGAAGCCAGAAGCATAGTTTTAAAATTAAATTGATACATAAATGATTGTGTTGATAAAGTTATTTGATTACTTTCTTTCCATTTATAATATAGATGCCACGAGGCAATGCGTTCCACTGACTACGGGTAGCAACCTTCTTTCCTTGCAGGGTGTAGACGGCATCATTGCTGATGTCTGAACGAACAATATTTATACCTGCCATTCCACCAACCTTGAGGAAGTCCATATAGACAGGAGCTTCGCTACTGGCAGATGCATTATCGCGCAGGTATTTACCAGTATACATATTCTTAAGAGTAAAGCCCTTGCCGCTTTCATAATTAATTTCCCAAACAGCGCCATCCTTTACATCCTGACCATTTTGGTTACTTAGTCCAAGAATAAAACTGCAGTCAGCTACAGTAGAATAGCCGTTCAAATAACCGGGGCTCCCCCAAATACTATATTCGCTGCCACTAAGAGTAATGAGACGAAGCAGATAGCAGCCATCACGACCAGAGACTGGCTCGGCTTTAAACATATAACCGTTTATAGACTTGTTGTTAATCACCTTTTCAGCATCGTCATATCCAAGATTCTGGGCTTCAGAACCATAAAACAGCTTCTGACTCTCCTTATTCAGAATTGCGAAGTTGTCTTCTGTAATCTCAGATACACTTCCCATAGAGATCATACCGCTAATTTCGAATTTAGAAACCTTTACAACGAAAGACTTCTGCCAAACGGTGCCTTTAATATCAGTATATGAGGCTGTTACATTTGCTTCACCATCAGAAACGGCACACAAGTATCCATTCTTTACTTCTACCACCGATGTATTATCAATAGTATAGGTTGCAACTTCAGAAACATCCTTAGTATGACCATCAGCATAACTCAACTTCATAGAAAGATAAGTTTTATCGCCAATCATCAGGTCATAAGATTCTTTTTTACCTGAAAATGACTGGACAGTATAGAAGTCACCAGTCTCAGCCTCATCATCGGCATGTGGATAGTTTACCTTATAATACTCTGCATACCAGTCCATGCAAGCCTTACCACAGGCCTCTTCAAGACCGTTAAATGCAGGATAAACTACTCCTGTATTCAATAGTTTGTCTATATCGAACAAACATCCAGTACCAGATAGAGTCATAGAAATATTGCCAAAGTGGTCAAGCATAGCCTTATAGGCCTTTCCCCACTTTGATGTAGATCCGGTAGCCCATGTACCATAGTTTGGCAAAACCCAAGTACCGCTCTCGTTGTAGTGACCTTCACCATTGGGATTAATAGGACTCCAGTCCACCTCGGTAATTATTACCGGAGCAAAATCAATAACTGGCACCGACTGGTGGAACTGGTTTATCTTGTTGTCTGGATCAGGTGTATCATCGCTACATCCATACCATCCGCAGTAATCATGTACGGCATAACCGATGTTTTCACCCTCAATCGGATATTCGGCATAACTACGGTAATTCTGCTGCCATGTGGTTCCTGGTGCCCAGATGATTCCACTAAAACCATTTTCACGAATCTTATCTACGATAGGTTGGAAATAATCGTGCAGAGCCTTTGAATCGTCCTGATTCTGTGCATTCTTCAGACTAACAGGCTCATTAGCCAACTCGATACTAATCTGACCAGCGTGATCTTTTACGAACTGCTGCTTAGAGAAAATGTCCCATACCTTTATGAGATATGCTTGATAGTAATCTCCAACCTTCAGATTGCCAGGACATACGCCGGGGGGGCGGACAACAACATACATTCCATAGTCCATCGCCATTTCTGCCAACCTCAGATATAATGATGGAAGAAAGGTTTCCAATCTATCTGGATTAAACTTCTTAATATCAGCCTCACCCGTAGCATCACTTGCCTGACCATTAGAACCTGGATAGACATAACTATCACTTGGGTCGTTAGTCCATGCAGGATCCAAATGCAAACGGAATACATCGCACTTGGCTTGTTGCATTCCCTTAAAAAGTTTTTCGAAATAAGCCAAGCACTTGATAGCACCGCTACTATCGTAGTTAGACAGATTTGATTGATCCCAAGGCGATCCCCAACGCCAGCCATTAAAATACATGTTTGGCGTGTCCATCACACCATGCAATACAACCTGATTTCCATGCTTGTCAACAAGCCATCGTCCTTCAGTATGAAGAGAGGGCAAAGGTCTCCCTCCTTGCGCCACAGCACCAAGCGCCCAAATAATTGATAAAAGAGCTAATATTCGCTTCATTATTGTTTCAGTTTTATTTCGGCCGCAAAATTACTCACTTTTCTTAAATTAGCCTTTTCATTGAGTTACATTTACTTTCTTATTAGTATCATATCGGCTATATATGCACTTTTTTATCCTATTTTGGGGGATTTTTAAAATACTTTTGTATCTTTGCATCCAGAAAACATCAATGACTCGAAACGATATATGAAACAGACAAAGCTTTGGATTCTTCTGGTATTATTCACCAGTGTGCTGATGACGGCATGTAACGAAGAGGAAAAGAAATCGCAGATAAGCGAAGCCGACAAACTTATTGAGGCTACGCAAAAAAATAAGAACTACAACGAACTACTGAAGGTTGTAGACAGTTTAGAGGTTAACGGAAATATCACACCAACAAAAGCCTGCTACTGGCGAGGCTATGCATGCGACAAAATGAAACGCCAGCGCCTGGCAGAGTACTATTGGAGAGCATCACTTGATGCCGCAAAGGAGTCAACCGATGGCGATGAAATGACATACTACGCAAAGTCGGCCAGTCGACTAGCAAATATGCTATCAGTTAGAGGCGACTACGAGGAAGGACTAAACATCGCTATACCTGCTGCAAACAAACTTGAATCACTTGAATGCGACAGCACCAGTGACTATATTAATATACTTATATATATAGGTTGCTGTCAGGAAGGTATGGGCACCACCGATGGTAATGCCGATGGATTCAACAAGGCCTACCAGCGACATATGGACAACATTGAGACCTACCATAACGATGTGGTGTATAAAGACGGTATAACTGGTCTTATAAATATAACCTACGACTATATTTATGCAAAGAAATGGCAGGAGGCACTATTATGGACAGCCCGCTTTGGACAGGTATTGAGTGAATACGAGCAGCGACCTGATGCCGATGCCGACTATATCGACCGTCAGCTGGCACGTCATGACATATATCAGGCCATAGCACTCGAAGGACTACAAAAAGCTGAAGAGGCAGCAAAAGCTTACGAAAAGTTCCTTACCACCAAGTTCAGTAACACACCTAAGGGGCGTATTGATGCCAACGACTATCTTACTGCCGCACACCGATGGGACGAGGCTGCAGAGAATTATAATAGTCTTGACGACATGATAGGCGAGACACCTAAGAACTACTCGCTTGATAATATTGAGAACTATGTTCTTAAGAAATATCGCACAAACCTATTGGCCGGCCGACGCGATTCTGCCATGAAGATTGCTATGGATATAAGCAATTCTTTGGGGCAAGCACTTGCTAAATCAAGAAAAATTGAGAAGGAAGAGCAGACCGTGATAATTAAGGACGTTGCAAAAATAACTGAACAGCAAGCCAAGAAGAACAGGAAATATCAGATTCTTATTGTTGTTGGTTTTATTTTCCTTGTACTTTGCATGACAGCCTTCGTTGTTATACGTCATCGCATGGCAAAACGTATGGAAGAAGAATATGATGATTTGAAATACGACTACGACCGACTTGAGTCCGACACCATTGTTAAAGAACGTGAGGCATCTGAAATACGCATAGCCCAGAACATACAGAAAGTGATTGCCCCAAGCCAGATGCCAAAACATAAGTTCTTCGATATTTGGAGTTCAACAACCGTTGGACTAATGGAAGGCGGTGGTGTGTTAGACTATACTCTGCGCAACGGCAAGCTATTCTTCTGCATAGGCGAGGCTACTGTTGAGGGCATAAAAGCATCACTGCTGACTACAGTTGTGAAAGCTCAGTTCCGTACAGCTGTAGCCTTTGAAGACAAGCCTGACCATATCGTAGAGTCAATTAACAATGCTATTGCCAAGGAAGGCGAGAAAGGACTGGCTGTACGCCTATTTGTCGGCGTACTCGACATTAGCAGCGGAGAGCTTTTCTTCTGCAATGCCAACCACGACGCTCCACTATTGGTAAGCAACGAACTGCATCATCTGCCAGTAGAGCAGAACATAGCTATAGGTGAGAAGCCAAACTACAAATATGAAGCCCAGGAGATTCTTATGCTGCCAGGAACAATGATATTCCTGAATACCGACGGACTGATAAAGGTAAAGAATGCTGAACACAGGATCTTCAACGAGAAGCGCATGCTGGGTTGTGCCCTGCAGGCAATGAAGCTCGACCCTCGTCCAAAACCATTCATCGATAATATGCTTGATGCCGTAAACCGCTTTGCCGGCGACTATGAACAAAGAGACGACATCGCTATGTTGGCTATCAAATTCAAAGGTGGAAGAAAGATGCTTCAGAATAATATTGATGCAGAACAGGAGCAGGAGACAGAGACAGAACAAGAGGTTGAGCCAGTAGTACAGCCTACTATTGAGCCTGCACAGATTGCTGAACCTGAACAGGTTATTGTTGAAGCCCCGAAGGTAATCGAAGAACCTGAGGTTTACATAGAGCCCGATGTAATAGAAGAGCCTGAGGTTATTGAAGAACCTGAAGTAATAATAGAAGACGCAGAGGCTACTGAAGTTCAGTAGCCTCCCGCCTTTAAATAAAAAAGGCGCCGCGTCATCACGACGCAGCACCTTCGAAATACCAAAACAATGTGTCTAATACTAACTACTATAATTTTATCAAAATCTTATTCTGCACCTTCATTCGAAGCGCCATTCAGATATTCCCAACCAAGAACATTCTTGAAGTGGTTAGCCAAACGGCAGTCGAGTGGGAATGGCAAGTACATATACTTGTCTGAGAAATCATTGAAGTCAGCCTTAGAATAATCTGTGTAGAACTTATGCTTTGCAGCACCCTTTGTAAAGAACTCATCATAAGTTGTAGGAATCTTATTGTGGATGCCACCGTAGTTCTTATTGAAAAGCTGATCGAGATTAACCTTACCCTGCTTTGCCCAGCGAACCAGGTCGAGGAAACGGCAGTTCTCGAACCACATCTCATACTGTTTCTCTTCCATCACATCCTCAAAGGTAAGAGATGTGCTGATCTTACCAGAGCCTGAACGCAACTGAACTTCGTTAAGGGCCTTCAGACCTGCAGCCTCATCGGCACCGATACAAGCCTCTGCATAGAGCAGAAGAGCCTCTGCATAACGAGCTACCATGAAATTCTTCTGAGTTGAAGCACCACCCATGATTTCAGATACGTTATCACCAGGATACTCCTTGCCACCGCTGAGAATCTTTGGAATCTTGGCATATGCCATATGTTTCCACTCAAAGTATGGACCATGGCTGTAGATACCTGTAGAAGCCTTAATACCGCGGTTCTGGTCTGTCTCCTTCTCTGCGAGAGAAGCATCATTCTTATCAGAATTCCACTCCATCTCATACAGGAACTCATCCTCAGTAAGGAAGCATGCACGACGACGTGGAGAGTCTCCATCATGCTCAACAAACTTCTTGGCAAAGTCTTCCTGAATAGCGCCACCATTCCAACCTGCACAAGGAACACAAGCAGGCATAGAAGCCAGAGCATCGGTACGCCAGCAGAATACATCTGCAACCATCCAGCGGCTACGCCATACATTATCCCAGAATCCTGCTGTATTATCATAGATGAAGTTTGGCTCAAAAATCTTCTCACTGTTACCATCACCGGCTACGTGGAAGTTGGTCCAATACTCCTCAGGAGCAACGAGCTTGTAATCGCCAGAACTGATGAGAGCTCCAAGATACTTGCGGGCAGTAGCTGGGTCGTTGACAAACATTGCTGCTTTACCAGCAACAAACTGAGCGAATCCAACAGTCATACGAGCTGTAGAGTTCTTATCGCCTGTACCATTACGCTTAGGCAGCGAACCAGAGTTGATAGCCTTGTCACACTCAGAGATGACCCACTTAAACACCTGCTCCTGACTCTCAGCCTGTATAGGCATTTCATCAGGCTCCAGAAGACGATCCAGAATAGCTGGACGGTTCCAGATAGCAGCCATCATGAAGTGGAGATATGCACGCATAACGCGAGCCTCTTCAACGCACTGCTTTGTAAAAGCGCTTTGGTAATTAGGCTCAGCACCTGCACGGTTCTCTGTAGAAAGGTTTGAAATCACGAGGTTAGCATGATAGATAGCTCCAACATAACGGTTGTAGCACTCCTTCAGTACAGGGTTAGACTCATCATATCTGAACTCATCAAACACACGGAAGTCCAAGTGGTCTGCTTTATTACCACCAGCAGACAGAATATCATCAGCAGAGTAGTTCAGGATAACCTGCTCAGGGTTGTCGATACCCTGAGTTCCTGCTACATTTTGAACATAGTTTGCATACATATCGGCAAGGGCTGCCTCTGCGTCAGCATCAGAAGCGTAGTAATCAGCGGTGCTAACAACTCCCTTCTGAGGGATATCAAGATTGTTTTCGCAAGAGAACAAACCAAGCGCGCACACTAACAGTGTTGGGATTATTA
>Ga0310690_10010346_pt1 | contig 11613 bp, 13 predicted proteins | sample AusTroGonzalo_MG_2_FD_207661 | JGI IMG/M metagenome (GOLD analysis project Ga0310690, IMG submission 207661) | Bovine rumen microbial communities from tropical cattle in Woodstock, Queensland, Australia - Gonzalo_04 (v2) (version 2) | ecosystem: Host-associated > Mammals > Digestive system >...
CACGGGAACATCAACCCATAGACGACTGGTTCTGCGGAAGGTCCGGAACAGCAAATCCCCGGGAGGACCGGGCAGCAATCATTGAAGCGGTCTTCACCTACGATGGTGACTGGTGGGAACAGCACCCCTGCCTGCAGCGGAAACTGTATTTCATGCTTGCCGCTGCAGAGCCCATATTCGGGGATGTCTATTTCCATGAATAAATCACCGGACAGGCATCGGAAAAGCTGCTCCATCTCGTGCGAGATACAGCCTGCGGTTCACTTCAGAATCTTTCTGATGGTTTTTTCTTCAGCAGCGGGATAGTATTTCATAATCCGGTCCACGATCTTTTCCCGGGATTCAACAGGTTTCTCATCCACGCTGTTTACGAAGTCATATCCCCACTTCGTTTCAGGCGTCATGAATGACGGCAGGTGCCAGCCATACGCTTCTCCGCGCTTGTTTCGTTTCTGCCGGAATCTGCTGATCTGAAGAAAGGTTTGCATCTGAAGATCAATCAGGATATTGTCGAAGCCCTTCGCCACGCCCGACATTTTTCGGAGCTGCCCCGACATCATTTCCAGGCCGACCGCGTTATCATCCAGCCGGAGCGTGTCCAGGATCTGTTTAGCCCGGCTTTTCATCTTTCCGTCTTCATACAGGCCTTCATAGTCATAACCGTCCCGCCGGTAGTTCGCGAAAGTCGGAAACCATTCTTTTGATACAAAGCCGGCTTTCCTGTCAAAGAACTTACCGTAGGCAATATCTTTGTTCTCTGCAATGATCATGCGCCATATCCAGGGATCCCGCTTCGGATCATCCGTCCACCAGTCAAAGGACGGAACATGTTCTTCCATGGAGAAGCCTGGAATGCCCACTGAAAACAACGGCAGGAAACCGACTTTCCTGACGAAGGCAATCACCTCATCCGGGGTTTTCAATCTTGCGGGGTCATCCCTTCTGCATCCGCTCATGTTCCAATTGCTGTCCATATCTTCTTCCTCAGATACTTCCGTCTAAAAGATAACTTATTATAAAGGGAAAGGAATTGTTTCGCAAGAAAATCGAACCGGAAGGATGGTTCGAGATTGAAAAACCCGCTGCTACATAACCATGTCAGCGGGCGATAGTTCAGATAAAGCGTTGGCAGTTACCGCTCATATTTCATGAAGCAAATCCAGATAGTATACAGTGCAGCCGCCAGGAAACAGACCGCTGTCCATACGTCCATGGGGGCATACCCCAGCAGGAGGTTGATCACGCCCGGGATCAGATAAAGCACCGCTGAGATGATCATAACGACCATGTTGCGCCCGTTTCGGCTGAACAGGGCAAGAAGTCCGGCCAGCGCCAGGCCGACCGCCGTGATCACCACAGCGCCGGCCAGCGTGATTCCGCCCGCAAACATGGACGATAAGGAAAACGCCGAATCGACAGCGATATTCCGGAACAGCAGCCCGGCCCCAAGAAAAGAGAAAAGTCCTGTCATAATAAACACTTCACGCACCCCCGTTATTCCGAACCTGTTGAAAGCCAAAACCCGTCATTACCTCTGCCTGCCGCAGCCCCGGCAGGAATCCGTGCCCGCGGGATTGGCGTTCTTGCAGCCTGGACAGGTCCAGGTACCCGACGGATCCCCGCTCTCCGGTCCGCTGGCTTGCGCAGCGGCGCTCCCGGAAGAATCAAGCCCGTGATACCACAGGCCCAGGGTCACCGCGCCACCTGTCAGCAGCACAGGTGAAACCAGGGCGGTGGAAAAGAGTGCCTGGAAAAAAGGAACATGATCCTCCCCTGCGGCCGCGGCAATATTGTAAATAAAGAAGCCCAGACAGACGGCAGCAGCCAGGATGCCGAGGATATGCGCCTTGACGGGGACCCTGACGGCCATGAGGAGCAGCAGCCCGTAAGCCATCAGCCCCAGGGGAATCGCATAGCAGTAGAAAGGAACAAGCCGGTCCCGCAGGAAATAGGTCTGGTAATGATATGCCAGGTCCAGGGAGACAAAGACAAGGTCCGCCACACTGGCGACGGCAATGATGCCCAGACCCGCTTTCAGCGCACCGCGCGACTTCAGGAAGCATCCGATCGCTGTGACAGCAAAAGATACCACATACACGAGCCGGATCACAGCGTCAATGATCACCGGAATTGAAAAACCGCGGGGATTGGCAACCCCGGCAATCACAATATCTGCCAGGTTGAAGCCGTACCAGGCGGCCAGGGCCAGAAAAATAAAGGCGCTGACCTTGGCAATCAGATTGTATTTCCCGGTCATTTTTTTCCCATTCCTTTCGCGGACTCACTGCCCTCAGACCCGCTGTCCGGATCGTCCTTTTCACCATATTTTACTACAACCGGTACAGCCCCGTTCTCCTGTTTTTCTGTGCCGTCAAACAGGATTTCCCGGTATTTCTTTTCACGCAGTTTCTGGGATATCTTCCCGGCCCTGTACGCAAGCAGGAAATCGCTGATGCCGACGTAGACAAAGATTACGCCGAAAATCGTAATCGACAGATCCGGCTTGATCAGGAGCAGCGCGCCTAGCAGGACAGATAAAAGGCTTGTGATGAAGAAAATTGTCCTGTGCCCTTTTGTCGCCGAAACCACCTGGTTCAGGGGGCGCACATACCTGAGGGCCTGTTCATCAAAGCCTTCGTCAAGCTCCTTGGTGGTTTTCACTTTGGAAACGACATTCCTGACTTTGCCTTCCACATTGCCCATCGTCCCCTGCTTATAGTTCACGCCAAGGATATCCAGCAGGTTAACGATCCCGGTCATCATGATCGCCAGTGCGAGAATCAGCCTGAAATAAGCGGACAGGGCCTGCGGAAAGAAATACATTACTCCGCCCACCGCCAGCAGGATCAGCGCCGGAATGAAACGCCTGAAACGGTCCTTCGCCACAATTCTCGCGAAAATCATCACCGCGGCCGCAAAAACCATGGTGATCGCCAGGGTGCGCCCCATGTTCTCCACCGGCTCTTCCGGATTCATCAGGAACAGGATCCCATCCACCACGAGCAGCAGCGCAATAATCATTCGATTTTGCGCAACCCGCTCCACCCAATGAACGATCTTTTCGATGCTAAATCTTTTTTTCTCCATACCCTTATCAATTCTTCAGACAATATACGTGAACCTGTACCCTGCAATTTTAGCACACCACATATAATCTCTCAAGAGAGCAAAAAGGAGATCCCGCAGGATCTCCAAAGTGCCGGGATCAGTGCTGCTCCTCTGAAGAGGATTGCTCTTTCGCCTTCTTTTTAAGCGAGAAATAGTAAGAAATGATTTCCACAACGCTGACTATAGCCAGGAAAATAAGATTTCCTGTGCTGAAAAACGCTTCCTTCGCCGGCTTGTGGTTGATCAGCATTTCAAATACCAGCGCATAGATAGCCCATGTGAGTACACCGCTGCCGATTCCCAGCGGCAGAGCCTTCTTCATAATTTCCATGTCCATGGCTTTTCTCCCCTTTTTCCAGTTTGTACCATATCATAAACCTCGGAACGGTTTGAAGTTAATGGCAGCCTATATAGATTCCACCACCACATACGACCTGACAGGTTTTCCGTCCACGTAGGCGCTGATCGGTCTGTCAGGCGTTCCGCCGGGCACTCCCTCCGGCAGGGCTTCACCGGCCAGCATCATGGCGCCGACACCGACACCGACACCGACGCCGATGCCAACACCGACAGCCAGGCCGGCAATAGCGGGAAGCAGGAACAATCCTGCCGCTCTCCCGGGTCCCATCCAGAACATCTTCTTCATCATCTCCATATTACAGTGTAGTAGTTTATAAAGCTCCTGTGCTCGTATTTCGCGTCCGATGTAAAAACACACATCAGTCCGGCGGGCTGTAAGGCTGTCCGTTGATCTCGACCACAACTCCCAGGATCATATCGTCAGAAATTGGTCCGATAAAGCGGCTGTCATTGGAGTTGTTCCTGTGGTCACCCATCACAAAATACCGGTTCTCCGGAATGGTGGATGGGCTTAACGTATTATAGGCACCATCCCGGTATTCGTCGTTGATATAGGGTTCATCATACTTTATATCATTGATAAACAGATATCCGTCCCGCAGCTCAACCTTATCCCCCGGAAAACCGATCAGCCTTTTAATAAAAAGTGGATTATCGTGGTCCGTATAATTGACGGCAACAAGATCAAACCGTTTCAACTCCGACAGTTCTCTCTTCTCAAAAAACATAGCATCATTTTCCTGGAGAGTATCTATCATGGAAGAACCGATCATCACAAATGCGCACCGGTCATCTGTCTTTTCAGCCGCAAGACTGATTGTTGAATTCTGCAGCTGTCCTTCCACCAGCTCCCAGTTACCGGATAAGTAGGAAGTATCATGAGTAGAAATCATCACCTTGGACTGATTGACCATATAGGTACCAAACAACACCCTGCCGTCGGAAGACAACTGGCAGTACATTCCGTCGGCGAGGAACACCATCGTATAATCGATTCCGGAGATACTGGTTTCCCATGTACCTACAATCCGTGAAGTATCTGTTTCTTTTTTATCCTGTCCGCTGTTCGGAAGCCGTTTATGCAGTTCCGTATCCAGCTCCTTCAGCTCATTGATCGTCAGGTCATCCAGCCAGGAATAATCTGTTCCGGCAGTATCGGCAGACACGGCGGAAACGGAAAACGCAGCCAAGGCAAGAATCAACGCAGCCAGCAGCAGTCTCTTCATACCCTTACCTCCCCTTTCTCTCACTCATCCCCTTGGTTCACAGATGCGGCTTTTATCAGTTTGAACCGGAAGGAAACCCCCTCCGGTTCAATGCTTCTGGTTTTACTTCTTTTCAATCATAATAGTAATGCTGCAGCTGTATTTCTCCGTGTAGACATCGTCATCGAAATCCTCGCTGTAGCCGTCCGGCGCTTCCACAACCGTCACATGGTATTTGTAAGCCGGACCCTTGTAGGTGCATTTGCCTTCTTCGTCCGTGAAGGCGTTGGTGCATCCTGTCGCGGAGCAGAAGGCAATGGCGACTTCCGGAACCGGATCGCCGTTCTGGTCCACAACCCTGACGATATAAGTCTGTTCCTCGTCGGTCTCCTTCGGGGTTTCGCCTCCATCAACTTTCTGCTTGAGCAGTGCCTGGAACTGATCTGTCTTCCCGTTCAAGTAATCTTCCAACGCAGCCGCATAGTCTTCCGGGACCGTACCGGAGATCGGATAATCAAGCACTTTGCCTTCCCCGTCGAGGAAGTAGGTAACCGGTGTCCCTGAGAAAGGCAGCGCTTCCAGCAGTTCCTTGGTAAGCGTGATATTGCGGAAATGGTACTCGCTGACGATTTCCTTCGCCTTCTTAAGTGTATTCTCTGTCATCGCGTCACAGACGCAGGCGACTATATTCAGGCCCTTGTCACCGTATTCCTGTGCGAGTCGGTCCAGATCGGGCATTTCTGCCAGGCAGGGGCCGCAGAAGGTCTGCCAGAAGGTGATAGCCGTCACCTTGCTGCCGGTTGTCAGGTCCGCACATGTCACGGTGTTGCCGTCGTAATCAGCTGCCTCAAATTCGATCTTTTTGCCGGGTTCCGGCGGCTGGCCTGACTTGTCGCGCTCTTTCAGGGTGAACAGTTCCGGATGTTCCATCAGCTTGTTCGCCACGTCATTAAACGCATCCAGGTACTCCGCGCTGACCCCTTCCAGGCGTTCCTTGATAAACTCAGGGATAAATACCGTCAGGTAATAGGTAAAGCCGTCGCAATCCCCGATCTTGACAGGCTCCCTCAGTTTATCAGCCTGGTCCATCGTAAGAACATCATTCTCCCAGGTCTTTCCTTCCCCAAGCCCGACAACCAGGAAGAGCTCAGTCCTCGGCGCCATATATGCATTATAGGCCTGCTTCACTTCATCGCTCATGTTATCCATATTCCCCGCAAAGGGCATCATTTTTTCATTCATTGCGGCGGTTTCCTCAGCGGACCTGGGAAGGTACAATATATAGGCATAGATGATACCGGATTTGTAGCTTGTTTCTCCCACATCAGCAAGGGAGAAGAGCTCGCCGGGCATGTCCTTAACAAAGTCCGGCAGAGTAAAGGTGACTCCGCTTCTCGGAAAGTCCACGGAATCCGGGTAATCCTCCGCGGCAGCCTGGACGCAGATCCCTGCCAGCAGGCACAGCAGGAGCAGTACGGATAACAGTTTTTTCATCGATAAAGCCTCCTTAACATAAAATCAGTCTGTGACAACAGTTGGACATAATTATTGCGGGGTTTATCATAGCAAAAAACGCATCGTCGGTCAACGCAAGACACGGAGCCTGAAACGAAAAAGACCATACTGTTTCATTCGCTGTCCAGGACCGGATACAGCTTCGAGAAAGGATCTGTTTCCAGCCGGATATCCTCATCCAGGACCAGCAGCTGGTTTTCCGCGCCTGTATTTGCCGGCCATTCCGGCAGTCCTTCATCGTTGGGGTCGCCCGTACGAATAAAGTTCACAAAATACCGCTGCATGGTTTCGCTCAGTTTTCGGTCTGTTTCGTTATACAGGTCTGATTTTTCCGGGATATTCCCGTAGAAATACACCTGCTCGCCGCTGTGCCAGTCACCGAGGCTTCCGTTTTTCCTGGTAAAAAGATATTCGTAGGTCGGCATTCCCGCTGCCTGCCGTTCCCAGACAGCATGGCCATAGGTGAAAAAGAAAGCCGAATAAATATCAGCCCAGTTTCGTTTCGCTTCCGCGTCGTTTGCCGCGGGATAAAGGGCCAGGACTTGCTCCGCGCCTTCCCCGGAGAACAGCTTGCGGATCTTCCCTTCATAATTGTTCTGGTTCGCCTGCTCAAATAGGATGAAGGCTTCCGATTCCTGCCCGTTAAACCCGTGCAGCCGGGCTTCCTCGTTGTACGAACCTTTTTCATATGATTCCCATGGCGTCTCCGCCAGGACATACCCGTCCACTGTCAGATGGTGGTGCGCTGACAGCTCGCCCACGATCCTATCCGCAGATAGTTTCCGCAGTTCTTCGATGCTTTTCACGCCCATGCGGGCCTTGGTTTCTTCCCCCGCCTTCAGCGCGTCCTCCATAGACCGGAAGGAATGTGCCGGGCGTCGGGCTGTGACCGTGGAACTTTCGGCGATGGCCCTTCGGAACAGTCCCTTTGCCAGCGGAGATGTGCACAGCGCGGTCACACACGCGGACCCGGCGGATTCTCCCGCCAGCGTAACATTCTCCGGATCCCCGCCAAAGGCGGCAATGTTGTCCCGTACCCATTCAAGCGCGCAGATCTGGTCCAGCAGCCCGTAATTGCCGGTCGTTCCGTTGGGAGATTCCGCAGAAAGATCCCGGTCCGCAAAGAATCCAAAGATTCCCAGCCGATAGCCCATATTCACAACGATAACGCCCTTCCGTGCCAGGCCTTCGCCGCTGTACGCCTCATACCAGGGCTGCCCGGTCTGCAGGGATCCGCCATGCACATAGACCAGAACAGGAAGCTTTTCAGCCTCTCCCGCCGGCTTCCAGATATTCAGGTACAGGGAGTCCTCGCTGGCAGCCTCACGGTAGTTGTCGCTGAAAGAGATCTCGTAGTCATGGTATCCGATGATCCGTACGAGTGAGTCATAGATCGGCAGGTTCTGCGTCTGCATGGACATGGGGGCAAAATGATCCGCCTTCAGGATTCCCTCCCAGGGGCCTGCCGGCTGCGGCTCTTTCCATCTCAGGGAGCCGACAGGCGGCTGAGCGTAAGGAATGCCCGTATAGACCTCAACCTGACCATCTCCCGTCAGTACACCGGTGAGGTCCCCCTGGGCCACATGAACCACACTGGTGGTTCCGGCAGAGGAACCTTTCACTGCGGGGATCAGCCGGACCGGGGGCCAGGATATCCAAAGAACTGTGGCAAAAGCCGCCAGCATGCCGGCCTGGACCAGCAGTTTCCTGCCAGTTTTCCATCTGCCCCAGCAGCGGGACCGAATCAGGTAATATCCGCCGAACAGCAAAACAGCAAGGATCCATCCAATGACCGTATGTTTTCCAAGCTCCAGCACGGCGGCAGCCAGTACAGCGGCAAGGAAAAACAGGATTCTCCACAGGATCCCTTTGGACTGTTTCTTTTCCATCAATACCTGCCCCTTTGCCCGTAGAGTGATGTGAAATAATCGTCTTATTTTTCTTCAGATTAGCATATTTCGGATGCTTTGTCATTATGCTCACCGGAAACAGAAAGGATCCGAAAAAAGGGGCTTCCTCTTTATGTTGATTCCTGTTTCTTATGTTGCCGCCAGCGCGGTAAACTGAAAGCCCTGTCCGTCAGCAGCAGCACTGTACAGGCAGTCGGTGTATTGCCCTGTCTGCAGGTAGTGTTCCATCACATACCTGGCTGTCAGCGGCATGTCATAGTTCATGATATCCGCGTAATCCACCCATTTGCATTTGCCTTCGTTTGAGGTAAAAAGCTCATAATGCTCGGGCTTCAGGTTCGCGAAGAAATAGTAATTCTGCCTGATTTCCCCGTTCACGTTCCGCAATCCGATATACCGCATTTTCAGATCCGTCATGTCTTCTTCACTGAGATGGAGCTCTTCCTGAAGTTCACGGAGTACGCAGGCTTTCGGATCATTAAGTTCTTCTTTTTCAAAATGCCCGCCCGCAGAGGCGATCCATTGGTTCGAAACGACCCTGCCTCCCTGGCGGTACAGTAAAAGCATCTTCCCGTTGCAGGAAAGATAGATCCCCGTCATGTTCCTCAGCTTCATCTGTTGTTCTCCTTGCGCCGTTTACTTCAAAGTACCCAGAAACATCCTTCATTCTTCTTTATTCTGCCGCACATACAGCCCTTCAGACGCTGCCAGCTGCTCCGCCAGCCGCAGCATTTTTTTATCCGGATTGTACAGCGTCATGTAAATGTCCGTGTGATCGGCGGAAATGAGGGCCTGTTTCCCTACCAGGATATTCAGGTATTCCCGGCCGACAAAGGCGGCCAGCTCCCCGGGGGGCGGATTCCTGGTCTCCTCACCGTCCCGGACGACCGTCAGGTCGTAATAGCAGTTCATCTTCAGCAGGAAATCCACCTTTTTCTGCCGGAGGGCCGGATCCTGCAGGAACCATGCCTCCACTGCAAAAAATTGACCCCTGCCCTCTTCCGGCACCCGCTCTGGCAGGATGTCTATAACCCAAAAGGGTTTTTCCAGCAATTCCTCTATCTGTAGCTCCAGATCAGTCATCTTTCTTTTTCCTCACTTTTCTGTCATTAAGCCGTCGGTTTCCTGTTTCAGACCTGGTCAAACTTTGACCCCGGAATGCCCGGAGAGTTCATTTCCCAGGCCATCGCACTGACGTTTTCTGCTGCTCCATAATCACTTTGTGAAGCATGTTGTAACGCTGCCCCTTCAGCCGCTCAGCCCTTGACGGCTCCGATGGTGATCCCCTTCACGAAATGCTTTTGCAGGAAGGGATAGATCAGGATGGGCGGAATCGTGGTGATGATGATCACAGCGGACTTGACTGCAATAGCCAGTGACGCGTTTGCTCCCACGCCTCCAGCCTGTCCTGCCGTGCTGCCTCCGCTGACGATGTTGCGCAGCACCAACATGGCCGGATATTGGGAGTCTTTCAGATAAATCAGGCTGTAAAACCAGTCGTTCCAGAAGAACACGGCGGTATACAGGCCAATCGTGGCGATGGCTGCCCCGGAGAGGGGCAGCACGATGTGGAGAAGAATCCCGAACCAGCCATAGCCGTCGATCCGGGCTGCCTCTTCGAGCTCAACGGGGATCGTCCTGAAAAAGCTGATCAGGATGATGAGATAGAACGGACTGATCGCAAAAGGGATCAGAATGCCGAAGCGGGTGCCTGTCAGCCCGAGGGAGGCCACGAGCAGGTAGTTGGGAATCAGGCCGCCGCTGAAAAACATCGTGAAAACGACCAGCCTCATGACTGTCTTCTGCCCCCGCAGGAAAGTCTTGCTGAGGGGATAAGCGAAGAGGATCGTCATCACAAGCGAGATGAGGGTACCGCAGAAGGTATGGATGATCGTATTCCGATAAGCGGAAAGAAAGGAGGGATAGGCGAATATCTGCCGGTAAGCGTCCAGCGTGAAGTCGACCGGCCACAGGGAAACCCGGTCGTTCAGGATAGCCCTGGACGAGGAGAAGGATATCGCCGCAATATGAAGGCACGGGATGACATAGACAGCCAGCACGATAAGCATGACAGCAGTAATGCACAGGTCCGCGATCCAACCGCGGCGCCCCGAAGCTTTCTTTACGGAATTGGCAAGCATGATTTCTCCTCCCCCGTCAATAGATGCTCTCACCGGAGAGCTTCCGGCTCAGGAAATTGGAGGAGGTAACCAGGATCAGCCCGATCACTCCGCTGAAAAGGCCGATGGCCGTAGCATAGGAGTATTGGTTGGCGTTAGTCTGCAGGCCCACCCGGTAGACATAGGTATCGATAATGTCGCTGACGGAGGAATTGGCCGGAGTGTACATCAGCAGGACCTTCTCAAAGCCCAGCGACAGCAAGTTCCCGATCTTCAGGATCAGCATAACCATGATTGTGGGCAGGATCGAAGGGAGAGTCACGTGGAGGGCCTGCTGGAAACGGTTCGCGCCGTCAATGCGGGCGGCCTCGTACAGGTCGTTCGAAATTCCGGCGATGGCAGCCACGTACACGATGGCGCTCCAGCCCGTGTATTGCCACGCATCTGTGGCGATATACAAGGCGCGGAAATATTCGGGTTCGTTCATGTAATACACGGGAGGTACGCCAAACCAGTCCCTCAGGACGCGGGTAATGAGGCCGCCCGAGGGTGAAAGCAGCTGTGTCAGGGTTGAGATCACCACTACCGTGGAGATGAACCGCGGCATAAAGCTGACTGTCTGGACCGCTTTCCTGAACCTGGAGGCGCGAAGCTCGTTCAGCAGCAGCGCGAACAGGATCGGCAGGGGAAAATTTACCAGCAGGTTCAGCGCTGCCAGGATCAGGGTGTTGCGAAAAGCGTTCCAGAACTGCGGTTGGGTCAGAAACTGTTCAAAATAACGAAAACCCACCCAGTTGACGCCGTAGGGGCCGGTGAGGGGGCGATAGCGGCGGAAAGCCAGCACGTTACCCAGCACTGGCATCCATTTGAACAGGATGAAATAAACGAGGGGCAGCGCCGCCATGGCGTAAAACTGCCAGTACTGCGCCATGTAATGCCTCCACGGCATCCTGCGCGCCGCTGGCATTCCCGCCCCTTTTTGGTTTCCCCGGGACTTCCCTTTCATGGACTGTCCTCCCGTCCGGCCGATATAGAAAAAGGCGGGATGCCCGGTGTCCGAACACCCCGCCGGGAAATCGGCCGATTAATGCTTATATTCGTTGTAAAGAGCGCAGAATTTCTCGATTCCCTTATCCTTCATTTCCTGCACATAGGCGTCCCAGTCGGCCTCAATGCTCTTTTTGCCGGTCAGGAAAGCGTCGTTCCAAACGTCGAAGGCGTCGTACAGCGTGGTTTGTATCAGCGCGGCATCCTCGGCAGTCAGGTCGTCGAAGTAGGGTGTCGGCGGAATGGACTGGATAGCGTTGTCCATCTGCGCCACCGCGGCGTTAATCGCAGCAAAGTTTTCGTCATACTTGGTCATCTCCCTGTCCAGGTACCATACTGTCTGCATTG
>Ga0310690_10010347_pt1 | contig 11612 bp, 8 predicted proteins | sample AusTroGonzalo_MG_2_FD_207661 | JGI IMG/M metagenome (GOLD analysis project Ga0310690, IMG submission 207661) | Bovine rumen microbial communities from tropical cattle in Woodstock, Queensland, Australia - Gonzalo_04 (v2) (version 2) | ecosystem: Host-associated > Mammals > Digestive system >...
TACCGCGGCAGTAATGACATTATCCGTCCCGACAATATTCGTCCGAACCGCTTCCATGGGAAAGAATTCGCAGGAGGGCACTTCCTTCAGCGCAGCCGCATGGAAGATATAATCCGCCCCGTCCATCACATCCCGGACAGAATCAATATTCCGGACATCCCCGATGAAGAACTTGACCTTGCCGGCATATTCCGGATACTGGGCCTGCAGCGAATGCCGCATCCAGTCCTGCTTTTTTTCATCCCGGGAAAAGATACGGATCTCCCCGATATCGGTAGCTAGAAAATGTTTAAGAACAGTGGAACCAAATGAACCGGTACCGCCGGTGATAACGAGGGTTTTACCTTTGAATGAATCGGCTATTTTCATATGTTTGTTTAGTCCTCCACTTATATAGGACAATATAAAATAATCACGCAGTATCCACAAAAAGCCGGACACTTTCTGTACGGTTTATATGACAGATAGTGTCCGGGAATTTTGTTTTCTCTGTCTATCTTGGATATCTATCAGAAGTCTGTTTATGATTTCGCCTTTTCTTCTTTCCGCCTACTGATGATCAGCAGTACCAGGCATACAATAAAGCCAAGCACACAGAACGGCCCCGCGGTCTTCACAAGCAACACTGCAAATGTTCCGGACAATACCGACGGAGCTTTATACCGTAATGCTGTCACAGATACAGTACTTTCATTAATCTCCTGAGTGGAATACGCATCCAGCATCGCGGCGAATTCATTGCTCACCGCAGTCTTTTTCGCAACCAGCTCTTCCATTTCCTTTTCTGTCTTTTCCAGGAGGGCATTCTTTTCCGCATCCGTCAGTGCAACTGTCGTTTCTTCTTCATTTTCTGCTTTGGCAGTGCCTGTCATGTCAGCAAGCCGGCCCTGGTACAGTGCAATCTTTGCTTTCACTGTTGTAATCTGGTCCGTTACTTCCTTGCGCTTGGCCACCAGTTTATCATAGGTACCGGTCTTATCCGTTCCGATCTGTGTTATCTCTCCACCGGCACTGATATACACAATGCCGTTTTTTTCATAGGATTTAATCTGTTCTTCAATTCGTTTCAGTTCCTCGTTTAAAGCTTCCAGTTTAAACTGCTGCGCCTTGATGACTGTTTCATACTGCATTTTCAGTCTTTCAGGATCCCTGGAAATGGCGTTTATCGTAACAGAGGCATTCAGCCGCTCAATATCGCTTATAATCGCGTTATACCGAGCAGCAATATCGCCGAATCCCTTTCCTTCCACCCTGAAATCCGGAGCCATTTCGGCCATTTCCTGTGCGTAGCGTTTTTCCTGTTCCGCGCTTTCTGTAATCACGTCCAGCTGCTGGGCATAATCATATTCGCTGATTCCAGCAATGAACAGATCATTTCCCAGGGTCACGCCATAGGTCTTGGTAAAGTTGCTCCGATAAGCAGTCAGGATATTTCCGAGCAATCCTGTCAGTGTTTCGGAAGAAATGGAAGAATCAAAATCATTGTAAAGCACAATGCTGTATTCTGTTGCATGATAATCCGTTACAGCCGCCTGTGATTCCGCGTCTTTATCCAGCAGGGAAACATACTGTGTCATCTGTTCCACAATAGCCTTCGGATACACACCCGTTACCGTGATGTTCTCCCGCAGTTGCTCCGCGGTATATTTATCCTTCAAACCGGATGTTTCAAGGGCATTGTTCAGAACTTCTTCCGAAGTGACACCGCTCAGGTCAAAGGGGTAACCGTTAGGCGCTTTTCCCTCACCGGCACCCTGAAAAGAAAACTGGATGGTCGCGGAGGCAGAAGTCCTGCCGGCTTCCTTGCTGAACTGGATGGCGGCAATCAAGGTGCCAACCAGCCCGCAGATGATCAGAACAATCAGGGTATTTCTCAGCCAATGCGTCTTTTTCATTTAGCTTCCCCTCCCTTCTGCAGCGATTCCCGATCCTTCTTTAATTCTGAATTCTGAATTCTTGGTAAACTCCGGCGCAAGCGCCGCCAGGAACCAAAGCCCCAATGCCAAAATGACCCCCACTACGCCGCCGATAACCATCTTCTTCGCTGAAGCAGCCAGGAAGCTTTCCGCCTTCCCCTGCGCTGCGCTGTGATCTTCAAAGGTCGTATACATCTGGCTTGTAAAGAGTTCTTCCATGTGGGAACGGACACCCTGGTACAGTTCCTTGGCCAAGGCCACCGCGCGGGTCAGCTCCGTTTCAACCGCTTCCGTTACTTCTGTCCCCTGCTGTGCTTCCAGCCGCTGGATCCGGTCTTCATAGTCCAAAATGGTCGCTTTCAGCGCAACCGCTTTTTCATAGTTCTCCGCCTGCTGCAGCACCAGTTTGTTATAGTATTCTGTTGCCGCAGTTGTGGTCTTTGTCGCATCGCTCTCTTGCTGTGAGATTACTACCTGATCATTCTTATAGTTCGCCAGGATCTTCTGGGTCTCAGCAATGTTTTCGTTGACCTTGTCAAGTTCGTTTTTCGCTGTCCGCAGTGCAAACTTCCAGCTGGACAGGAGTGTTGTCTTGTCCCTGGTGATCGCGCTCCCGGTTACCAGCGCGTCCAGATAGTCTACATTGACATTTGAATAGGTTTCAAGGATTTCTATCCAGTCCGCCAGGTTCCGACCCGTCTGCCAGGAACGGTACGCCTTCACGGTATCTGTCTTCTCATTGCAGTAAGCGATCAGGTTCTGAACGCCTGTACGTAATTGATCAACACTGTCGGGAACATCCTGCGCTGTCACATCAATCATGGAGAAGGCATCTTCCGGCAGTTTTGTATCCGCGTAAGTATTTACCAGGTATTCATTATAGATAGTGAGGATCATGTCCAGAAGCTGTTTCAGTTCTGCATCTGTCAGCTCTGTTTTGGTCCGGCTTTCCTCATCGCCAAACCCGTTCGTCAAGGACACCACAAAACGGTTCTGGTATTTCATCTCGGCCTTCTGTAGCTGGCTGTAGGCATCTGCATTCTTTGCGTCCGCCAGGCCGCTGAGTGCTTCTTTGGTTCGCTGGCTTTCTTCAGTCAAGATGGTTTGAATCGCAATATTATTCCTTAAGGTACCTGCTGAAATCGGTCTGGAAAGCTTAACCCTATCCAAGGCGTTCTGCAGGACATATGCAGATGTAATCTGGTTCAAATCCAAATCCGATCCGTCCGGAGCGGAAAGATCTGAGACAGGGGCATATTCCGGATCTTCCGGAATCACCCATTCCTTCTCGTCAGAACCGTCTTTTTTCTTTTCAAGCACTTTGACAGGAGCTTCATACCGCAGTGTCACAACGGAGGAAACCTTCAGCATAGGCTTGTTGAACTGATAAAGGAGAAGTGGCGCGGATACACCGATAACAAGGCATAAGACCAGCACCCAGGCAAAAACACGCCTTTTTAGTTTCATGTTATGAAGCACATTGCCAAGATCAATCGTTGTCTCGTTCATATTAGGTCGATTCACAACAAGCTGAATCTGCTTGCTGGGTTCCGCCGGCAAAATGTCCTTCTTGTTTTCATTGTTGCCCAATCTTCTCTACCTCCTGAACTTCTTGGAAAATCAAAACATCACAGCAAAAAATATTAACATATCTTAAGTATGATGACAATGAAAGCATTGTATCAGAAAAGCTCTCTGCCTTTTTTCAATGCCACAGCAATCACTTGGTCCATGTCATAATACTTATACTCGCCAAGCCTGCCGCTGAAAATGACTTTTTCTTCCTGATCCGCCAGTTTCTTATAATCCAGATATAGTTTGCTGTTCTTTTCATCGTTCACCGGATAATACGGTTCATCCCCCGGTTTCCATTCGGATGAATATTCCCTGGAGATCACTGTCTTCGGCAAATCATTGTCGTTTTCATCTTTGCCGAACTCAAACCACTTATGTTCAATAATCCGTGTCCAGGGTGTCTCCCGGTCTGTATAATTCACCGCCGCATTTCCCTGAAAGTTGGGGATATCCAGTACTTCCGTCTCAAACCGGACAGAACGGTATTCCAGATTGCCAAGGCAGTAATCAAAGTATGCGTCAATGGGGCCGGTATAGATGACCCGTTCTGCCAGTGCGTTCAGTTCTTCCCGATGCTCCAGATAGTCCACGCCCAAGCGGACTTCAATCCCGTCCAGCATATTCTCAACCATCTTTGTATATCCGCCAATCGGGATTCCCTGATACAGGGCATTGAAATAGTTGTTATCATAGGTCAGCCGCACAGGCAAACGTTTGATGATAAATGCCGGAAGATCCTTACAATCTCGTCCCCATTGTTTTTCCGTATATCCTTTGATCAGCTTCTCATAGATATCCCGGCCAACCAAGGAGATTGCCTGTTCTTCCAGATTACGTGGTTCAACAATTCCGGCTTCCTTCCGCTGTTCCTCGATTTTCGCAGCAACTTCCTCCGGAGTCACCACACCCCACATTTTATTGAAGGTATACATATTGAATGGGAGGGAATAGATCTCTCCCTTGTAATTGGCTATCGGGGAATTGGTAAAACGATTAAAGGTAGCAAAGCGCTGTACATAATCCCATACCTGTTTGTCATTGGTATGGAAGATATGCGCACCATACTGGTGCACATGGATTCCCTCAACATATTTCGTGTAGACATTCCCGGCAATATGAGGACGACGCTCAATAACAAGAACAGATTTGCCCTTTTCTTTTAGTTGCTGGGCCACGGTAGCGCCGTATAGGCCGGAACCGATAATCAGATAGTTTATCATTTCGTCCTCTCTCATTGATAGATATACTCTACACTATAATTTGCATCATAATTAATCTTTCCGAAGAAGTTTAATTACTTTGACTATGTCTTTATTTACTATCATATTCAAGAACACATAACTAATTCCAATAACTACTGATATAACAATACCATGACTCACAAAACTAACTATACTATTTATCTGTAAATTAACATAGTGATGAATAATCACATATGTTCCAAATGTCAAATAATTACAAATTAGAATTGTAATTGTTTTTCTCGAATCACGCTTAAGAATAATTCTGTCGGATACGTAAGTACAATATATTACCTTTAATGGAAGCGCAATTACTGTGGCGAGCAAAACCCCTTCAATACCCATACGCACTACTAATATAATAGACAATAATAAGTTAGTGACAGCTTCTATGATGTTGATTTTTATAGCAGGCTTTTGTCGAAAAGATATTCCAATAAGATTCCCTGTCACATATCTACTCCATGATAAAATCTGAACAAGACAAAACAGAATTGGAAGGTACTTATATACATAATTTACATCTGTGACTCCATTTGTGTATAATTTCACAAACGGAAGAATAAGATAATAGCAAATAGACATAAGCATACACATACTTCCCACAAAAGTGGTCATAAAAGCATCGTGTATTCTCTTATATCTCTCCATATCTCCACTATTAAATATCAACCCAAGGTGATAATTGACAGCAGAATATACTGAGAAGAGAAGTGTATTAATTGCCAAATATATATTATTGTATATTGCATATACACTTGATGCGGAAGTAGAAATAAATGCAGATATCACGATCATGTCCGTTGAAGAAAACACAACCCACGCAATCTCTGAAAGTAGATTTGCATTTTTGTCCTTTAACTTTTCATTTTTTGTATCATATGAATAATTGATCCATCCATATTTTCTCATCATATAATGCCGATACAAAAATAAAACAATAAGCGATACACCAAAGTATCCGATTTGTATATATACAATATTGTATGACATCAATGACAAAGTAATCTTAACGCAATAGCATAATACTTTGCCTATAAGTGAAAATATATTTATAATATATGTTTCGCCCTTAGCTTGAAGGAATGTGACCCATGTGTTAATAAAATAAAAAGAAACAACGGATGTAAGGCCTTCAAATAATGTATATAAACAAATTGTCCAATATGAAATAGATGTTTTAAAAATATATGGCAAGGCTATAGATAAGCATACAACAATGAATAAATATATAATGGATATCTTTCGATAATATCTTTTTGCCAACGATGCAACAAATGATATTCCAGATTTATCATTTTCTTTGATCGGTTTATAAAACGCATTCCTTGCTGAAACAGATATCCCCGCCTCAAGTAATGCCATATATGTAAAAATTTGACCAATAGTATTAGTTAAACCATTTGTATCCGATCCATAACTTACTAGTACTATTCTAGGAATTACCAAGCCCATTATTATGATGACTAACTGACTAACAAATCCAAAAACAGAATTTGTTATCGTCTTTTTCTTCGCATCCATTTTCTTCCTATCCGATTACACGTTTGATCAATTTCTTAGCCTTTCCGGACAGTGATAAAGTTTGATTGTTTGCTAACATATCAGAATAGGCTTTTGCCTCATCTCTATCTGAGACAAAAACTTCAAAAACAATTGGGTGATCTGACCTTTCTGTAAAAGCATCAACTAATCCCTCAAACTCTTGCTGGGTCCTCGCTGATAAGTACATAAAGCCACAGGTTTTTGCCCAGCCTTCAGCATTACGATAATGTCCCGCTGCTGCTATATATTTATCAATTTTTTTGTGATCTCCACCCCAAATTTTGAACTCCACTCCACCAGCATTATTTATAATCAATATTCTTAAATTGTTTTTTATATGTCGAATACTAATTGAATTTATATCATATAAGAAAGATAAATCACCGATGATCATAAATGACATTTTATCTGTAGCAACACTTTGCCCAATAAGAGTAGACATGCCGCCATCTATACCAAATGCACCTACATTTGAATAACACTCGATTGATGGATCAACATGAAACATATTCCACACTCGAAGGCTGTTAAGAATTGAAAACTGCAAAATAGAATTTGCTGGCAACTTTCCACATAAGTATTGCGCAACAGAAATTGCCGAAAAAGGGACCTTTACATTTAAATTTATCAATTGGCATAATGCTAACCATTTATTGTACAATTCATGCGAAGAAGTTTTATTAGGTATTTGCCTATTCAAATCGATAAAGAACTCTAATTCCGACATTCGAATCGTTTTTGTTAACTTGTCATATGTATCTACTATTCTCCCGTCTGGTGATACTCTCCAATGTTCTATCCCTTGAATATCCATTCTAGAAAAGAGATTATAAAACGGATAGTCACCAGTTTGGCCCCCTATTGTGATAAGTAATTCCGGCTGTAATTCATTGACAAAATTTTCAAAATTCATCACAAGAAGCGGTATATTCCCTTGTATTGAATAATGACCATGATAATTTGAAAGATGATTTGTATATACAACAACATTGTTCTTTTCACAAAACTCTTCAATTGCATTTTGAAGATTAATTTCAAAGGGAAAGTGTTCACCTATACAAATCATTATTCTTTTATTCTTTAGTAGATCTCCTAAACCTTCCCCTCTTTCAATGCGCTTGATTATTTTATTATCATCAAATGATGATTTGTTTATTGGGAAATCAAGCCACGGTACACATAATTGCACAGGACCAAACGAACCGTCTGTTAATGAGAGAATTGATTCATTTACTAATCTCGTTGCATGAATAACATCATTTTCATCACTAATACACGGAAGAACAAATGACTGTTTAACACAATCTTTCGGCAGCGATGCCTGATCCGGTGCTTGCATATATTCCTGATATGTAAATCTTGGGTGTTTACACATTGATATCGCTAATATTGGCACCTTTTTATAAAATGCTTCAGTTAATCCAGGAATATAATTTCTGGTCGCTTGAGCGCTCGTGCATGATGTTACAATTGGTTTTCTATATTGAAGATATAGACCAATTGCAAAATAAAGTGCACTACGTTCGTCTACAATCGAATAACAAGTAAAGAAAGGATCATCCTGCACCATTTTGATTAGTGCTTGATTCGTTCCTCCCGGACTTATTACAATATAGTTTAATTGATGCGCCTTAAGCATTTGAACAATTATTTCTATGTTTTTAATGTTATCCATTTTGATACCTCAAATCATTTTATCGAGTAACCACCATCTATTACAATTGTTTGGCCAACCATAAAATTGCATGCATCACTTAAAATAAACACAGCTAGTTCAGCCACTTCTTCTGGTAAGCTTACACGATTTAACAGATTTTGATCACAAAATGTATTATGTCCTTGATCTAATGAAAATTGCTGCATCTCAGTTTTGACTATACCAGGCGCTATAGCATTTACTAAAATATTGTTTGGAGCCAGTTTCGCACCTAAGCCCTGTGTTAGTCCTCTTATATCCCACTTGACCATTCTATATGGATATGTAGCACCAACAAATCCGCCTTGAGAATCAATAAAAACTATTTTCCTATATGCTCCCGACAAACGTTTGATTAACCAACGTTTACATAATTCCTGAGTAAGAAAAAAAGCTCCTTTACTATTTGTTTCATAAATAGATTGCCATTCTTCTTCTGAAACATTTGGGAAAAACTCTCGAGGTTGTATCCCCGCATTGTTTATTAGACAGTCAAGTTGCCCCTCCGTCAAGCGGTTAACTTCATCTAGTTTTTCCTCTAGTACATCTATTTCTTTTATGTCCCATTGTATATATTCGCAATATTTTATTTCATTAGCTGCTTTTTTTAATTTTTCTATATTCCTACCAGTGATTATTACTTTCGCACCACATTCTCCGCACTTCTTTGCAATCTGATATCCTATACCACTGGATCCTCCAGTTACTAATACACTTTTCCCTTTTAATATATCTGGATAGTTGATTTTCGAAACATTAATCTCATTATAACCACCATACTTTACTATAGATCGTATTTTTTTTATACTACGGATTATTTTCATAATAATCTCTCCAGATAAAGATTGTTTAAAAAGGATTTATTGCAGTTTTCATCTGTTATACATTTAACTTGATATAGCCAGTCTCATTTTATCTGTTCGCTTTTCTGCAAGCCAAGAAACAACAAAAATATACAAAGGAGTATTTAATATAGCGGGATACGCATATCTCATTTCTGCATATACAGGCGAAAGAACGCAAGAAAAGAAAACTGCTATTGGCAAAGAAAACAATAAAAACAAATTATGGATTTTGCGCTTTATTCCATAACATAAAAGCAGCAAATTGATAAAAGTATAAACTCCTATCCTTCCGAATGATCCAAGAACAGGTATCTTTCGTATTCCATTTAATACTTTGGCATTCCCTTATTTATATTCTTCAGCTTATCTAATATGTATTTCTGTCTTATCCTTTTCCCATTGGATATACTGATTTGTTAATAATCTCATCCAGATCGTCCTGTAAGCTGTTGACTTTTTTTTGAATCATTACATGTAGACCAGCAACTTCAATTCGTATGTCATTCTGTCTGTTTATTTCATCAATAGTAAATTGTATTGCCTCTTCTGTTATCATTTCTTTTCCATGTATCAAATGATGATAATTCAATCCATTATACAATCCTTCAAATTTCCTGCTATATGAAACAGGCAATACAGGAACGCCCGCCGAAATAGCAGCTATTGTTGAATGCATTCTGGCTCCGACAAAGAATCCCATATTCGATATATAAGATTTTGCATCTATAGGATTATCAAATGCCGGAGCTACTATTGTTTCAGGAAACTCTTTGTGAAGATTGTTTATAATTTGCCAGTCATCATCATGAGGATGTGGTTCCATATCAATCACATGAGGAATCAGATGAACTATACAGTTTTCTTGTGAACAGTAGTGTTCCAAAATGGAATATATATATTTCTTATAGTCTATCGTTAATCCAAATTGATTCTCGCTGGTAAATCCACCTTTCCAAAGAAGTCCGGATATATTGATCCCTAGATTCCATGTTTCTTTGTTATCAAATGTGTATCTTGATTGATCATAAGGCAACATGAAGGCCAGGTCGATATGTTCCTTAATGGTTCTCCTTATTCCAATACTGTTTAGATATTCTATTGACGCCTGATCTCGTGAAAAAACCACCTCTGCACGATAGAGCACTTTAGTTGCTCTAATCAGGTTTTCTTTATGATTATATGGACCATATGTTTGTGGCAGTAACACATAATGTTTGTTAAACAATTCCGTTTTCCATTTTTGTTTAATCAGCCATGAACAATACTCCTTCGAATATATATCCGAAAAACTATCACCCATAGTCACATCAAAAATGACATCACATTTCCTCACTGCTCGTACCCATCTGAGCTTTGGATCTTTAACTTTTGCCGGAAAGATTCTATTAAATTGAATATTCGGAAAACATTTCGGCATTGCTCCCAATTCTGTATCCCATGTGAATACCGAAATTTTTATGTTATTCTTTTTTCTGTATTCTTCCAAAAAATGAATAAACGAATATGATAGTGCCTCACAACCTTTGTTCGGTGAATAGAATTCAAACCCCATCAAGCCAATATTCAATTCTTTTGATTTCTTTCTTTCCATTCACTTATCCACTCCAAGTATTTATATGCCAAGTCTTCTGTTGGTTCTAACATCATCCCTTCTGCCCATTCATTCCATGCATTAAGAAACATATATTCCTCTTTTTTTGCTTTATCCATATAATGCATAAATAATTCTTTTTTATAAGATGAAATGATATATCCTCTTTCCTTATGCCGAGATGTATTATCCCATTCAAACCATATGCTAGGAATAATCTCATCGTCAGATTTATATGTTTGTATTTTGTGCTTCATCAATCTTGTCCCATCATACATCAATGGCTTTTTTCTTATTCCCAAATCACACATTTTCCCTAAAATTCTTTTTTTTGTTAATTTGTAGAACGATTTGTTAAGATCATTAAAAGCATTGATCTGAATAGAAGGCTCCCGAAATAATACTTTTTGCGTTAATCTTGATAAATTTTTCTTATATTCTTCATATGATATATCTCCCATAAATGTTTCAATAAAATATATACCATCAAAACCTTCTTCCTTACTACGCATATTCCAATAATCAAACATTGCCCTTTTTTCTTTGAAATTACTAGAATAAGTACAAAACAAAGGTTTATTCTCCTTCTTTTCGTAACGCTCGTCTCGGAAAAATTTAAGTAAATAGCGAAAATGCCTTTCCCAATCTTCTTTTAACCCATATTCTAAAGGCATTATAATTTCACTTTTTCCTTCCCAAGATCTTATCCAAGGATGATTCGCCCAACAGAAAAAAAAAGGTTGATTGATATCTTTCCATTTCAACAAATTTTCAGCTGGTTTTTCCAGGAGTAATTTGCCTTTGAAATAGTAATGATAGTATATTAATCCATCTACTTTATATTTGTTCTGTAAAGATAGCTGCCACTCCATAGTTGATTTATCAAGTAGATTATAATAATTTTGATTAAGTGGTATTTTGGGCTGGATGTGTTTACTGAAAAGAGGTTTCGCTCGTTTAACATTTGTCCATTCAGTAAAACCTTCCCCCCACCATTTATTGTTTTCAGGAATTTCATGAAATTGAGGTAAAAAAAAAGCAAAAAATTTCATTAAACATCGGTCTCCATTTGTATATTGTTGAATGTATATCCTGATCATTCAATTATGGGCTATCCTTTTCTTACTCACCTGAAAAAAACACTTGGCTAAAATTTTTAATCCTATTCGTTTTTTTTCTATATATTCATACATCCTACTTTTA
>Ga0310690_10010349_pt1 | contig 11609 bp, 11 predicted proteins | sample AusTroGonzalo_MG_2_FD_207661 | JGI IMG/M metagenome (GOLD analysis project Ga0310690, IMG submission 207661) | Bovine rumen microbial communities from tropical cattle in Woodstock, Queensland, Australia - Gonzalo_04 (v2) (version 2) | ecosystem: Host-associated > Mammals > Digestive system >...
TCGACGATGCCACCATCCTCGGCTTCCACGCCCTGGAGTTCATCCTCTTCCGCAATGGTCAGCCTCGTAAGGTGGCTGAGTTCCAGGCCAACGACACCTACACGGGCTTTGGCGACATCACCGGTGAACAGGAACTGAAGTACGCACAGACCATCTGCGCCCTGCTCAAAGAGCGTACCTTCCAATTACAGGTTGCCTGGGAGGGAGAGAAGAATGCCAACCGCGCTGCTGTCGTAAAAGCCGCCGGGCTCTAATACACCACAGAGAACGGCCTGTCGTTTGGTGACAACATGAAACAGGCTGGCAAGAACAGCAAGAGCACCTTTGCCAGTCTGACTGATGCCATCTCACAGGTTTTGTCTGACGATGAGGGCAGTTGTTTCGGCATCTGCAACGAGGTGGGGACTGCCAAGATTGCCAACCCCTTTGCCAATGCTGATATCGCCTACGTGGAATCACCTTACAGTTATAACTCCATCACGGACTTCCGCGACAACATCCGTTCCATCCGTAACGTATGGCTCGGCTCTACCAACAGCACTGCCAACGACTACAGTTTCCACACCTTCTTTGCCAGTGTGAAGCAGGATGCCGTCAACGAGGCTGTCGAGAAAGCGTATGTCTCTGCCATCGAGGGCATCAGCAACATGCCGGCTCCCTTCGTGAAATACTGTAGTGTGGTCTGGGGCAAGAACTTCGACGACCCGGACAACTGGGAATCAACAACAGAATAATCATTGATCTATGAGGACAAGCAAGAATCTATTGAGACTCATCGCTGTCGGGCTGTTGGCAACACCGTTGCTGACAGCCTGCTCCGATGATGAGAGCACAGGTGGCCTGGGAGAACTGACACCCGCTGAAGAGTTTTTTGGCAAGGCCACTGGTAACTTCACTGCCGAGGAATGGTTCCCTGGCGGTGAGTTGGGTACGACGGAGAAAGCCAGTTATTCTGCAGCCACTCCCGCCGTAGAAAAAATCGTCGGTATGGTAGAGGACTTCAATACCGGTGAGGACTTCTTTGAACATCTGTACACATTTGAGCAAGAGCCCCGTAAGGGTCTCGGTCCTACCTGGGTGCGCAACAGTTGTATCGCCTGTCATCCGTCGTACGGACATGGTAAGCGTCAGACGGAATACCGTGCCAACACCATCGGCAATGGCTATCTGCTCGTGATCTATCATCCCGACAACAATGCCTACGTCTCTGAGGTAACGGGTATGCCGCAGACGGCAGCCATGAAACCTTTCAAGGCTCCTATCGACGAGACGCAGATACAGATAGAATGGAAGACAGTCACAGAGATGGAGAGCGGTCTGGCCATGACCTTCCCCGACGGAGAAAGTTATTCACTCATCTATCCTGAGGTACGCATCCCACAGTCAGCCTTCAACACAAACCCGAAACCAGACAACTACGACGTGCGTCTGGAATCCACCATCGGTATTTATGGCACAGGACTCCTTGATGCCATCGACGACGAGGAGATTGAGAAGCAATGGGCTGCCGAGGCATCTTACGTAGAATTGAACCCTGCTCTTTGGGACAAGGAGGCGGGTAAGTTCAAAGCCAGTGCCTATTATTCTGCACCCTACAACGACACAGGTTCGCATCACGGTGACCACGGTCCGCTAAAGCGCTTCACTTATGCCATGACCAGAGGCACCCTACAGGATGGTGCCGGTGCCAATGCCATCTGGAACATCACCAACGTGACCCGTTCTGACCGTCACTGGCTCTACTCCACGACTGCTTGGGCTAAGGCCCAGAGCGAGGATCCTGAAGTCATCCAGTACATCAAGGAACATGGTGAGCCTGCAATGAGTATCCTCCACCCCTATTATGCCGACGGCACAGACGAAGGAATTGCAGCCCGCGTCTTCGAAGTGCTCAACACCCCCTCTTTTTCCTTTAGGGAAACCTTCGAAAAATATCTGTTGAACGATGCGCCCTATAATGGTGCAGAGGAAATGAGCGACAAACAATATTATCAGTTTATGGTATGGCACCGTGGTCTGGCCGTTCCTGCTGCACGTAACCTGAACGACGAGTACGTGCAGCGTGGCAAGGAACTCTTTAAGCAGATGGGATGCGCCCAGTGCCACCGTCCTTCTTGGAAGACGGGTGCCGACAACATGTGGGTAGATGCCGCCACAAAATCCTACGCCAAGAGCATCGGCAAAGATGCCGCCAAGATGCTGCCCAAATACCCCATGCAGACCATCTGGCCCTACACTGACATGGTACAACACCGGTTGTTTATGAAGAATGACATCCGAACGGGTTGGTGCCGTACTACCCCACTCTGGGGACGCGGACTGTCGCGTCGCCTGACGGGAGCAGATGACCGTTTGCACGACTGCAGGGCACGTACCGTCATTGAGGCCATCATGTGGCACGCCTACTCCAAGCAGTCGGATGCCTATAGATCGACGGAGAAATTCTATAATCTCTCCAAAGAAGATCGCGATGCCGTCGTCAGGTTCATCGAGTCCATCTAAAAAGGGAAAAAGATGTCAACTTCTTGGCTTTTTGCAAAATTTCGGACTTCAGACTTCAAATATCAAATTAATTTTGTACCTTTGCAGCCGAAAATAAGAAAAATCATGAGTCAAGAATTGAAACATCTCGATTTTGGACACGCAAAGGCAGATATTTTCTGCTTCGATAATGGTACGGAAGCCAAAGAGTACCACGCCATGATTCGCGTGGTTACTCCTGGACTTCCTTTCGCCCAACAGTTGGATGCGGTCCTCAACGCCTATAGCCAACTCGTAAACAACCAGTTGCAAGGCACTTCGGCAGTCTTCAAGCGTTATTTCCTCAGTGATGCAGCCAACCAAGCCGACGACGTGGTGCTGGCAGATGTCACTGATTGTGCCAAGAGTATCATCGAGCAGGCTCCCCTCGACGGGACGAAGGTGGCTCTCTGGGTCTATCTGATGTCGGGTGTTCAGACACGAATCACCAACAGCGGCCTATACGAGGTGAGTCACGGACAGTTCCGTCATCTGTGGAATGCCAGTGTCCACAACCTCGCCGCCAACTCTGAGTATCAGATGCGACTGCTCTTTAATGAATACGTCATGCAACTGGCCGAGGAAGGCTGCAAACTCTCCGACAACTGCATCCGCACGTGGCTCTTCGTCAACGATATCGACCTGAACTATGGTGGTGTGGTCAGGGCCCGCAATCAGGTATTTTTTACGCAGGGTCTGACTGTTCATACACATTTCATCGCCTCCACTGGCATCGGAGGTCGCCAACAGGATCCCAATGTGCTTTCTCAGATGGACAACTACGCCATCGCAGGCATTCAGCCAGAACAGATCCATTATCTCTATGCCCCAACCCACCTCAATCGCACCAGTGATTACGGTGTGAGTTTCGAGCGTGGCACCTACATCGACTACGCCGATCGCCGCCATGTCTTTATCTCGGGTACGGCCAGCATCAACAACAAGGGTGAGGTGATGTTCCCTAAGGATGTGGAGCGCCAGACACGTCGCATGTGGGAAAATGTGGAGACGCTACTCGGCGAGGCCGACTGTACGTACGATGATGTCTGCCAGATGATCGTTTATCTGCGCGACATCTCCGACTATCAGACTGTCCGCACCCTTTATCAGGAACGGTTCCCTGACAAGCCCCTCGTCATCGTTCAGGCTTCCGTCTGTCGTCCAGGCTGGCTCGTAGAGATGGAGTGTATGGCTATCAAGGCTGTCGATCAGCCCACCATGCCAAAGTTCTGACGCGAACATTGGCCGCAAATCCTGCAAAAAGATGACTATTATGAACGGTATCAAGATTGTTGTAGGTGACATCACAACATTGAAAGTAGATGCGATTGTCAATGCAGCAAACAGGACGTTGCTTGGTGGCGGCGGTGTGGATGGTGCCATCCATCGGGCGGCTGGAAGAGAACTGCTGAAGGAATGTATGACCCTTGGCGGTTGTGAGACAGGCCAGAGCAAGATGACCGATGCCTACAATCTGCCCTGCAAGAAAGTAATCCACACGGTAGGTCCCATCTGGTATGGTGGTCATCACGGAGAACGTGAACTTCTGGCATCCTGTTATGATACAGCAATGAAACTGGCAGAAGATAATGGCCTACAGAGCATTGCTTTCTCCTGTATCAGCACAGGTGTCTATGGTTTCCCAAAGGCCGAGGCTGCCAAGATAGCCACAAAGGTTTTGACGAAGCATCTGCAAGATGGCTATCAGGGCGAGATCATCGTCTGCTGTTTCTCGGAGCAGGATGCCGAGTACTATCAATTCCTTTAATCAAATGGTCTGGGAACTCAAAAGCGGAGCCACTATGGACTCCGCTTTTGATATCTGTAACCATATAGACATTACTTAGCGTAGGCAACGCTACGAGTTTCGCGAATGACGGTAATCTTCACCTGCCCCGGGTAGGTCATCTCGTTTTGTATCTTTGTGGCAATCTCTCCGCTTAGAGCCTCAGTCTCGGCATCGCTCATCTTATCGGCACCGACGATGACACGCAATTCACGACCTGCTTGGATGGCGTAGGTCTTGGTGACACCAGGATAACTCATGGCAATGGCCTCCAGGTCGTTCAGACGCTTAATATATGCCTCAACAATCTCACGACGGGCACCAGGACGGGCACCGGAGATTGCATCACACACCTGCACAATAGGAGCCAACAATGTCTGCATCTCCATTTCATCATGGTGAGCACCAATGGCATTGCAGATGTCTGGTTTCTCCTTGAACTGCTCAGCAATCTTGGCCCCATAGAGTGCGTGAGGCATCTCGCTCTCCTCGTCAGGCACCTTACCAATATCGTGAAGTAAACCTGCACGCTTTGCCTTCTTCGGATTCAGACCAAGTTCTGATGCCATAACAGCGCAGAGGTTAGCGGTCTCACGTGCATGCTGGAGAAGGTTCTGTCCGTAAGATGAACGGTATTTCATCTTACCGATGATACGGATAAGCTCGGGGTGTAGGCCATGGATACCAAGATCGATAGCCGTTCGCTTACCCGTCTCAATAATCTCGTTATCGAGTTGTTTTTTAACCTTGACAACCACCTCTTCAATACGTGCGGGATGGATACGACCATCACTCACCAACTGGTGGAGGGCCAGACGGCACACCTCACGGCGAACGGGATCGAAACCACTGATAACAATTGCCTCGGGAGTGTCATCAACAACTATTTCAACGCCAGCCGCAGCCTCAAGTGCACGAATGTTACGCCCCTCACGACCGATGATACGACCCTTAACCTCATCGTTTTCGATATGGAACACGCTAACGGAATTCTCTACTGCCGTCTCAGTAGCCACACGCTGGATGGTCTGGATGACAATCTTCTTGGCTTGGGCATCAGCATTGAGTTTTGCCTCATCCATGATTTCATTGATGTAACTAGCAGCAGCAGTCTTAGCTTCGTCTTTCATCGACTCCACCAAGCGGTTCTTGGCCTCCTCGGCACTCAATCCTGAGACCTCCTCTAATTTCTCACGCTCCTTCAACTGCATCTTCTCCAGTTCCTCTGCTTTCACGCTGAGCAATTTCTTCTCGTTGTCGATACGCTGCTGCTGGTTGTCAAGTTCGTTCTTACGACGACCCAGTTCCTCCTGACGCTGGTTCAGCGAGATCTCGCGCTGCTTCAGTTTGTTCTCACTCTGCTGGATGTGCTGGTTGCGCTGTTGCACTTCCTTTTCCAACTCGCTCTTTTTGTTCAGGAATTTCTCCTTTACCTCAAGCAGTTTCTTTTCCTTGATAACATCGGCTTCCTTCGTAGCCGTCTCTACCATATCCCTATATTTCCCTTTCAGGACATAACGGAAGATAAGATATCCACCGACACCTCCCAAAGCGAGGGCGCCTGCGGCAATTAACAGTACAAAAATTAAATCCATAAAAAATCTATGTTGTTAAAATAATATTCTCCTATTTCAGAGCCTCTTCGATTTCGGAAGTCAACTTCTGGAGAATATCATGATAGGGTGCTGCATCATTCTTCCGCTTCGACCGCTCATAGAGCAATGCAATATCTATAAGAGTCATCAACGAGATAGTGTGCTCGCCCTTCCTTCCCTTATAGGCATTTGCATACGCATTGTAGCGGTCTGTGATGAGTTTGGCGGCAGCACGGTAGAACTCCTCGTCCTCCCGGTTCACCGTCACTTCTATCTCCTCATCATAGACGTGCAGTCGGATATGTAGTTTCTCTTTGTTCACTTCTGCCATCGCTTCTTCTCTTTACTGTTCGTCACTCAAGATAGCAATGCACTTGTTAACTTCCCTGATAAGTTTGGCCACCCGTGCCTTTGCACTCTCGAGATCGCCATCTGTGATTTCAATCATCTTCGCCATCTTCAGGGCCTTATAGTCGTTGTCCGCCTGAGCCAGTCTGGCTTGCAGGTCTTTCATATCCTGCTCATTCTTTTCCACCATCGCATACAAATCCTCATTCTCCTTCTTCAGTTGCTGAAACCGAAGGAGCAGGTCCCTGATACGGGTTTGGAAAGTGGCTATGATTTGCTCGCTTGAACTCATACGTAACACTATGGACTACAAAAGTATATAAAAGTTATGAAAAGTGAAAGGTGAGAAATGAAAAGTTGGAGTTCTTTACGATTATTTAACTATTCACTCCTTCACATTTCATTCTTCCTTCCTTTTTGGTTCTTTTTTCGCTAGCATTACAACTTTATAAACAAAGTTGGTAATCCATTGCTGGGAAAAGCCCAAACGCTGACTATATTGACGCACGGCCACAACAGACTTCATTACAGCAGCATCGCTATAGTCGTTCTTGTTAAAGATATCGTTCACAGTTTTCTCCGTCATGGTATAGAGCATCTTCTTCAGGAATCCTGGCAGACGGAGTTTAAACTTCATCAGGTTACCAGTGAGCATCATCAACTCCTGTGTGAAGCCCTGGAACTGCACCAGATAAGTCTGCGCATCCTGCATCTTCTTACAACGCTTGCGGAGGCTCGAGTCAATTTCCTTAAAGAAATCGTCATCCATGCCATACATACTCTTCAGCATGTTTTTACAACGACTCCGTTCACCTACACCTAATTTGTTATTAACCGTCGGCACCTTCAGTGTGGCTTTGAATACCCGCAGGTCAGGCAGAGCAGCCAGATTAGTAATACCGAGGTCAGCAGCCATCGCTGCCTGGAAATACACACGGATTAAGGTCATGAAGTCTTCCATGCCACCAACCTTGTACTCTCCCTCTTTCTTTCCAAATAATTTATTCCAAAATCCCATGTTTTATACTTTTTATACTATTTTGGCTGCAAAGTTACTCAAAAATATTCTATTTTTCGTGGAAACTCCGAAAAAAAGTAGTAACTTTGCAGCGAATAATAAAATAATAACGAATTATCGTGCAAGCCAAATGCCATAAAAACGAGTTTTTAATGGCTGAGGCGCCGCCGATATAGCCTATTTGAACATTAAGAATATGAAAGGAATAGTACTTGCTGGCGGTTCAGGAACCCGCCTCTACCCCATCACAAAGGGCATCAGTAAACAATTGATTCCGATCTTCGACAAACCGATGATCTATTATCCCATCTCGGCTCTGATGCTGGCCGGCATCCGCGAGATACTGATTATCTCAACCCCCTACGATCTGCCAGGGTTCAAACGGCTTTTAGGCGACGGCTCTGAATTGGGTGTTCATTTCGAATATGCCGAACAACCATCTCCTGATGGACTGGCTCAGGCTTTCATTATCGGTGAAGAATTTATCGGTGACGACTGTGCCTGCCTCGTCTTGGGTGACAACATTTTCTATGGTTCCGGATTCACAGGACTCTTGCGCCAAAGTGTCGAAAATGCAGAGAAGCACGGGTTAGCCACCGTCTTCGGCTACTATGTGAACGACCCAGAGCGCTATGGCGTGGCAGAATTTGACAAGGACGGCAACTGTCTGAGCATTGAGGAAAAGCCCGAACATCCCAAATCCAACTATGCCGTCGTAGGTCTCTACTTCTATCCCAACAGTGTGGTGGAAATTGCCAAACATATCAAACCTTCTGCCCGTGGAGAGTTGGAGATTACAACTGTTAATCAGGAATATCTCGCCCAACATAAACTAAAGGTACAGACACTGCAGCGTGGTTTTGCTTGGCTCGACACCGGCACCCACGATTCCCTCTCTGAAGCCTCCACTTTCATTGAAGTTATCGAGAAGCGCCAAGGTCTTAAAGTGGCCTGTCTGGAGGAGATTGCCTTCAAGCGCGGCTGGATCAGCAAGGAGAAACTCATTGAAGTCGCCAAGCCAATGGCCAAGAATGACTACGGCAAGTATCTACTTAGCATCGCCAAATGAATAAATCCTCGCCAGCTGGCGAGGATTTATTCATTTAGAAAACTCTTTGATGGCAGTGACAAGGGCTGTGGGATTGCCCATATCGTACATCCGACCTTGAAGCCGGATTCCCATCATGCCACAACGCTTACGGACGGCCTCAAGGGCAGAGGTCAGTTCTATCTCTGTCACATGATCACCATCAATCTCCTTCTGCATGATGTCCTCATGCAACTGGGCAAAAACCTCTGGCGTGAGAATATATTGACCAAAGACACTATAATACTCTTTCTCGCCATCCTTGTTGCGCACACCGAGATACTCTTCAGCATAACTGGCCTTGGGTTTCTCCTGCATCACCGACACATTGAGGACGGTATGAGCCTTGTCTTCCCAAACACCATGCAGGATACCATAGCGGCTGACTTCTGCCAAAGGAATAGGATGGATACTCACCATCAGGGAATTGTAACGTTCATATTCCTCTACCATCTGGAGAGCGCAGGGCTTGTTGGAGTCACTTCGATAGAGTGTATCGCCCAAAAGTAGCATCACGGGTTCATTGCCTGCAAACTGAGCAGCCTGATAGACGGCGTGACCGAAACCACGCTTTTCTCTCTGATAGACATAGTGGAGACGCTTGCCAATGTCAAGGATATGGTTCTCGTACTCCTGTGCCTCAGGATTCAGTTTACGAAGATGTTCCTCGGAAAGCGGATGCTCGAAATAGTCGGCATACTGCTGACGTTCCTCTTCTGAACCAAGCACAAGACATATTTCCTCAATACCACTCTGGATGAGTTCTTCGAGCAGGATAAGGATGACTGGGCGTACCATACCATCAGGACAGGGGATGGGGAAGAAATCTTTCTTTAAGGCACGGGTGGCTGGATAGAGGCGAGTACCGAAACCTGCCACAGGAATAATAGCCTTTCGCACCGTATGAACAGGTTTCAGAGTTAATGTATAAGCCTTCATGCCATGCTCATTCAGATAATCCACCAACTGCTGTTGGGCTTCTTCACTGCGAGCCAGGAACTGCACAGAGCCATCACCATGCGAACCGACGCCCTTACCACCCCACACCAATGGTTGGATGGCGGGATCCTGTAGTACGCTGTGGAGTTTTGGCGACCACAGGGCCGTTGACATCGGTGCCACCTTCTCGTCGAATAGGGCCTCAGCCTCAGTCATCAGTTTGCCCAAAGCCTCAGCATCACCTTCTGCCATATATTTGATGGCCTTATCGACAATCTCAATATTCAACTTTCCCAAAGCCTCATGCTCTGCCCGCTCAGCATCGGTGCTGGGGAATGGGTATGCCTTGTTCAGGTCGGAGAGGATTTTGATGGTATCCTTCTCAGCACAAAGGTCGGCAAAGACCCAGTAGAGATGTTTCTTCACATTGAGCGAGCGCACCTCAACCTCATCTCCGTCGAAAGTCATCAGATTAGGCTTCACACCGAATGCGCAGGCCTGGTCCAGACGTCCGCAACGGCTACTGGTACGAAGTTCGCCCACATAGGCGATATTCATCTCGCCCAGCGTATTCAGATTGAGATTATATAATAAGTTGAACGCGCGCGCAACAAGCACACAGATGGCAGCACTACTGGAGAGACCGCTCTTCATGGGGAGTGTCATTCCCGTAATCTTGATGCGAACACCACCCACCTTGTACCATTCGAGCATATAGGAGGCGACACCCGCGCAATAGCAGAAGAATGAGCCGCTTTTGGCGATACGCTTCAACTCCATTTCGTCCATCCTACAAGAAAAATCCTGCCAAAGACCCTTAATCTCAGGCGCAACACTATATAACTCAAAGATACTGGATTTTTCGACCTCGGCATAGATGCCCTGTTCGATACCAGTCACGATAGCCGCACCCGGAGCGATGTCGGCATTCATCGTTCGATAGTGACCCGCCCAGTCAGTATGTTCTCCAAATAGGCACAGTCGGCCCGGAACAAATAGTTTCATCTTCATTTTACCGTTTTAGTGATGCAAAGATAATAAAAAAACAACAGATTAGATATATTTTGAAGATTTTTTGCGATTTTATTTGGTGGTTTCAACAAAAATGCATACTTTTGTCCCCGAATTATTAACAAAATTAAAATTTATTGCCTATCGAAACAGACTTTACTCAGAACAAACAAACTGAAGTATGAGTACATTCCAAGAAATGACCGACGAACAGTTGGCATTGCTTTACATCGATGGTAATAACAAGGCATTCGACGAATTGCTTTCTCGTGTACAAGACAAAGTATTCACCTACATCATGTATTTGGTGAAGGATGAAGACGTGGCCAATGACCTGTTCCAAGAGACTTTTATCAAGGCTATCACGAAACTGCAAAACGGACTCTATACAGACTCCGGCAAATTCCTGTTCTGGATAAATCGCATCGCCCATAACGTCATCATCGATTATTTCCGTGCCGTCAAGGGCGAGCATATCATTGAACCCACGAAGGACAACGACCTGCAAAACCTGAAGGGTGTATCGGTGATGGATACCTATCGTGAGAGCGAGATGGTGAACGAACAGGTGAAGAAAGACGTGAAACGACTGATGAATGCCCTGCCCGAATCGCAACGGGAGGTAGTCTATATGCGTTTCTTCCAGCAGATGTCGTTCAAGGAGATTGCCGAGGAGACTGGCGTGAGCATCAACACTTCATTAGGTCGTATGCGTTATGCGCTCATCAACCTGCGAAAGATGACGAGACAACATCAGGTGAACCTGAACTTAGAGTGAACGTAAATCACGGATAACCTGTTCGGGATCCTTGGCACCAAACACATAACTGCCGCTGACGAGTACATCGACACCAGCAGCCACCAAGCGCGGAGCCGTCTCACCTTGTACACCGCCATCCACCTCAATCAGAGTCTGACAACCCTTTTCTGTGATCAACTGACGCAGACGTTTCACCTTGTCAATGGTGTTCTCAATGAATTTTTGTCCGCCAAAACCTGGGTTGACACTCATCAGCAGCACCATCTCCACATCACCGATGATATCCTCAAGTACCGACACGGGAGTCGAGGGATTCAGCGTGACGCCAGCCTTCATGCCAGCATCATGAATCTCCTGAATGGTACGATGTAGATGGACTGTCGCCTCCACATGCACATTCATCATCATGGCACCGAGTTTAACAGTGTGTTGGATGTAACGTTCAGGCCGGTCTATCATATAGTGAACGTCGAGAGGCTTCATACAAGCCTTGGCAACTGCCTCAAGCACAGGGAAACCGAAAGAGATATTCGGAACAAAATAGC
>Ga0310690_10010350_pt1 | contig 11608 bp, 11 predicted proteins | sample AusTroGonzalo_MG_2_FD_207661 | JGI IMG/M metagenome (GOLD analysis project Ga0310690, IMG submission 207661) | Bovine rumen microbial communities from tropical cattle in Woodstock, Queensland, Australia - Gonzalo_04 (v2) (version 2) | ecosystem: Host-associated > Mammals > Digestive system >...
CCGCCGTCGTTCCAGATTACCGCGTGGGGCTGGAGTTCCCGGACCATCCTGTAGGTTTCGGGCCAATGGTAGTAGCTGGTCCGGTCTATCCTGCGAGTCTCGTTGGCCCCGCCGTACCAGCCGTCGCCGCCGTTGGCGCCGTCGAACCACACCTCAAAGATGTCGCCGTAATTGGTGAGGAGTTCTTTTAACTGATTCCGGAAATAGGTCACGTATTCCGGCCGGCCATACTCCGCATGGTTCCGGTCCCAGGGGGAGAGATAGACGGCAAATTTGAGGCCCTCTTCCCGGCAGGCATCGGCCAGTTCCCGCACCACATCGCCTTTTCCGTCCTTCCAAGGTGTGTTTTTCACACTGTATTCCGTATAGGCCGATGGCCACATGCAGAAGCCGCTGTGATGTTTGGCGGTGAAGATGATACCCTTCATGCCCGCCTGTTTGCACACCTTCACCCACTGCCGGCAATCCAGGTCTTCCGGGTTGAACAGGCTCAGGTCTTCATTGCCGAAACCCCATTCCTGATCCGTATACGTATTCAGGGAATAGTGGATGAACGCATACATTTCCAGGTCCTGCCATTCAAGCTGGTTTTCACTGGGCAGCGGGCCATACGGCTCCGGCCTGATAGTGCAGGCAGTAAGGAGCAATAGAGGTAATAAGAGGAGTGGTTTGTGCATGATTACAATGACGTTTTACAAACTTACACATAATCCTGCGTTTTCGGGAACAAAATCGGCCCTTTTTGTTTCCGAACTGGCAAAAGCGGGCCGTTCGGCAACATAAAAGCCGATATTTGTCGCCGAAAATGATGGTAAATTCGTATTTTTGTCAAAAATGAGCCCATGCTATGATAAAAAGGCTTTTAGTTTGTGTTATAGTCCTTGCGGCTTTGTGTGGCTGCAGTAAGGAGCCATCCCTGGAGCTCGACCCCGGGCAGAGTTTCGTAGTTGGCGCGGAAGGCGGCACTGTAAAGATTTCCTTCACGGCCCGTCGGGACTGGACGGCGGAACTGGTGGACTCACGGGCATCGGCCTGGATGGGAATCTCTCCTTCCTCCGGAAAGAAAGGCTCGGTGGTAATCACGGTCTCCGTGAGCGGGAATGCCAACTACGAAGACCGTTCGGCGGTGCTGGCGATTTCTTGCAATGAAAAAACGGAGACCGTTACAGTCTCGCAAAAACAGAAAGACGCCATTCTCCTAAAAGGAGACAGCGTAAAGATTCCGATAAATGGCGGAGTCTTTGACATCAAACTGGATTCCAACGTGGATTACGAGGTGGGGATAGATGCCGATTGGATTAGCAAAGCCACATCGAAGACCCTGGTTTCATACACCCATTCTTTTAACGCGGACCCTTTGCCTGAAAACATCGCGAAAAGAACCGCGAACATCAGTTTCACCGATGCCCGGGGGGTGTTGTCAAAGACCGTTTCTGTTGTCCAGGAATTGACGCAGATCAACTTTCAGAACGCGACAGTCAAGGCAATCTGCGTAGAGAAATGGGACAGGAACGGCGATGGAGAACTCTCCGAAAGAGAGGCTGCGGCCGTTACTACGCTGGATCTGGCTTTCCAGAACAACAAAAGCATCAAATCCTTCGACGAGCTGGCTTATTTCACCGGTTTGACAGAAATCCTCAGCGAAGAATTCTACAACTGCATTTCCCTCAAAAGCATCACCATTCCGGAAGGCGTCAAAATCATCGGGAAACAGGCCCTGGCAGAATGCACGTCCCTGCAGCAGATTAAGTGCCTGCCATCCGTTCCGCCGGAATGTGGTATGCGGCTCCTCTACTCTTCTGCAAGCAAAGCCACGATTATCGTTCCGAAGGGCAAAGCAAGCATCTATCAGGAGGCGGAAAGTTGGATGAGCCTTGCCGCACGTATAACGGAAGAAGGCCATGAACCCAAGGAATTCTTCTACTGCTCCACAGACTATTCCATGGACGGAGAGGTACTTTGTCTCCAGAAAGCGACAAAGGGCAATGGCCTGGACCTGGTATTCCTGGGGGATGGCTACGTAGATAAGGATTTGGTCCCGGGAGGTCGCTTTGAGACCCAGATGTCCCAGTGGATGGAATACTTTTTCTCGTATGAACCCTACGCTACGTTCCGGGAATGGTTCAATGTCTATCTGGTAAAGGTAGTATCCAAGAACCGCGTTTACGGGAGCAACGATTCCGAAAGGACCCTCACCGAAACTTTTACCAATGGACACATCACGGCCAAGTATGCTGCTTGCCACAAATATGCAGAAAAAGCTCCGCGTTCGAGAACAGATCGTCCATGGACTGCCGTTTTCGCGAACTGTCCGGAAAATGCCGGCACCGATAGCTTCTGCGCCATGGCCCCAGGCAGCTGCGATGCATTCATTTTAGACGGCTTCAACTATCGGCCGTCGGTACTGATCCACGAGTTGGGCGGGCACGGAATCGCCCATCTGGCCGATGAGTACCCTGAAGGCAACCCCGGGGCGCCGGACAACCCGAAGACCTTCGTCGAAAGTTATCATAACATAGGATACTGGTACAATGTGGACTGGCGCAATAACATCAGAACGGTCCGATGGTCACGTTTTATTGCCGATTCGCGTTATGCATCCGAGCAATTGGGCATTTTTGAAGGGGCGGGAACCTACCCTGCCGGCATCTATCGTTCCACAGAGAATAGCATGATGAGGGACGATTTCGCCCCTGGGATAGTATTCAATCCCCCCAGCCGTGAAACCATCTACCAGAACATCATGCGCTGGGGTGTGGGCGAGGACTGGAAATACGACTACGAGACCTTCGTTGCGGTGGACGAAGCCGGACGGAATCAGGCGAAAGCCTTTGCCAACGCCGCCAGGACTGCAGTCAAACACGGGCCGATGATGCCCGAAGAACTGCGGAAGCCGGACCGGCCTCCCTTCTTCGTGGATGAATCGGTCCGGGAAATCCTAATATCCCCCGACGGCCAAATCAGCTTTATCTACTAGGCAGGTCGCAATTAATTCCCACAAATTCCTTATCTTTACAAAACGAAAACCGAAATCACATGAAACTCAGCACCTGCCTCTTGACTTTAGCCCTGGCCGCGGCCCTTTGCGGCTGCGCGCAAAAGCCCGCTCCCCTCAAAACCTGCATTTTCCCTGGCGACTACCCGGACCCTTCCATCCTCCGGGACGGAAACGACTTCTATATGACACATTCGTCGTTCACCTATTTCCCGGCCCTGCTGGTGTGGCATTCCACGGACCTGGTGCACTGGGAGCCCATTTCGCGGGCCGTGGAGGAGGGGGATTATTCCATCTATGCCCCGGACCTCTGCAAGGTGAATGGAAAGTATTATATATACTATCCCACCAGCCGGGGAGAGAATTACGTGGTCACGGCCGATAACCCCCGCGGGCCCTGGAGCGCGCCGATTAAGCTGGATGTGGGCGGCATTGATCCGGGACACGTGGTTGCCGAGGACGGACAGCGCTACCTGTACACCAACAACGGCTTTGTAACGCCGCTCACTCCGGACGGACTGGCAGGCGCCGGCCGGCCGAAGAAAGTTTATGACGGCTGGCAGTATCCCGCCGAATGGGAAACCGAAGGCATGTGGCTGGAGAGTCCTAAGCTTTTCAAGCGCGGCGACTGGTACTACCTGGTGAGCGCCGAAGGCGGCACCGCCGGCCCCGTAACCAGTCACATGGTGGTGGTGGCCAGGAGCAAATCGGCCCTGGGCCCCTGGGAGAACAGCCCGCACAATCCCATGGTACACACTTACAGTGCCGATGAGCCCTGGTGGTCCAAGGGTCACGGAACCCTGGTGGACGATGCAAAAGGCAATTGGTACGTGGTCTATCATGCCTACCGCAACGGTTTCCACACCCTAGGCCGCAGCACCATTGTCGAAAGTGTGGAGTGGACCAAGGACGGCTGGCCGGTGCTCACGGAAAAAGACGGAGCAAAATGGGAACAGAAGGGGCTGCAGGGCGACTACAGCTATCTTCGCGACTATGGCAACCCGCTGCTCTGGGCGCGCTGGCAACCCGGTTTCGAGGACGGCACCCTCATGACCACCACGGCCGTGGACGAATCCTATGAGATTACCGCCAGCTTCTCCGTGCCGGAAGGCGGCGCCGCCGGCCTGTACCTCTTCTACAACGAGGCTGCATACTTCGGCCTGAAATCCTGTGAATCAGATCTTTCCATCCGCATCCGAAACGAACGAAACAGCGCCAGCCTATGGAAAAAGGTGGGGAACGGAGCATGGGAACTGGTGCAGGAAGGGGCCGATGTTTCCGGCTATCACCACAACAACTTCAACGGATTCTTCGCGCTGCGTCCCGCCTATCTGCTATGCGGTGGAGCAACGCTTACAAGTTTTGACTATAGCATCCTTTGAGCAGGAGCCTCGATTAGAGGAATGGCAAGGACGAAGCGGGCACCATCCGTATAGCTGGTGTCCAGCCACACTTTTCCATCCATATTGGCCGCCATCATCCGGCAAACACTGAGTCCCAGTCCGGCTCCCTGTTTGTGTTCGTCCAGTTTCACGAAGGCTTCGAAGATGCTTTCGGCCTTTTCTTCCGGGACTCCGATACCCGTATCGGCCACAAAGAAGGTGATGTAGCCCGGATTCTCCACCAGTGAACTGCCGATGATGATTTTTCCGCTGGAAGTGTATTTGCAGGCATTGGTGAGGAATTTCACCAGGATCTGCTGGACACGCAGGCCGTCGGCCATATAGCGGGCATCTTCGTCAATGCCGGGCTGACGGATGATCTCGATGCCCGGCGGAATACGGATTTCGGTGGATTTGATGGCCAGGCGGGCCACTTCGTTCAGGTTGGTGGAAGCCATACTCACAGCATATTCTCCCTTTTCCATATCGGCCAAGCTAAGCATATCGTTCACCATTACGGTAAGCAACTGGCAGTTGTTCATGATGTAGCCCAGGTACTCGGCCTTCTCGTCGTCCGTGATATAGCCGTCCGGCACACACAGCAGCTGCGAGAATCCAACGAGGGAATTGAGCGGGGTGCGGAATTCATGACTCATATTGTGGATGAAGGCCTCCTTCATCTTGTTGGCTTTGTCGGAGAGTTCCTTGGCTTTCTTGAGGGAGCGCAGACTGTGGTTCATCACGAAGAAGGCGAAGAGGGCCAGCGCCAGCAGCAGGAGGAAACCCGACAACAGGATGGTTTTCTTGTGGGCTTCCCACAGGTTCTCGGGGCCGTTGTGCACCAGGGTGTCGCCCGCTGGAATCCGGGAGGTATCCAGGCCGAAATGCGTCATCCCGTGATAATTGACAGTAGGGAAGCCGGCTTCCAGGAAGACAAAAGGCAGGTCGGTAGGCGCTATGCCACTGTCCACTACATCCAGGATGCGCTGATAGACGGTACGGGTATACTGCCGGGTAGTATAGCTGTAGAAACCTATCAAGTTGGTATAGTCTTCCATGTCCACCCTGTAGATGGGATAGGTAGGGGCGATGGATTCTATCATGTGCAGGGTGTTGTGGCGGGTGGCCACTTTCTCCAGATAGTCTTCCCGGCTCAGCCATGAGCCGAAGAGAACGGCGGTGCGGGGGCCTGCGCTTGCCCTGAGGGTAGCTATCAGTTGGTCCGTGGAAGTGTTGGCGGAACTGATAATCCGGTAAGGGACATCCGGGTAGCCTTCCTCCAGATACTGCTTCACGCGCCATTCCCTTTCCTTGCACATGTAGTTTTCTCCCACCACGAAGATAATCTGTTCCAGATCCGGTTGAAGGGTGAACATCAGATCCAGGGTACGCCGGATCATCAGGGGGGCCGTAATCAAGGTAAGGTTATACCCCTTTTCCCTTAGATCGTTAATGGGATAACGTTTGGCGAAGGGATCGCCGGGACCCAGGAGGGTGTATTCTATGTCGCAGTAAAAGTCCTGTTCCCCCAGGAGAATCATGGGGATGCCGGGCCATTTCTTCCCTACGTCTATGGCAAAATTGAAGCAGCTGCCTCCCAAAAGGATGACCAAATCCGGACGGGCGGGCTGGGCGTCCAGCACGCTATCCCGGGCCTGCTCCAGTGCTTCTACGCTGGGATGGGCCAACAACTGGAAATAATGCGTAGAGAAATGGATATCGGCACGCGCCTTGTCCATCTCCTCTATAGGCTGCAGCATCTGCCGGGCCCATTCGCTGGATTCCGTGTGGGAAGATAAAATGAGGACCTCGGCCCCGTTTTTCTCTTGGGCCGTCAATGCCAGCGGTGTCAGGAGGAGTGCCAGAAGACACAGGTATAGTTTGCGTAGCATAATTATGAGGTCGGACACAAATATAATACAAAGAATCCTTATTACAAAGTGCCCGGCCTCTTTTTCGGAGGTCGGGCACTGTTCCAGGTTCAGGTTTTGTTACCCAAACTTACTCGGCGGCGGGAGCTTCAGCGGCCTTGGGGGCTTCTTCTGCAGGAGCTTCGGCCTTCTTGGCGCGGCTGCGGCGGGTGGTCTTCTTGGCCTCCTTCTTGCCGGAAGCAAGGGCGGTCTCGTTGAAGTCCACAAACTCTACCATAACCATTTCGGAGGCATCACCGCTGCGGAAACCGGTGTGCAGGATGCGGAGGTATCCGCCCGGACGACCGGCCACCTTGGGAGCGACGTTGCGGAAGAGTTCTGCCGTGGCCTCTTTGTCCTTCAGGTAGCTGAAAACAACGCGGCGGGAATGGGTAGTATCTTCTTTGGACTTGGTGATGAGGGGCTCTACGTAAGGCTTCAGGGCCTTGGCCTTGGCCTCGGTGGTGGTGATCCTCTTCTTCAGGATGAGGGAGGATGCCATGTTGGCGAGCATCGCCTTGCGGTGACCGCTCTTACGACCAAGATGATTGACTGCTCTATTGTGTCTCATTGTTAAACGATCTTTTTCTTAGGTTCAATATTGTACTTGGTGACATCCATGCCGAAGGAAAGCTTCATCTTCTCCACCAGAAGGTCGATTTCGTTCAGGGATTTGCGGCCGAAGTTGCGGAACTTCATCAGTTCGCTGCGGCTGTAGGACACTAGGTCTGCGAACGTGTCGATATCGGCAGCTTTCAGGCAGTTGAAGGCTCTCACGGAGAGGCCCATGTCGGAAAGCTTGGTGAGGAGGAGATGACGCATCCTCAGGGACTCCTCGTCAAGCTCCTTGCTGTCGGCCTCTACGGAAGATTCGATGGCAATCTTCTTGTCGTCCGTGAAGAGCTTGAAATGGTAGATGAGGATGTTGGCTGCGTCCTGCAGGGCGGCCTCCGGGGAAATGGAACCGTCGGTGACAATCTCCAGGTTCAGTTTCTCATAGTCGGTCTTCTGCTCCACGCGGTAGTTTTCCACGGTCCAGTTGACCTTCTTGATGGGCGTGTAGATGGCGTCCACGGGCAGGGTGCCGATGGGCATGTTCTCGTCGCGCTGCTCCTCGGCCGGGACAAAACCGCGGCCCTTGGTGATGGTCAGGGTGATTTCAATTCTAACGGAGGGCTCCAGCGAGCAGATGTGCAGCTCGGGATTCAACACCTTGAAAGAAGACAATCCTTTAGAGATGTCCTCAGCGGTAAACTCCTGCTTGCCACTGATCGTGATGTTCGCCACCTCGGAGTCTACAGTGTCCACCATCCTGCGGAAGCGGACCTGCTTCAAGTTCAGGATGATGTCCTGCATTCCCTCAATCACGCCGGGAATGGTCTGGAACTCGTCCTGGACACCATTCACCTGGATCTGAGAGATGGCGAAACCTTCCAAAGAGGCGAGGAGGATGCGACGGAGGGCGTTGCCGATGGTCTGTCCGTAACCGGGTTCCAGGGGACGGAACTCGAAACGGCCCACGGTTTCGGTGCCTTCGAGCATGATCACCTTGTCGGGTTTCTGAAATGCTAAGATTGCCATAATTTTTGGTGTTAAATGCTATTACTTGGAGTAGAGGTCAACAATCAGCTGCTCGTTGATGTTCTCGGGAATTTCCTCACGGGCCGGAACATTCAGGAACTTGCCGGAGAGGTTGTTGCTGTCAAACTCGAGCCAGGCGTACTTGGCGGCGGAGGCCACGCTGTTCTGGATCACCTCCAGGCTCTTGGAGCGCTCACGTACGGCGATAACCTGACCGGGCTTCACCTGGCAGGACGGGATGTTGCAAATAGCGCCGTCCAGGGTGATGTGGCGGTGAAGGACGAGCTGACGGGCAGCGGCGCGGCTGGGGGCGATACCCAGGCGGTACACGAGGTTGTCCAGGCGGGCTTCCAGCAGGAGGATGAGGTTCTCACCGGTCTGGCCCTTCATACGGGCGGCACGGGCGTAGGTGTTACGGAACTGACGCTCCAGCACACCGTACATGTACTTCACTTTCTGCTTCTCCTTGAGCTGGGTGCCATATTCCTTCTGCTTCTTGCGCTTGGCAGCGAGACCATGCTGTCCCGGAGGAGTGTTTCTCTTTTCAAAGGTCTTGTCAGGGCCATAGATAGGCTCGCCGAATTTACGGGCGATGCGGGTGGTAGGACCAGTATATCTTGCCATTTTAGTTCTCCTTTAATGATTAGACTTTGCGGCGGCCCTTAGGACGGCAACCGTTGTGCGGCATCGGGGTGACGTCGATAATCTCGGTAACGGTGATACCCGCGTTGTTGATGGTGCGGATGGCGGACTCACGTCCGGAACCCGGGCCCTTTACATAGCACTTGACCTTGCGGAGGCCAGCGTCGAAAGCGGTCTTGGAGGCGTCTTCGGCGGCCATCTGGGCGGCGTAAGGAGTGTTCTTCTTGGAACCGCGGAAACCGCACTTGCCAGCGGAAGACCAGCTGATCACCTGACCCTGGGCATTGCAGAGGGATACGATGACGTTGTTGAAGGTCGATGAAATATGGGCTTCGCCATAAGCCTCAACCTTGACAACTCTTTTCTTGGTAGTTGTAGTTTTCTTTGCCATAATTCATCAGACTTTACTTGGTTGCTTTCTTCTTGTTGGCAACGGTCTTCTTCTTACCCTTGCGGGTACGGGCGTTGTTCTTGGTACTCTGTCCGCGGACAGGAAGGCCTGAACGGTGACGGATGCCTCTGTAGCAACCGATATCCATGAGGCGCTTGATATCCATCTGGACGGAACTGCGGAGCTCACCTTCAATCTTGTACTCACTGTTGATGAGGTTACGGATGGCGGCAATCTGCTCGTCGTTCCAGTCTCCGACCTTGATGGAGCGTTCGATACCACAGGTGTCCAGAATCTTCCGGGCGCTGCTGCGGCCAATACCGAAGATGTAGGTGAGACCTATCTCTCCGTGTTTGTTGTTCGGTAAATCAACACCGGCTATTCTTGCCATATTCTATCTGTACTTTTATTAGTTACACATTAACCCTGGCGCATCTTGAACTTGGGGTTCTTCTTGCAGATAACGTACAGGCGGCCTTTACGCCGGACAATCTTGCAGTCTTCGCTGCGTTTCTTGATGGAGGTCTTGACTTTCATCGTTATCTAATTTTTATTTGTATCTGAAAGAAATTCTTCCTTTGGTTAAATCGTAAGGTGAGATTTCCACTTTGACCCGGTCGCCGAGAAGGATATGGATAAAGTTCATCCTCATCTTACCAGAAATGTTGCAGAGGAGGACGTGCCCGTTCTCCAACTCCACGCGGAACATGGCGTTGGGGAGGGTCTCGATAACCGTTCCATCCTGCTCAATAGCTACTTGTTTGGACATAGTCAAAAAATCACTTTAAAATTTAATCGAACCATCTTTCTCTATGTAGTCGAAAGTGGAAAGCTGTTCGGCCCGGCCTTTCCGGACAACAACCGTAAGCTCGTAATGCGCCGCATTCTTGTGATCGGCCGTGTGTACTGCCCAACCATTTCTTGCAATATACACACCCCGGCCGCCAGCACAGATCATCGGCTCAATACAGATAGTCATTCCAGGGAGGAGGCGTGCACCATGACCCCTTCTCCCGTAATTGGGGATGCCGGGTTCTTCGTGCATTTGCTTCCCTACTCCGTGTCCTTCCAATTCGCGGACGACGGAAAAACCGAATGACTCCGCATACGACTGCACCGCGTATCCGATATCGCCCGTCCGATTGCCTGCCACGGCAGCCTCGATCCCCTTGTACAGCGACGCCTTGGTGACGTCCAGGAGCTTCCGGGTTTCGGCGTCCACCTCCCCGACCGGGAAGGTGTAGGCCGAATCTCCGTTATATCCTTTGTACAGGGTTCCGCAATCCACGGAAACGATGTCTCCCTCCTGGAGGGGGCGGTCGCTGGGAAAACCGTGGACCACCACATCGTTCACACTCATGCAGAGCGCTGCCGGGAAGCCCTCGAAACCTTTGAAGGAAGGAACCGCACCGTGATCACGGATAAAGGTCTCGGCCACCTCGTTCAACTTCTCAGTTGTCACACCGGGGGCGACCCACTTACCGACCTCTGCCAGTGTACGGGACACCAGGTCTCCGTTGATGCGCAGGAGTTCGATTTCCTCCTCAGTCTTGGGCCTTATCATTCTACTTTCGAGAATACATTTCAAACAACTACATGCCGGAACGTCCGGTAAGCCGGCCGGTCTTCATGAGACCGTCGTAGTGGCGCATCAGGAGATAGCTCTCGATCTGCTGGAGGGTATCCAGCACCACGCCCACGAGGATCAGCAGCGAAGTGCCGCCGAAGAAGCTGGCAAACTGGTTATTCACGCCCATGACATTGGCCAGGGCGGGCAGGCAGGCGATGATACCAAGGAAAATGGAACCCGGGAGGGTTACCTTGGTCATAATGCTGTCCAGATACTCCGCAGTCTTCTTGCCGGGCTTTACGCCGGGGATGAAGCCGCCGTTCTTCTTCATGTCTTCGGCCATCATGGTGGGGTTCACGGTGACAGCGGTGTAGAAGTAGGTGAAGAGAACGACCAGCAGGAAGAACACTACGTTATACCAAATGGTAGTGTAGCTGGAGAAAGCAGCGGCGATACCACGGGTGGCATCGTAGCGGCCCAGCAGCATCGGGAACATCATCAGAGCCTGGGCAAAGATGATAGGCATCACGCCGGCGGCATTGATCTTCAGGGGGATGTACTGGCGTACGCCACCATACTGCTTGTTGCCGATAACGCGCTTGGCATACTGCACAGGCACCTTGCGGACAGCCTGCACCAGGGCGATGGCGGCCAGGATGACAAGCACCCATACGACCATTTCCACCACGAACATGAGGGGACCGCCCACTCCGTTGCCGGAGAATTTCTGGGTTGCCTCGGCCACGAGGGCATAAGGCAGACGGGCCACGATACCAATCATGATGATGAGGGAAATACCATTGCCGATACCGCGGTCGGTGATACGCTCACCCAGCCACATTACGAACATGGAACCGGCCATCAGGATGATGGTGGATACCAGGTTGAACACAAACGGGCTCCAGGTAGTGGTGCGGGCAGCGGCGGGAATCATACCGGCCACATAGGCAGGACCCTGGATGGCGAGCACCAGAACAGTGAGGTAGCGGGTAATCTGGTTCATCTTCCGGCGGCCGGACTCGCCTTCCATCTGCATCTTGCGGAAGGAAGGGACGAACATGCCCAGCAGCTGGACGATGATGGATGCCGAGATGTACGGCATCACACCCAGAGCGAAGATCGAAGCGTTACCGAAAG
>Ga0310690_10010351_pt1 | contig 11608 bp, 12 predicted proteins | sample AusTroGonzalo_MG_2_FD_207661 | JGI IMG/M metagenome (GOLD analysis project Ga0310690, IMG submission 207661) | Bovine rumen microbial communities from tropical cattle in Woodstock, Queensland, Australia - Gonzalo_04 (v2) (version 2) | ecosystem: Host-associated > Mammals > Digestive system >...
GTAAGGAATCGGGAACAAGGCCTCCTGTATAGAATTTATCATTGTTCCAATAAGTCGGATTTGCATTATTTTTAGCATAATAAACCCGGTCTATTTTTTTTCCTAAACTTTGGACATAATTAAGTATTTCTTCCGAAGTAAGAGTAAAACGTCTAGATTCCGTTAATGTATCTGTTTCTTTCACTTCAAATGATGATACATGTAAACCTTTTTTATAAAATAAAGTATCATCTATTGGTTTCATTTCATATTGAATTATCTTTTCAAATACCCGCGAAGCCTCCGAGGGGGTGTTTACTAAAATTCTACCACGACTGAATTCGGGAATATAATCATTGTTATCTCCCATACAAGCATAATATAAATCCGTATAATGATATTCTATCAAGGTGTACCTGTAAGTGGGGACATCATTTTCGCCGCCAACAATTAGTAAATAATTCAATGAATCGCCTAAGGAATTGTATACATAAGAAATAGAATCTTTCACTTCTGTTGTGCTACTCCACTGTTCTTTTGATTTTATAATTACACGTTTTCCCTTCATTCTTTTCCATTCTACAAATTCATTAATGGAAGACAAATATTTATTTGTTGTAATTATAAGATAGTACTGGTTGTCTGGATAATTATCAACCACTTCATTATTTTTTTTATTGAGTTGTCCGTCTCCTGCGTTATTAATAGTACATCTTTCTAAAAATGAACTTGTCTTTCGTGCTATTTTTTTTCGATAAGTTTTCGTTTCATTTCGTGTATACTGAATCTTGTATCTTATGAGCGAATAACTGCGTATAATATTGTGTTCCATATTATATTGGAAAGGATAAATACATACACGAAGTAGATTCGTATCATGATAATTTGCTAGACTGCTCTCGTTTATGATGTTCTGAGGGAAAAAGCCTCTATATGAATGGATGGGCGGAACATTGGCGAAACTATAACTAGTAGTATCAGATTCAAAAAGTGGGGGCCGTGCGGGAGACAATACGAAAGAAGTATCTCTATATTGAGTATCAAGTATGGAAATCTCATACGATGTTCCTTCTGGTAATGATATACAATCTGAACGAAAAGGAACTGCCGGTTCACCTGCACAATCATTGACCCCAAAGCCAGGTATCCTGATAAACTTGGAATTAACGTAGAGCGAATCATGCTGATATATTGCCCCCCGGAACTGATAAGTTACTATTATTCCATCATCTAAAACCTCAACATTTCTAAGTGGCGTAATGTTATATGGGTACACAACTTTGGTTATACAAATAAGAACCAGAAATGCATATATACGTTTCATAACTCCTTTTTTTATTATGCATCCACAATCATTCTTCTTGTCACTACCACCTTTCCGTCTACAACAAGTGTATAGATGTACATACCTGCACCAAGATCACCGGCATAGAGCGTAATATTGGTCTCACCACGCTCTGTAACAGGAACACTCTGTATCTGCTTGCCGCTGAGGTCGTAGATAAGGACATTGGCTTTCTGAGTCTTCTCTGGGATATTAAGGCCAATAACTGTGCTCTCACTGAACGGATTGGGCTTGTTCTGGTCCATTCTGACGATATCGACATCAGGAACAGCTTCTTCAAGGGCTGTTGTCGCAGCTTTCGCCCTCTTTGTTTGTTTCTGCGTGCCCAACTGTTCTTCAAGCGCTACGACCTTGGCAGAGAGTTCCTTGATACTCTGAACTAATAGCGGAACCATCTCTACATAGTTTATACTGGTATTACCGTTAGCATCTTCATAAACCAATTCTGGATATACTGCTTTTAGCTGTTCGGCATCAAGGCCGTACTGGACAGGAGACAAGTACTGTTCGGGCATAGCCTCTTCCTCCTCCCTTTCTTCAGTTTCTACTTCTGGAATAATCCTCTGGAACTGTATAGCCTGTACGCTACTTAGTTTGTCTGCCACACTTTCGCCTCTGTCTGACAAGGATGTTGTTTCATTTTGCCCGGAGGGTGAAGGACTGGCAGACGGGCTCAGGAGCGTGGCATAAATTCCATTTGTTACACGGACTTTGCCCTTGAAATAGCCAGCATATGTGCCAGAATAATTGCCGAAATTAGGGGACGTGAAAGTTTCTGCACCATATACTCCAGCAAAGTTAACGCAAGGAATACTTGAGAGTGAAGCTTTAGCCCCCATAACACCAACTGCAGTATAGCCACAAGAGGCATATCCTCCCAAGCCAATATTGTAACGGGTTGTGATGGAATTGTTGTTACTTATTGCTGTCGCATGTACACCGTAACAACTGCCAGACGAATAGTTGCGTACCATAGAGTAGAAGCCGTAAGTAGTATCATCCTTATTTGAGTAATTAGAAGCGCGAATCCCATACCTATTATCACTAGTATAGCAATAAAAAGATGTAATAGAGTCTCCGTCTCCTCCAATAGCAAGACGTGACTTAGGTGCCTCCGCACCAATTCCTACATGTCCTAACGAATCGACCACCAACTGCGCGTTAGTATTCACGGTTGCAACAGCAACAACTAAAGCTAGAAAAATTTTTCTCATAATACCCGATAGTTTAAGGTTTGATAAATATGATTCTTTGGCGCAAAGATAGGATGATTTCGGCAAAGATGCAAGGAAATATGAGTAAATCTGTCTTGCAAAATTATTTCATAGTAGAAAGAAATGCAGATATTATTTTTACATATTTACAAATTATTGTACAAAGACACTTGCTTGTAACACGGATATTTACTATCTTTGCATTACATATCAACACCAACCATATATACAAATTAACATGACAAAGGTAAGACTGAAATTCAACTTGTTGTTTAATAGAATATAATCACAGATCGGGCCAGAAGACTGGCAGGAAAATGGCATTTCGTTACACAAACGAGATGCTTTTTTTTGCTTCTTTCCAGCCCACACTATTTAAAATTAAAATGGCCGTAATTTGGCATGCCATTGTGGCGGACAAGGCATTAGCCCCCTACAGGGGCAATGTGTGTGTGGACCTAATCCATTGATAGGGTCAAGACCCTATCCTGGGTTATATGACCCTTTCAGGGTCTCAATTCTCAATGGCATACAAAAAGCCTGCTCGAAAGCAGGCTTTGTTGTTTAACGGCCGATGCAGCTGGTGACACCAAAGGTGGTTGCAATAGCCGTCAGAATCGCAATGATTGTCTGAATAATAAATTTCCACGTTTCTCGTTTCATAATTCTTTTAATGGTTAAAGGTTAATGGTTAAAGACGTTTTAAATTGAGAATTGAGAATTGAAAATTGAGAATTATTCTGTTCCTTATCAGCAGGCATAGCGGTAGCAAATTACCAATGTTCAATGCTCAATGTTCAATGTTCAATGGAAAAGAGGGCCCCGAAGGGCCGCTCTTTACTCATCCCCGTCGTCGTAGCCTCCGCCGTTGCCGCCGCCGCCAGTGTTACCGCCACCTTGGGAGTTATTACCCTCCCCCTCGGGGGAGTCAGGAGAGGGGTTGTTCCCGTTACCCTCGGGATCTTCCACCTCGCCAGAGGTTGAGGTCACACGCTTCACCTCGTTGCCGTTGCGGTCTATACAGGTAATCTGGATGGCAGTATCTGCCAGCTCGTCCTTCAGGTCCACCGAGGGGGTGAAGATGATTCTGCGGCTGATGATGAGATTCGTCTTTACGTCGTTCACATTCTCTACAGCCTTGCTGCGCAGTCCGAAGCGCATGCTTCCCAGTCCGGGCAGTGCCACGCTGTGGCCCTCGGTAGCCCATGCCTTAATCACCTCGCCGGCTGCATCCCAGCAGGCTTTCATCACGCCCTGGCTAACGCCACTGCGCATAGCTGCCTCCTTGATGACCTTGGCCTGAGTCAGGCTGGTGTAAAGGTCGGCCTTCATCACATAGCGGTACTTGCCCGCAGATTCCTTGTCAAACTTCAGCAGTCTTTCTACTGCCTTTACTTTAAGTGCCATAAAACAAATAAATTTTAAGGGTGTAAAAATTTTTCCTCTTCCTTAAAACCTATTCCTTAGTCGTGGTTTTTGCGGTTTGGCTATGAAAAACTATCTTGTGCACTAAGAAAAATTTTCTCTTTGGCTATGCCGCAATTTTTAGACGCTCATGTCTTTATTGCATCTATGATGCAAAGGTACGGATTTTTCTCGAAATACGCAAGAAAATATCCAATTATTTTAACTATCAATTGTCAATTGTCAATTCTCAATTTGTATCGAGGTTATTCAAGTTATAACTTATTCACTTTGGACATCTATATTTTGGGAAAAACTTGAAAGAGAAATTTTATATTATATTTATATAATATAAGTATATAATTTATATAATTACTACTTATCTTACCATGTAATCTATTTTCCTTACCTCCTCCCATCCCCATAGAAATTGCAAAACCTAAATGTCCAAAGTGAATAAGTTATAAGTGAATAAGTTCGGGATGATAAGTGGTCTTATTTGATTTTTTTTAGTCTATTAATGTCTTTCGTTTTGCACAAATTACACGTTTGTTTAAAAAAGATGTGTAAAATGTTCTATGTTGTGAATAATCTCGAATATAATTACTATATTTGTAACCTAAACAGTAGAAGTTATGGCAAAAGTATTCCAGATATTGGTTCCAGACAACACGTTGGTTTCTCGCATAATTAGTTGCGAGAATCAAGTGACGGAGCTTTTTGTGATTGATAGGGCCGACAAGAAGTTCGTTTCTGAATACTCTTCCGACCTCAACAAACCCGCTTTGTACATCCTCGTCAATAGAGACAAACGACAATTGTATGTTGGCGAGACCGACGACTCTATCAAACGTCTGCGTAACCACGAGGCCAAAGATTTCTGGACAGAAGCCATCGTTTTTCACTCAACAACTGATACGCTTTCTACAACTGAAGTAAAATGGTTGGAAGCAAAGACCTATGAGGCTCTGAAAGAGTTGGGCTACTATGATTTGTCTGAGAACAAGCAGGTGCCCCAGCAACCGCCATTGAAGCGAAACCAGATTTACACCCTGGAGCCCATCTTCGAGGAAGCCAAGAATTATATTTGTGCCGCAGGTTTTGATATCTTCTTGAAGACGAAAACAGAAGTAGAGGAACCCTCGCATTCCCAAAAGCCAATTGAAGAGAAGCTGCTTTCTCAATCCAATGTCTGGTTGTTACCTTCAAGCAAAAAGAGGTTTGATCTCGAAGCTTGTTTTGCAGAGTATGGTGAGGTGTATTGGCGAATAACCAATAACTTCAAGCGTATTGCCAAAGGTGATAGAGGTTATATTTATAGTTCTGACCCAGACAAAGCCATTCTTTATCGTTTTGAGGTAGTAGAAAGCCAGATTCCCTATTCGAGAGTCTTAGATAGGGATGATAAGTTTTCCAAGAGCAAGGGTGAGACTAACAAGGAATTTGGTGCGAATGGGGGCCTTTTTGTCCTTATCAGAGTGAACGGGATAGTGAAAGACAAGCGTCTCTCTCTTCCCCTTCTAATGAAAAATGGATTGAAAGGTGCTCCACAAGGTGCCATCCGTATTTCTCAGGAGGAATATAAGCCGCTACTGGATTTCATTGATGCCAACTTTGAAAATACACCTGAAGAGAAAGTAGCAGGAAGTAAGGACCGTCGCCCACCATTCAAATTTTCTATGATTGGTTTGAAGCCTGGGGATGTGGTTTACTTTGAGCATGGTGACATTCCAGTGACGGTAGTTTCCGAAAACACCATCACTTACAATAGCGAAATATATACTCTTTCTCGTTTCTGCAAGCACTTTATGCCAGGCGAAGGCAGTGAGAACAGAGAGTATCAAGGCCCAGCCCATTTCCTCTATAACGACAGGACTTTGGATGATATCAGAAAAGAGAAAGAAAAGAAATAACGCTCTATGAATTATCAGGAATTACAGGAAGCAAAGCAGACGTTTCAATAAAAGATGTGTAAAATTGTATCAGGTTGTGAATATTTTCAAGGTATTTTCGTATCTTTGCACAGAGAATTGTTTGCCAGCATATAGTGATGGCAGGTGTAAAAGTAACTTAAACGGGTTATTATTATGTCAACGAGAAAGATAGTTGAAAACGATAAGGATTATACTAAACTTGTTTCGAAGGCTGTTAAGTTCTTTTGGAATACAAAGAAACGCCAACTGAAAGATAGTGGTGATGCTTCGAATCGTGGTGCTGTAGTTGGTGGTAAACAGATGGACGGTTTTATCGATTTGCTGAAGAAGGTTGCTACTGATGCAGGCGTTCCTACCAAATGTATTATCACAGACAAGAAATATCTGCCAGGCTTTTTCCGTTCATCCAAAGATTGGGACATGCTGATTATAGCACCCAATGGAAAGTTGATTGCAGCTATAGAACTGAAATCACAAGTCGGCTCCTACGGTAACAACTTCAACAATAGAACGGAAGAGGCGATTGGTTCTGCTGTTGACTTGTGGACGGCTTTTCGTGAGGGCCAATTCCCTAATCAGCAGGCTCCGTGGATTGGATGGCTCATGATGGTCGGACGCGACAAAGCTTCTGAACGCCCAGTGAAGAATTTCGAACCTCATTTCCTTGTTCGTTCTGAGTTTAATAATGCCAGTTATCTTGATAGATATCGCATTCTTTGTCAGAAACTCATCCTTGAGCGGCACTACTCATCCGCTGCACTCTTATGGACTAGTGATGCCAATACGTACGGTGACTTGGCTGCTGATATTTCTATTCAGAGCTTTATTAATTCCTTCTCCGGATACCTTAATGGCTTTAAAGATGAATTCAAGTAATTGCCTATACGGAGAACGAACGAGCGGAGGAGGACATGGTGACGTTCCTACTGCTCCAGAGGTGGTCAGGTATATGCTTGACCTGATAGGCTATACTGTTGATAATGATCTTTCAAATACCATCATACTTGAACCGTCGTGCGGCGAAGGGGAGTTTATAGTTGAGATAGCACGCCGACTGATAGGGTCAGCTAGACAATTTGGTTTTGATGCACAGGCTGTTTTTGTTAATTGTGTCTATGGGTACGATATCGTAAAGGAAAAGATACAGCGATGCAAGCAGCGGCTCTCAGATATGGGAATTGACCCGACAGATTCTCACGTCTGCGTGGGTGATTTCCTGTCGGCACGAGTTCCTGAGGTTGATTTAGTGGTGGGAAACCCACCGTATGTAAGATACGAGAATATCCCAGCCGAGCAGCTTGACTATATCAAGAAGACATTCCCAACTTTACACTATCGGGCAGATCTCTATATTCCCTTCTTTGAGAAGACGCTGAGGGTACTCAAACCAGGAGGCAGGCATTGTTTTATTTGTGCCAACAGATGGCAGAAAAACGAGTATGGCAGGAAACTCCGCAGGCTTGTTGCCAGATGCTTCCGACTGGAAACTATTATCAATCTTGAACGTGCAGATGCTTTTCAGGAAGATGTGCTTGCTTATCCCGCTATTACGCTGATTTCCAATAATACGTCTAGCCCTACTTTCGGCTATGCTGAAGTGGAAAAGGTGACTGAGCTGACAAGCCTAACCCTTTCTGAAAGAACTACCCCCAGCGATGACGATTGGACGGGTGCCTTCATGTCTGCTGACCACATTCAACTTTACACTATCGAAGAACTTGGTTTCAAGATTGGTATTGGAGTAGCTACCGGTGCTGACAGTATTTTTATATCTTCTGAATTGCCTGATCTTGTAGAATCAGAACTTCTTCTGCCAGCCCTTAATGCCAAGGACTTGCGTGGCGACACATTGAGTTGGCATCGGGAATATTTGCTGAATCCATATACCCCAAATGGTGAACTCATTAGTCTTTCCCGCTATCCACAGGCAGCTCGCTATCTCGAAAGACATAAAGAGCGACTTGCCGACAGACATGTTGCGCGAAAGAATACTTCAAAGTGGTATAGAACGATAGACCGCATCAATCCCCAACTGAGGACTGAGGCGAAAATCCTATTACCCGACATGTCCGGAAATCGATACATCTTTGTAGATGAGGGCCAGTATTATCCGCTTCACAATCTTTACTATGTCACAGGACATAATGTCCGCAAGTTGAAGATTCTGAGTGCTATTCTGATGTCGGACATCATCCGTCAGCAGATAAGTAGTATTACCAATAATATGAATGGCGGCTTCCCTCGTTGGCAAAGCCAGTATTTACGTAAGTTGAAGGTACCTAACTTTATGGCAATGGATACAATGTCAGAGGACGAGTTAATCCGGAGTTATGACAAGAAGGACTTTGATGCTGTAAACAGACATGTCAGCATGCTCTACGATTCTATTACCACAACGCAGAGTCATCTGAATTTTTCCCCCCGACATTATGCAAGGAAACGGCAGGAAAGTCAATTAGAGTTTGCATTCGACTATGTTGTATAATATGTAAAAAAATACAAGGAGCACAAGGGTTTCTGTCCCGCTGTGTCCCAGAAAGTATCCCCCCAAAATCGACAAGGAACGATTCTCTAATCCGTTCTAATTAAAAGGTTTATTTTCGATTTCGCTTAATATATTTCCTGCATCTGCAATAAGGTGTGGGATTTTTTTTCGTATCTTTGCAATTGAATTAAATGCAGCAAGACAAAGGATAGGACGTATGGCAGAAAAAGAAAATAAACTGATACTATATAAGGAGGACGAAGCATAAACGCATAAAATATGCGTGTTACCAAATGTTTACCCACTTGTCGAAAAGATGAGTGGGTAAACTGTTGTAAAGTCCGTATTTTTCCGCGTGACCCCCAAAATGAACCCATGACCCAAACGGGATCAGAACCCTAAATAGCAGTAAAAAAAATACTATCTCCGTCTATTAATTTCGACGATATTCTGTAGGAGAAATTTTATTTTTTATATCTTTGTGCTTCATTTTAACCAATAAGTAATGAAATTTCTCAGGATAATGGATTATCATACTGAAGGGGTGAAGCTAAATGGAGGAACTGTTAGTCTTCCATGACGGGATATATCTGCCAGCTGAGTCTCTGGTGGCAATGGCAATGAATGCTCCGGACTATCACACAGCGGAACACTATATGGTTTCGCTGCTTTATTGTGCAGTAATATATGGGAACAGAAGGCTGCTGGAGATTTGTCAGGAGATCAGGCAGCACTTCGGTGTCCAGCCATATCCGGAACAAGGTGCTGTGAAGGGAGATCTCACGCCAGCACGAACAAAAGAGGAGGTGCGCAGTATCTTCTGTAAACAGGATGAAAACACACAGCGTGAGTTGCTCTGCGAGGCCATCAGGATAATGATGCATGAAAAGGATGATACGGGGAAAAACATCTTTTGGCAGAAACAACACTGGATGGCGGTTTACTTGGTGCTGAGGGACGCATTGGGAATACGCTGTTCGCAAACTGGATTTGCCGAATATGCTAACAGGATAACGCCACATGACTGCCCAGAGGGCCTGAGAATAGGCACTAGCACCATGACAAACTTCTCGAAGACTATCACGGAGGAAAAACCTTATTACGAAATGAAGCACAACCCTTTTGCGGAGGTGTGCAGTACGTTCTGGAATACCATCGAGAGGGTGGTTCTTACTAGAATGTAGTACGAACCATACTAATCCGAATCTCTTTTTTACTAACCCATACTCTGGCTTACTAATGCTTTGCCCAGCCGCCTTTTTGTGCCTAAATTTGCACTTGCAAACCTAAGGAAAACGATTTAAGGACATGGCCAGATAAAATTCAAACAAATTATAATTAAAATGGAAAGAATTGTTAGAATTTTGAATCAGAGCGGGTTACAGACCCGTCAGTACATGGACCGAAAGACAGGCGAACAGAAGGTTATCAACTCTGTTACCCTGAAGTTGACGGATGGCATTGACACCTTCCTGGGTGAGATTACAGGCGAGAAGGCTGTGAACTGTCCGAAGTATGACCCTCAGCACATCTACAGCGTACAGTGCTCGATGGTGGTACGTGAGTGGAACTCTCAGCAATCTGGTGAACAGATGCAGGCTACAACGATCTACATTGATAAGATAAACCTTGTTTAATTGAAAATTGAGAATTGAAAATTGAGAATTGAAAATTCAAAATTGGAAATTATGAGAAAGTTACAGAGATCGTATAAGTCGAACACCAGAATATATGATGACGGTTCGATAGAGGTTGACCCTCAGGCTCAGGGCGTGCCCAGCCAGAAGGAGGTGAAGAAGGTGGGTAAGAGTAAGAGGTATATCACCTCGGGTAAGAATCCGCTGACGTGTGTGGAACTGAAATGTCCTGATGACGTGGCTGACAAGGCAGCCTTCTTCCATAAGGAATTGGCAAAGCTGACGAAGGACATGGAGATTGAGGAGCCGCAGATGCCTGAGGGCGAGTTTCTGCTGAACGAATCAAGCGTGAAGGTGAAACTTGCACAGAAGGAGCAGAAGGTTATGGCATGGCTCATCTTCGATGCTAAAGGATTGATTGACGTAAGGAGAGAGCTGTACAATCTGACAAGCAAGATAGACAAATGTTTTGTTATCAACGAAGCCTTAGTAACCCTACAGAAATAGTTGACGAGGCCCGCTTCTGGGCCCTCGTCAAAGCCTCGCGATGGAACGAGAATATCGATAAATTCCGTGCCACGGGAGATGTAGAGCTGAAACGCAAACTGCCTGCATTTATCTTCCAGGCTACGTTTGATGAGACTGCCTCGAAGTCTGACAAGCTGGGCCGCTGGCGCAAGCAGGCTGCCACCCGACTGACTGGACTGGTGGTAATGGATGTGGACCACGTTCCTAATGAAGAATTAAAAGTGAAGACTGAAGAATTTGCTGCCGCTGACTTTAAACAACGGGCTGCTGAAATGGGTATTCTTCTTATCTACATCACACCCAGCGGTCATGGCTTGAAGATTGTATTCAAGGCCCGAGTGGAGTGGGGTAACCTCATAGACAACCAGCACCAGATGGCGAAGCTGCTGGGTGTGGAGGTGGACGAGAGCTGCAAGGATGCCAGCAGGATGAGTTTCATCTGTAAAGAGAGCGATATCTTATTCCTTGATAACGAACTGTTTACGTATGAAAACAAAGAGTTCCGGGAGAAATATGACGCGGATTATCGTGCAGGGAATAGCCAGCCGACAGACCGAAGTGAAGAATTAAGAGTGAAGGCTGCGATTGAGCGAGAGGAGAGCCAAACTGGTTTGAGCTATTCCGAGCGTGAGCAGGCTCGACCGAAGGTCAAGAGTGAAGAATCAAATTTACCAAACGCTAACACTCCCCCAAAGGGGGAGATGGAGGGGGCCAGCTACCACGGCGTTCCGTACGCCAAGATTGTGGAGGCTTGGCTGGGTGACAAGAAGGTGAATCAGGGCGACAGACACCGCACCTCGCTGGTGCTGGCTGACCACCTGAGGTACATAACCGATAACGACCCCGTGCTGATAGAACGAATTCTGCGCGAGACACCCTTCGTGAAGGAAATCATTGACGAGAGAGGCGAGGATGTGGCTACGACGGTGAAGAGTGCGCGGGCCTACGAATTCCTGAAAGGCATACCCCGAAGGATGCAGAATGCCCTGAAGGCTGCAGGAGCACTTGGAAGTGAAGAGTTAAGAGTGAAGAGTGAAGAATTTGCTGCCGCCAATGCAGACAACGATGTCTATGGGGTGCTG
>Ga0310690_10010352_pt1 | contig 11608 bp, 15 predicted proteins | sample AusTroGonzalo_MG_2_FD_207661 | JGI IMG/M metagenome (GOLD analysis project Ga0310690, IMG submission 207661) | Bovine rumen microbial communities from tropical cattle in Woodstock, Queensland, Australia - Gonzalo_04 (v2) (version 2) | ecosystem: Host-associated > Mammals > Digestive system >...
CTCCTGCTCCTGAAGATGTACCGCTCACCGTCACCACGCCGTTGATCGCCGTGATAGAAGCAGATGCCTTCACCTCGGAGAAGTTTCGGATCACCATCTGATTCTTTGTCGCTTCAAACCAATCATCAACCGCAGAAAACTTGAACGGCTGAACGTGGAAGATGACCTTTGCGGTCTTGAACTTGATCAGACGGTCGAACTCTATGCCGGAGATCTGGTCGAAATAATAGAACTTGTCCGGCTCGTTCGAGAAAATGATCGTGCCTTCCGTGTTGAAATACTCGATCACCTGATCTATGTCGAAATCCCCGAAGAGACCGATCTGCATCGATTTATTATAGGCTTTATATCCGAGTTTATTGACCACATCGCCGTCACGCCCGTCCAATTCCTCGAGCGTTGTCCGCATCTGCGGTTTTGTGATCGGCGGCAGCTCCGAAATGAGCAAGCCTTTGATCAATGTACTCTTTCTTCCGTTTATAATCACATAATTCATCGCTTCACCTTATGAATACGCTAATTGCGTGACCGTCTTGTCAACGAATTTCCCCATTTCCTCATCGTCCATCTCGATCTTCATTTCCGAGAGCGCATCCTTGAACGCCGCCACCATAGACTCGAACGTGTTCACCTCTGTTTGCGCCGGAACGCTCACGTTCTGCATCGCATTTACGCTTCCAAGATCGAATCCCTGCGGCATTGAATCGCCCACGCTTGACCACAGTTTCAGAGGAACGGTCAAGTTTTCCGTCCGAGACATAATATCGGACATCATACCATCGACCGCATTGTTGATCGCATCTTTTTCCGCGCCGAGAAGAGTGTCAGACAGAGATCGGATCATGCCTTCGCTCGACTTCTCCATCTCTTTTGTGACATTTCCCATCTCCTGCTCAAAACCAACGCCGATACCTTCAGCAAGGAAAACGCCGACTTCATCGCGCATACGCTTTGACGGCGATTCTACACCGAAAAAGTCCTTGATTCCGTCCATGACATCGTCCACGAAGCCGCTGATCTTGTCGAGAAGCCAATCTTTCGCGTTGTTGATACCGTTCCAGAGACCAACGATGAGCTGATAGCCGACATCCATGATCCTCGGGATCGCATCGATAAATACCTGAACGATGGAAGTGATCAATTCGGGCAATTTTGAGCAGATCGTGATCGTGATCTGCGGAAGATTTGTAATCAATGCCCCGATAAGAGTCACCCCTGCTTCGATTATCTCCGGCAGATGGTCAAGAAGTCCGTTCACGAGTCCTTCAATGAGTATAGGAAGCGCATCGCAAATGTTCGTGATGATCAGATCCATGTTCTCCGTCAGACTTGTGAGGAGCTGGACTCCTGCATCAATGATGACCGGAATATTTTCAAGGAAAAAGTTTACAATTCCGAGTATGATGTCGGGCAATGCCGCCACCAATTGCGGAAGAGCGTTCAGTAAACCCTGCCCCAATGCCATCAAGAGGTCAATTCCTGCCTGAAGGATCTGCGGAGCGTATGCGATCAACGTCTGGCAGATCTCCGTTATGATAGAAGGGAGCATTGCGATCAATTGCGGCATCGCGCTCTTCAGACCGTTCATCAGATTCAAGATCGCTTCAAGACCGACTCGCAGAACGGCAGGAAGTTGAGCGATCAGAGTGGTCACAAGGGAAGTCACGATCTGCGTTGCCGTTGTAATCAGAGACGGCAGAGCAGAATTGATCCCTACAACTAAACTGTTGATAATATCCGGAGCGACCGCAAGCAGAGTGTCCGCTAGGCTCTGGACGGTAGTCAAAACGTTCGGGATCATGTCAAGGAACTGCTGAATAATTGTGCCGATCGCGCCTTCGATCTGCGCTCCTGCATCCTCTGATCCGATTGCCAATGCGGAGAACGCATTGACAAGATCCGTTATCGCAGGAAGGAACTCACCGACCACGCCGTTCTTCACGCCCTGAATCGTTCCGTTCAACCTCGTGAGAGCATCGTCATAATTCGCAGAAGCGTTGACCGCATCCCTTGACATGACCATGCCGTAATCTTTCGCTTCCTGCATCAATGCTTCGATGCCGTCCGATCCGGAATTGAGAAGCGGTGCAAGCTCCGTGTAGGACTTGCCGAAAATATCATTTGCAAGAGCGTTCCTCTGTGTCACGCTCTCCATATTTGACAGAGCATCGATGGACTCGAGAAGGACTTGCTCCTGCGATTTGAGCGTTCCGTCTGAATTAGTCAGAGAAACACCCAGAGCATCGAACTTGTCCGTTGCTCCATCAACTCCATCCTCTACTCCTGCCAATGCTTCAGAGATGTTTCGCATACCACGAGAGACATCGTCAATGGAACTTCCCGACATCTCCATTGCATACGCAAGCTCCTGATAGGTGTCAGACGAAAGACCGAGCTTCTGACTTTCCTTGTCGATCTCATCACCCAATGCCCCGACTTCGCTCACCGTGTTGACGATGGAAGAGCCGAGATCCGCAAGACCTTTGATGCACGCTTCGATCGCATCTGCTGCCAGATTTGCAAGAATACCCTTCATCACCGTGAAGCCTTCGCTTGCGCTTGATGCGTCCTTTCCTGCCTGATCCGTAGACTTTCCGAGCGTGTCCGTCTCTTTGGATGCGTTCTCCGCTTGCTCGCCCATCTGATCAATTGCGATCGCGGTCTTGTTGATGTTCGTCTCTGCGTTCGCGGTCTTGATCTTCAGATCATTGATCGCTTTGCCCTGCGCTTCGTATGCTCGCTCGCTTTGAGTCAATTCTGCCGAGAGATCCTCGACAACCTTCTGCTGATTTTTGTACTCCTCCGAAGATGTTCCGAGCGTTCTGCCGATCTCATCGAGTTTCGACTTCTCCGTGTCGAGCGTTTCCTCGAGCTTCTTGTTGGCTTCTGCGGTCTGCTCATATTCAGAGATCATTTGAGCAAGCTGCGCTTTTACGTTCGCAAGAGCCGACTTCTGCTGATCGAGAGAGGACATCAGGCTTTCCGATGCCTGAATCATTTCCTCGGTGGACTTCTCTCCGGCATCAAAAGAGGATGAGGTGGCTTTCATTTCGGAAGATACCACCTTCAACTCTTGCGTTATCTGTGAAAGTGCTTTGCGATATTCACTCTCCCCCGAGAGCTTAACGCTACCACCGAAACTCATATCCACTCCTCATCCTTTTGTGATTTGATGTATGCTTCTTTGTATGTCATATTCGCGTTTCTTAAACGCATCTCCAGATCCCAATCGTCCTTGTAATGTCCGTATAACTTGTTAAACATCCACAAGGTCAACCGCCCCGTCTCTTTGAAGGAAAGACCTAGTTTCTTCTTTCCGATAAACCAAAACCACGAGAAATCAATGACGGGATCGTATTCATCGTGGATCACACGTTTTTTTCTTCGCTCTTCGTACTGTCGATCACGGTCTCATTTAACTTCTGCGTTGCGTTCTGAAGTCCGATCTCCGTGATCATCCGTCCGACTTGCTTCAACGTGAGCGGCTTGTCATCCGTTCCGTTCTCTTCGTTGTCGATGTCGATGCCTTCGTTCAGCATCTCCGTGAAGCCATAAATGACCGCCTTTGCGTTCGGCTCTCCGTTGTTGGAAGATCCGTCTGTCATTTTTCCCCACTCATCGACCGATCCGTATTCGTTCTGGATCGCTTGCATCACGTTGAGATTAAAGACCAAGTGATATTCTTTGCCTTTATACTGGAGTTTTCCATTTATATCTTTCATTTAATTTGTCCTCCGCTTATTTAATTGTCAGGCTCTTCTCACTCTGCTTCGTAGATAGCGTAAAGAGTCACGCTTGCCGCCGTCACCTTGTAGGTGTCCGTGATGTCCGGAGTGGTAGCAGACGAACTCGTGTCCCATCCTGCGAATACATATCCGCTCGGAGGAGTGATGCCAGAGCCGTCATCCACGCTGATGATCGCACCGACATAGGTGTCTACACTCGCAACGCTACCCGAGCCGCCGTTCGTGGTCACATCATAAGTCACCGTTGCATCCGTCTGCGCTCCGAAGAAGCTCTCGAGATAGGTCTGCGCTTCAGCGAGCGTGTTGAAAGTCTTTGTTGCCGACCAGCTACCGTCCGCAAGTGCCGCCACAATGCCCTCGATGGTGGAAGTGCCGAACTCAACGCTCTCGCCCTTCGTGGTGTCATCCTGACTCGGCTCTGCGAACTTGACCTTCTTCAAGAACTCGACCTTGTACTTGTAGACACCGTTGACCATCTTCGTGATGATCCGTCCGAGTCCGACATACGGAGCGGTGTCGGTGGATTTTCTGACCATCTCTCCTGCGGTGATCGTATGACCGAGAAGCGTTGCCATGACGGTCTGATCCTCATCGTCAATGCCCATCGTGACCGTTCCGCTCTGGAAGGTCTTGTCGCTCTCTGCAAGTGCATCGTCTGCATACAGAGTCGCATCGTTGTTGGAAATGCTCACGGAGCAGGAGACCGCCTTTGCAGGCTTAACCGCTACGCCGTAGGATGCGCTTCCGTCACTCTCCTCGGTCAGAATACCGAAGAGGAAGTTTCTTAAACCGATCTTTGCCATTTCAATTTTCCTCCTTTGGATATGCAAAGTTAAGTGTCTTATGGTAGTATGCCGTGTCCGTCTCGTACATATCCGCACTCGACCGACTAGGCTGCCATACAAAGTGATTTGCCTTCAGTTTCGCCTTGACCGCTTCCACGATCTTCAGATAGTTTCCTTTGGCGTAGACATCGAAGTCATAGTAGTCAACGTACCCCAGAAGCTCATCATCTCCCGAAAACGATCCATCCGCATCCTGCTGACCATATACCACATAAGGCTCGCCGTGTCCTTCATAGACCAGGTACGAGACGGGGATCGCTACCTCGTCAACCGTGAAATTCGCAAATATTGTTTCAATCAATTCATTCATCACATCACCAATATTGTTCGTTCCACACTCTTGTCATTGCTTCTTCGATATCTTTCATTTTGAACGCTTTTCTCATAAACGGCTTTTTGGGAAACGGAGAAGTTGATCTTCCGTACTCATACATTTGAGCCAAAAATGCAGCCGGAACGCCTAGATTCGTCTTGAACGCTTGTCCTGCTTTGCCGTAATGTTGGAAAAAGTATTGTCTGTTGGGATTGCTGAACGGAATATACCCTCTCACATACACCTTCGCATTTATGCACTGATCTGACGGCGTGATATAAACCTTTGATACTGCAATATGGTTTTTTAGTATGTCAGGACAATCAGATGCCATATACTTCTTTGCAACTTCTGCTCCTGCTATAACCATTTCGCTCAATACATCATCGCATTTGCGGTTTATTGATTCGAATTGCATTATCACATCGGTCGGCAATTCAAGATTAAACTTTGCCATCAATGAGTCACCTCTTTCGCCTGAATCTCGAGGAAAACATCCGCTTCATCCATGTTGTTCAGATACTCGATCGTGTAGGTTTTGCCCTTGAAATCGATCTCCATATCTCTATTGATCCCCGTGTGTGGAAATCTGATGGTGAAATTCGTGTATGCCTTCTCGAAGTCGCTCCCGTTTCGGATCAGCGTGAAGCCTTTGGTGGTTTTGATGTCTGCATACGGCGACAACACAAGAGTCCTTGTCTTTGTCTTAAAGCCTTGAGAATCCTTCCCGATCGTCACGGAGTATATCTCGATTTTATGCTTGAACTTCCCTGCGTTCGTCATAACAGATTCACCGAGTGCATATTCAAGATGGACTCAACCACTTTGTTTGCATTTGAACTGTCTACATAAAGCGTGCGATTATCGTACATATCCTGCACTAATACAAGCACGCAAATGATGATGTCGCGATACGAGTCCAATTCCTGAATTGTTCTCCCCGTGTATTCGGCAACATAAACCTTCGCCACCGTCAAGAGTGTAGACAGTAGGTTGGTGGTGTCTGTGTCTTTCTCCGATATGCGGAGATAGTCATACAGATCATCGGTTGTTATTTGCGATACCGATTGAATGTTCTGCATCTTACGCCTCGTAACTACCCGTAACTCCGAGAATGGTTACATCCTTCTTGATGTTCCCTGCAACAAGGTTTTCGTCTACCACCTGCGCGGTTGCGTATGCGGTAACATCGGTTTCAGCCGTGTCCGTGATGTTGATGTTTCCGGTCGGAGTGATGAGCGTGAACTCCTTTGCTAAACCGTCAGAGATAAACTTTGCTCCGACTTCATCGGAAACCGAAATCACCTGACCTTTTGCAACGGAAATCAGCTCGCCCGTGTCATTGTCACGAACTGTGAAAGGAATAGTTGCTTCAATCTTCATTTTTCTTCCCCTTTCTCTTTGGTTTTGCAACCGCTTCGTGCTTTTCGGTTGACTCATACGGTACGATGTACCCTGCTTTCAGCAGATCATCGGCAAGGGATTGATCGGAAATCTCTCCGATCTTTCCCTTTGCCATGTTGATCTGACCAGAGAAAGAGATCGTTGCTAAATACAGCATATCTCTCGTCTCCTTTCTTGTTTACGATGCCGCCATCGTCAGCTTTGCGATCTTCTGCTGATCCTCGACCGTTGCATCCATCTCGAAGAAGCCGATAACGCCGTCAGCGTGTTCGTCAGCATAACGCTCACGAAGCACCTGAATATTGATGTCTTCGGAGAACTTCGTTGCAAGCCCCTTGAAATCTCCGTAGTAGATAACGTTCTTGCTTGCCGCGATCTCCGGCATATTGTCGGAAACGTACACGGGCTTGCCAAGAAGGGAAGTGCCGAACGGGGTAGACACATCATCGTTCAGGAGATAACGCCCCATCTCGTCCTTGAGGAGACGGAGAGCCGTTCTCGTAGCAGGAGACATGATCCAGATCGCATTGCTCTGATAGATGTCCTTCACCTTGTCATGAAGCTTGATGACCTCGTCTGCGGTGATCGCCGTTGCGCTTGCCGCCGTCACGCCGTTCGTCAGAGCGGACAGACCTTTTACTTTGGTGAGCGGAGCGCTCGGATCAAGAAGCTCCTTCTCGATGAAGCGCGCGATGGAAGTAGCCATCAGATCGATCACATGGTCAACGATGTTGAACTGTGAGTTGTTGATGAGACTTCTGGAAACCTTCACAAGCGCACCAGCAAGGAAGCCCGTCAGAGAGATCGTGGACTTGAACTCACCAACGTGAGAAGCAAGCGCAGAGAACTCCGTAGCGTATGCAACCGTGATGTGATCTTCCGGAGAAGCATCATCATAATACGGGATCGTCAGCGTTCCCTTGACATTATACTTGCTCGATCTCTCAAGCACCGGACAGATGTCATACACCTTCTTGATGATCTTGTTTGCGATCGTTGCCGGTATAACCGCGCCGTTGTCGCCCTTCGTCAGATTCGTGTCGCGCTCGTTCAGCGTTCCGCGAATGTACGCTTCAAATGCTGCTCTCTCCTGCATCTCGTTCATGGATCTCTTTTCCTCCTCACTGGGTTTCTCTTCGGTCGGCTCTTCGTCCGGCTTCGCTTCTGCTTCAGGCATCTCACGGAAGTCATCATCAAGTCCGAGTGCTTTCTTGATCGCCTTGACATCATCGCGGATCTCCGTGATCTCTGCCATCTCATCCTCGGTCAGCTCGCGCTCTTCCTTCTTCGCGGTAGCCGCGATGGACTCTGCACGAGTGATCAGATCGTTCTTCTTCTCTTCCTTTGCTTTTCTTTCCGCATCGGTAAACAGTTTCGACATGGTTTTTTCCTCCTTTTAGTTTTTCATGTCAGCGATGAGTCTGTCGACTTCATCATAATTCACTTTATTTTCCACAACCTCCGGCTCTTCCTTTGGCTGATCAGAAACTTCCTCGACCTGACGGATCTGCATCGCATCCTCGAACGTGTCGCCGTAAAATACAGACTTTTCATCAGATCTCACACACACAAGCGTTCCGTCATACGCAGGGATCGCTCTCTTGTCGAGTAGAGATACCTCTTCGAGATCCAAGTCTTTCACATCGCGGAGCGGAAGTCCGCTCTCATCGAGCTTCATGTCGACATCGCGGTCATAGAATCCGAAAGACCATCCAACAAGATCACCACGCTTCGCCGTCTCGACCACTTCCGGATCGGTGATCGTTGCTCTTGCCCGAAGTCCGATGTTGTCCTCTTCAAGCTCGAGATTGCCCTGCTTCTGTGATCCGAGAAGTTTGTCGGGATCATGGTTGAGCAGGATCTTCACATCATCGTTTCGCTTCAGAGCCTTGCCGAACGCACCCTTGCAGATCCGCTCTATGAATTGCCCCATCCGAGACCAGAGCGGTTTGCTACGGCGTTCCACCGCATTGACATATCCCTCGATCTCGACCTTGTCGCCTTTGATCCTGATCTCCATTATGCCGCCCCTCCGACTTTCTGCCATGCTGCGCCGTCCCAATAATAGGTATCGTTCGTGTCTAACTCATGGAACTTGCTATTGACTCCGATCCCCTCTTCCGGTTTCGTGTCCTCGGATGTTCCTTCAAGCTCGACATAATCCGTTCCGTGGCATAATCTGTCTGTGATCATCGTTTTACCTCCTTTATGCGTCAGCGGAATTTCCGCTCTCGTCAAATTCTTTTGCAAGCTCATGACCTTCGAGCATCTCTTCGGTCTTTTGCTCCTCTTCCTCTGCTGCCGGATCTCCAATATCTCCGATCGTGTCCGTGTTCGGCGTGTAGTATATATGCTTGTCTACATCATAAAGCACCGCGCCGAGACCGACATTGATCACATCGAGACCGTCAATGTATTGCATATTCTCTGCTCTGCGGATCTCATTGAGTGTCATGAAGCCCGTTTCCTTTGCCAACTTGTATGCTTCATAGCGTTCTTTGATGTTGACTCGGACGATCTCCTTCACATCGAACTCAAAGAAGTGATTTTTCTTTTCCTTTTCCAGAAGCAGATCACGATTCAGAGCCGTCTCGAACGCTTTGATGATCGGATAAATCGCTTCCTTGAAGGTGCGCTCGAAATCGTTCGGGAAGATGTGGAAAAGCGCATTGATCTCGTCCGTCAAGGTCTTTTTGCTTTCGTTCATCTGTGTTTCAACCGCGCTATTCGATGCTTCCTGAAACTCTACGCCGTTATTCAGGACAACCACGTTCTCGGAGTTGTTTGAATACAGATTTTTCCACGCCCTTTTCAATGCCGTGATCTCATCGTTCGCAAGTTTGTGATTCGATTTTAAGAATCCGCGCTTGTTGCCGCCGATGGAGACCATCCCCAATTGATAGAGCAAAGTCTGATATGCCGTCTCGAGTGCTTTGGAGACCTCAACGGTCAGACCGACTCCAGATGCGCCGTCTTTTGTATTCCGCAGGAGCTTCAAGAAGTCATACGGCTGAAATGTGCCGACATTTTTCTCCGATCCCTTGTTATCGTAGCCGCCTACAAAGATCTGATACTGTTTGAAGATCGGCTCATAGACCTTCATGATCGTGATGTATCTGTCCTCGACATAATAGAGACCGCTCACATCGTTCCGAAACTTCTGGATGTAACAATAGCCGCCCTTACCCAATAGGTAATCTGTGACCATTGCCTTTTTCATTTGAAAGGCATCGAGAGTGTCTCTCGTGTCGCCGTTCAGAAGCACCACTCTCGGATCATCGCTCTTTTCTTCGACCTTTCCGTCTTTCACTTTGTAGAGCTTGACGGGCATCGATGCGACCGTGTTGGAAATGAAGTCAACCGCTCCATTGACCACCGGAAGAGTCATCACCTTTTCCCTTGTGATCGTCTCGGAGTTGATGAGTGCGTTCAGAAGCACATCGTCAACGATCGGCTCTTCCACCTTCGGCTCTTCTCTTTTGTTGAAAAAATCAAACAATCCCATCTCTGCTCCTAAAATGTCTGCACAAAGAAGTCGCTTCCGAAGATCACATCCTGCTGGAGTAGGTAGATCGCATTTATCAACCCGACTACCATGTCAACCTTGCCTTTCGACTTCTTCTTGTTGACATACAAGTTTTTGTTGTTATCGTGAACGCATCTCGCGTTCTGGAAGTTTATCTCGAGCATTGCGTTCGGCTCATACATGAACTCCTTGCTCAAGATCTTCTCTTTCAAGAGCTTTGTCGGTGGATGCAGGACGGATGAGTGTTGTCTGATCTCCACCGTGTTCAACCCTGCTCCTTCGAGTTTCTGTGCCGTTGAGAGTGCGTTCCAACGGTCATATCCGACCGCTTGTATCTGCACGCCCATCTTCTCCTCAAGTGAGAGGATGAAACTCTCGATCGATCCGTAATCGATCACGCGATCTCCGCACGCGATCACCTTGCCGTGTGCCATAAGGTCTCTGTAATTGACCTTCTCGCTTGCCGTTTTCTCCTCGATCCTATCTTCCGGAATAAACGCATACGAGTCAGCAAGGATTCTGTTTTCATCATCGACCGCCACGATGCCGACCGATGTGTTATCGTTTGACTCTGACAAGTCGAGTCCTACATAAACCACTCTCCCCGTCCAATCGATCTTTGCGACCTTGCACTCCTGCACATCCTTGACATCAACGAACGTTTCCGTTCCTGCGCCCTGATATATGATGTTGCAATGCTTGCAGACGAAGTTTTCTCTGTTGCTCTCGATCGCTATGGCTTTCGCCCGTTTCTTCAGCAAGTCCTCCCATATCTGCTCGTTTTCAAGAGCAACGGGATTCGCTTGCTTCAGGATCAGATCGTCCGTCTCCCATCCTTTGACCTTGTCTGGCTCATACAGCAGGGAGAAGATCGTCTCGTCCTTCTCCAACCCGTCAAGCACCTTCTTTGCATAGGCGACTTCCGTCTCGAACGGATTGTCTATTGTCGGGTACTTTGTCGAAATGATAAACCCGAGCTTGTTGAGGATGTTCAACTGTCCGCTTCGCATTGCTTCGATCGGATATGCGATCGGCAACGCCCCGACCTCGTCCGCAATGAAGGCGTTCGGCAGCTTTCCGTCCATCCTGCTTGTCGAGTATGACAACGGGATGTACTGTGTCTGCGTTGGCTTGAACATGATGTAATCACGCAAGACCTTGAAACGCTTGCCGCCCTTGTGTTCGTAGACCAGGGGCGATGACCTTATCGTCTCCGCAATGGCTTCACGGATCTCTCTTGAGAGTGATCCGTCCGGTGCTACTGAGTAAAACTTCGAGAACTGCGGCTCGGTCAAAAACAATATGATGAAGATCGTTGCGATCGTGTATGTCTTAAAGTTTTTGCGGCAGATCTCAAGCACTCCCGTTTCATATCTCCGCTTTTTCGGATTTTCACGATGCACTACGCAGAGGATCGCGGTGTAAAATAACCATTGATATCCCGTTGTGCAATCGTAGAGTGCGCTTCCTGCTCTCAAGCCTTTCGGCATCACCAAGAGCTTCAGGATGTTCTCGATCTGTTTGACCTTCTGGTCGCTAACGATGTATTTTTTGTCTTTCCCTTCACAAATACGCATGAAGTCGCGCATTTGTGCTTTAACATACTTCGGCGTTGTCTTTGCTTTAACAGAAACCTTGCAAAAATCGTAGGCTTTACTTGCCATCATCCTCACCGTTGATCATTTCCATCAGCGGATCGGTCTCTTCGGCTTCAAGATCGGCATTGAAGTTTTTCAAAATCCTCATAAGTGTTGCAACCGTCTTGTTCGCGGAG
>Ga0310690_10010353_pt1 | contig 11606 bp, 9 predicted proteins | sample AusTroGonzalo_MG_2_FD_207661 | JGI IMG/M metagenome (GOLD analysis project Ga0310690, IMG submission 207661) | Bovine rumen microbial communities from tropical cattle in Woodstock, Queensland, Australia - Gonzalo_04 (v2) (version 2) | ecosystem: Host-associated > Mammals > Digestive system >...
CAACGGGTCCGAGATTTCGCCCCAGCAGGCCCAGCAGATGCTCCAGGCCATCCAGGCCAAGGAGAAGGAGACCCAGGACAAGGTGAACAAGGAGAAGGCGGCCGTGCTCAAGTCCCGCCAGAAAGAGAAGAATTGGTAGTCGCGTTATGAAAAGATGGATTGCAGCCCTCGTGGCGCTCGGAACGGCTTTCACCGGATGGGCCCAGTCGACCATCCGGGTGGAAGTGCACAATATCGTGGAACTGTCGGAACGCTTCAACGTCGTGTTCATCGTCGATGGCGAGCAGGCCCCTTCCGATTTCCAGTGGACCCCGGGTGATGAGTTCAATCTCGTCTGGGGCCCGCAGAAAGGCTCTTCCACCAGCGTGTCCATCGTGAACGGCAAGACCACCCGCTCCGCGCAGACATCCTATACGTACATCCTTCAGGCCCGGAAGACGGGCACTTTCACGCTTTCGCCCGCCACGGCCACCGTCAAGGGGGACCAGATCCATTCCAAGGCCGTGCAGATCACCGTCGTGGAAGGCGGCTCCGGCGCCCAGTCCCAGGGTCAGGCGCAGGGGGGCTCCCAGCAGGGCGGGGGACAGCAGGAGGCGCGTCCGTCGGCCTCGAACGACACCGGCGAGCTGTTCATGCGGCTGTACCTGTCCAAGCGCGACGCCATGGTGGGCGAGCCGGTTACGGCGACGCTCAAGATTTACCAGCGGGCGAACCTGACGGGCTTTGAAGACGCCAAGTTCCCGAAGTTCAACGGATTCTGGAGCCAGGAGGTGGATACTCCCCAGAGCATCGAGTTCCAGCGGGAGCAGGTGGGCGACAAGATGTACAACGCCGCCGTCCTGCGGCGCTGGGTGCTCATCCCGCAGAAGGCGGGGACCCTCACCATCGAGCCGTCCGAGATCGTGTGCCTCGTGAACGTACGCACGCAGCGGCCCCGGACCGGTTCCATCTTCGACGATTTCTTCGAGAACGACTACGTGACGCAGCGGCAGCGCGTTTCCACGCCGGCGATGAACGTCCGGGTAACCGCCCTGCCGGGCGGCGCCCCGGCCGGTTTCTCCGGCGCCGTGGGCGAGTATGGCGTCAGTGCGAAGCTGAGCAAGGACGTGTTGAAGACGCACGATGCGGCGTCGTTAATGGTCACGGTCACCGGCAAGGGCAACGTGTCCCTGGTGGAGGCACCGAAGCTGGATTTCCCGCCGGATTTCGAAGTCTATGACGTGAGAGCCACGTCCGCGACGGACAAGAGCGGTACCAACGGCTCCAAGACGTTCGAGTATCCGTTCATCCCGCGCAGCCCGGGAGACTTCGTCCTCCCGCCGGTTCGCTTCTCCTACTATGACGTGAAGAACCACCGGTATGCGACGGCCACCACCGATTCGCTGCGCCTGACCGTGGAGCGGGGCGCCGCAGGCGCGGCGCAGCCCGTCCCGGACGGCGCCGGCACGCTGACGGTGGACCGCAAGGGTGTGAAGAACCTGGGCGAGGACATCCGTTTCATCAAGACGAAGACTTCGCTGGGCGAGGACAAGGGCTTCTTCGTGGGCAAGCCTGGGTATTGGATCCTGGCGGCTCTGCTGCTGCTCGCCGCGGCGGCCGCGTGGCTGTCGCTGCGGAAGCTGGCGGCCCGCCGCGCCGACGTCGCCGGCAGCCGCAACCGCAAGGCGACCCGGGAAGCGCTGAAACGCCTCAAGCTGGCCGGGGATTTCCTCGGCAAGAACCTCTATACGGCCTTCTACGAAGAGCTGCATCGCGCCCTCGTGGGCTTCGTGGCTGATAAACTTACCATGGACGTAGCCGACCAGAGCAAGGAGAACATCGCTGCCGAGCTCTCCGCCCGCGGCGTCGCTCCCGAGACCGTCACGGCCTTCACCGACCTGCTGGACGCCTGCGAGTACGCCCGCTACGCCCCGGATGCCGGTCATGAAGCGATGAACGCCCATTACCAGCAGGCCGTCTCCGTCATCACCGCCATCGACGCATCCATGAAGAAAGGTGTTTCCGCGGCGCCGGCCGCTACCTTGCTGGCCCTGTTGCTGATGCTCCCCCTGGGAGCCCGGGCCGCCGAGAGCTATCCCGATTCCCTGTGGCAGGCGGGGATCACCGCCTATTCGGCCGGCGACTGGGACCAGGCCGCCACGGACTGGTCGGACGTCGCGGCCACCGGCCTCCGTTCCAAGGAATTGTATTTCAACCTGGGCAACGCCTGTTACAAGGGAGGCGATATCGCGAAGGCAATCCTTTATTACGAGCGCGCCCTCCGGCTGGACCCGTCCGACGCCGACATCCGCTACAACCTGGATTTCGCGCGGAACCTGACGCAGGACCGCATCGACGAGGTCCCGGAATTCATCCTGAAAACCTGGATCCGGAAGGTGAACTACCTGCTTCCGTCCAATGCCTGGGCGGGGCTCTCCCTGTTCCTGCTTGCCCTGGCCCTGGCGCTGGGCCTGCTGTTCCTGCTCGGACCCACGCCGGGCACCCGCCGGACCGGCTTCTTCACCGGCATTGCGGTGCTTCTCCTCGCCCTCGCGGCCTGGGGTTTCGCCCACAGCCAGAAGGTCGCCGCCGAACGCCACGACACCGCCATCGTCATGCGCCCCGTGACCTCCGTCACGAGCTCACCGTCCAGCGAGTCGGCCAAATCCCTGTTCATCCTCCACGAGGGCACGAAGGTGAAAGTCCTGGACGAAGTCTCCGGCTTCACCGACATCGAGCTCTCCGACGGCCGCCGGGGCTGGATCGCCACCGGGGACATCGAAAGAATCTAAAAACACACGATATGATGAAAAAAACCTTCTTCCTTCTTTTCTCAGTCGCCCTGATCACGGGTTGCGGAAGTACCTCCCATTACACCGCAGAGTCCGATACCCTGGACATCGGTTACGGCGTCCAGGACAAGGACAAGGCCACGACCGCCGTATCGAATCTCAAAGTGAAGAAACTCGATGCGCAAACCTATTCCGACATGTATGCCTACCTTCGGGGCCGGGTGCCCGGCGTGCAGGTCACGTCGGACAACCGGATCATCATCCGGGGTATCGGCACGAACTCCGACGCGACCGACCCGCTCATCCTGGTAGACGGCGTGGAGATGTCGGACCTCTCCGGCATCAATCCGGCCGACGTCAAGTCGGTGGATGTGATCAAGGACGGCTCTTCGGCCATCTACGGCATGCAGGGCGCCAATGGCGTCATTATCATCAAGACCGTCGGGAGCGGTGGAAATTAGGCCCATGAAACGCATGTGTTTCATTCTCCTGTCCGTCGCCCTGACGGCGGGATGCGGTACGACCGCGCAGGCGCCCCGCGACGATGAGGCCGTGAATATCGGCTATGGGCTTGTCCGGAAAGGCGATCTGACCCAGTCGGTCTCCTCCATCCAGGTGAAGGAGAACGAGATGCAGGGTTACCGTGACATCTACGATTATCTGGAAGGCCGCGTCGCCGGCGTGGAGGTTACCTACGACAAACGGATCATCGTCCGCGGCGTCAATACCGTCAACGGCTCCACCGACCCCTTGATCCTCGTGGACGGCCAGGAGTGGCAGGACATCTCCTCCCTGAACCCGAACGACATCAAGTCTATCGATGTCCTCAAAGGCAGCGCCACGGCCATCTACGGCCTCCGCGGCGCCAACGGCGTCATCATCATCACGACGAAGAAGTGACCCTGCCATGATCCGTTTTCCGAACGCCCTCAGGGCCATTTTGTTCCTCGTTTTGCCGGGGATGATCCTTCTGTCCTGTTCCAGACTGGATGAAATCGAACAGCGGCTCACAGACAGCGAGGGGAGGATTTCGCGACTCGAAGACCAGGAAAGCGAACTCTCGAAGGCGGTCGCCGCCCTGCAGGAAGCCTTGCGGACGAGCAATACCATCAAAGATGTGTACGGAACCGCCCAGGGCTGGAAAGTGGAGTTCACGGACGGGACATCCATCGATATCGTCAATGGAACCGACGGGCAGGACGGAATCACCCCGCTCTTGAAGGTCGATGCCGAAGGATTCCTCTGTGTCTCCTTCGACAAGGGAGCCGCTTATTCCCGGTTGCTGGACGAGCAGGGGGAACCTGTCAAGGTCACGCGGGAAGACTGGGCGGAAGGCCTGTCCGTGCGGGTGGTGGAAATGGAAGACGGTCGGTATGCCTTCGAGACCTACTATGCATCCAACCCCGACGAGACGGTCAGCAGGATGCTTACCCCCTTCTCGAACAAGCCTGGGACGGTCATTTCGTCCATCCTGGAGGACGCCGCTTCCAGGACCATCACCCTGACCATGGCGGACGGTACGGCCTTCTGTTTTCTGAGGGCCGACAGGACCCCCGTCTCCATCGTGGTGGTCAGCGCCCCCGAAATCACCTTGTCTTCCCAATCGACCGCCGAGGTCATCTTCCGGGTCAATCCTTCCGACGCGGACTTTTGCTATAACCTCTCTTCCGGGGACTGCAACATTGCCATCGACCGGACCGCCATCCTCACCCGGGCGGGGACGGGCTACATCACCACGCCTTCCAATTATACCCTGAAATCCGTGGAACCCGTCTACAATGAAAACGGGATGCTGATGAGGGGGCAGTACAAGGCCGTCATCCAAGATACCGGTCTATCCGATTCCTATGACGAAATGATGTCGCTGGTCCTGACTATCGGGGAGAAGGACCATCCCGTACAACTGTCTTCGTCTGCCGTCCGGGTCCGTTACTGCAGCAATGTCATTACGTCTTTCGCCTTCCTGAAAGAGAACAACCCCGGTTGTCTGGAGGATGATATCTTTGGATGGATCAAGGGGAATGAAATCCTCGTCGCAGGGCCCTATTTCCCGGATCTGAGCCACCTGGTCGCGACATTCGAGACGGCGGCGGAAGCGGTTTTCACGGAGCAGGGCCTCCAGCTGAACGGTTTTTCCGCCAATGATTTCTCGGTCCCGGTCCGCTATCGGCTCCATTCCGAAGGGTTTGCGGATGCCGAGTATACCGTCAAGGTCATCCGTTCCGGATTGCCTGTGGTCGTCATCGACACGAAAGGACAGCCGGTCAATTCCAAGGAAACCTGGCGGGAAGGCTGCGATATCCGCATCTATGATGCCGACGGCGCCGAACTGTATGCTTCGGACAAGTTGCAGATCAAGGGAAGGGGAAATGTGAGCTGGGGCTATCCCAAGAAACCGTTCGCCCTCAAGTTGGACAAGAAGGCCTCCATGCTGGGGATGCCGAAACATAAGCGGTGGTGTCTGCTGTCCAATTGGTCCGACAAGACCCTGATGCGCAACCATGTCGCCTTTGCCGTCTCCCAGGCGACGGATCTGGAGTGGACGCCCCGGGGCCGGTATGTGGAGCTGTTCCTGAATGGGGAGCATCTCGGCAACTATTATCTGTGCGAGCAGATCCGCGTGGACGAAAACCGGGTGAATATCGAAGAGATGAAAGCCACGGACATCGAAGGTGACGCCCTGACCGGCGGATACCTCATGGAAATGGACTCGTATTTCGACGAGGTGAACAAATTCCGTTCATCGCGGAAAGACCTGCCCTACAATTTCAAATCCCCCGATGAAGAAGTCCTCCAGCAGGAGCAGTTCGAGTATATGTCCGGTTTTATCGACAGTCTGGAGACGGCGCTCTACGACGATGAAGAATTCGCGGCGGGAACGTGGGAAACCTATCTCGATGCGGAAACCTGGGCGGATATGTTTTTCGTCCAGGAGCTGGTGGGAAACTGGGAGCCGAATCACCCGAAGAGCTTCTATGTCTATAAGCAGCGGCTGGGAAAACTGAAGGCCGGTCCCGCCTGGGATTTCGACTGGTTGACCTTCACGCCGGGGTACGCGGACAAGATGATAAACACCGAGGCCGTCTATTATGACCGGTTGTTGACGGATCCCACCTTTGTGCGGGTGTTGAAGGAGCATTGGGCTTCGCACAAAGAATCCTTCGCCGCCATTCCCGACCTCATCCGGGCGACGGCTTCGGAGCTGGAAATCTCCACTGGAATCAACTTCTCCATGTGGTCGGTCACCCCGGACTACGCCTATGACTGGAACATGACCCCGGATGAAGCCATCGAAAGCATGATCTCCTCCTATCAGACCAAACTGGCCTGGATGGACAACTGGATCTCCTCGCTCTGACCGGGGCTCGTCCGCGACACACTGAAAAGCCAGTCCTTCCGGGGGCTGGCTTTTTTCGTGAGTTATTTCACCACCCGGTAATAATTCTCCTTCCGGGGCTTGGGGTCGCGGGGTGGGGCGGCGGGGTAGCCGAGGGCGAGGGCGCCGACGCCGATAAGGCCTTCGGGGAGGCCCAGTTCGGCCATGAGGGCACGGCCTTCGGGGGTGGCGAACATCTCCCGCTCGCGGTTGATCCAGCAGGAGCCCAGGCCGATGGCATGGGCCGCCAGCATCATGTTGCCGAGCACGAGCGAGCCGTCCGGGACGCCGTTTTTCCAGGTCTCCGGGTCGGAGGCGAACACCAGCACGTAGGTGGGGGCGCCGTAGAAGGGGTCGATGTCCCGGCCCCAGACCTCGCGGTTCATGCGGGAGATCTTCTCCAGGAGGGCGGGGTTCTGTACGGCCACGATCCAGGGATCCTGGAAGCCCCTGGCCGTCGGGGCCCAGGTCCCGGCCTCGAGCACGGCCTCGAGTTCTTCGTCCGTAATCTGCTCCGGCTTGTAACTCCGGATGCTCCGGCGCGTTCTCAGCGCCTGCAAAACTGTGTTGTCCATATCGTCAGGGTTTGAGGGTCTTATCGAAATCGAGGCGTCCGTCCGCGCGGTAGGAGCGGAGGGTGAGGTAGCCGTGGGAATAGACGACATCCAGGCGGCGGGCTTCGTTGTTCACGAAAATCGGGAAGTCGTTGCCCATGGAACCGGCTTCGCAGAACATCTGCGTATGCAGGTCCGCGCCGATCATCAGGTCCACGCCCGCCTTGTTCAGCATCGGTACGATGTGCACGTTGAGCCAGCGCTGGAGGAGATAGTCGGACTTGTCGGGGTGGTCGATCATGGGTACATGGAGCATGCATATCTTGACGGGGGCTTTCCGGAAAGAGCGCTCCTTCATCGCTTCCCGGGCCCATTCGATCTGTTCGTTCAGATAATCCTCATACACGTCCGAGCCGCTGTACAGGATGGAGCGGCTCTTCCCGGTCTCGCCGGCGTCGAAGACGATGAAGGCCACGGGACCCTGGCGGAAAGTGTAGTAGAAGGGGGCCGGATCGGCGTTCGGGTACACGTCGGCCACCAGTTCCACGTTGTTGCCGCGGCCTTCGTGGTTGCCCCTTCCAAAGAGGAGCGGGATGCCGGCGGGCAGGTTCCCGAGCGGTTCGATTTCCAGGCTCACGAACTCGTCCAGCCCGTGATTGGCCGCCGACGCGATGTCGCCGTTCAGGAACAGGAAATCCGTCGATGCGGAATCCACCTGCGCCGCCAGGGCCTCGTACCACTGCGTCCGGTTGTGGACGTCGTTGAACACGGAGAAACGGCACTCCGGGGCCTTCGGGTCGAAGGTGCGGACGCTGTGCCATTCCCCTTCATACGTGTCGCCGAACTTGGGGTTGCGCGCGTCGGAATCGTCCGCAAGCTCCTGCCCGCAGACGCGGTAGCGGAGCTCCGCCCCGGGCTGGAGCCCGTCGATGCGCACGCTGTGCAGGCGGTGAAAAACCCGGCGGCCGGCGAAGGTCTCCCAGACCTTCGTGCCGTCGGACAATTCGACACAAGCCATGCCGGGCAGGTCGCTGGTCCACAGGATGGTCACGCGGTCCGTCCGGACCTCTGTCACCCAAGGGCCGGCCTTGACGCCGCCGGCCAGGGCTTCCAGCCCCAGCGAAACACCCAGAAGAAAGAACAGTATCTTTTTCATAGTCAATGGATTATCTTACCATCTCCCACAGGACCACGCCCACGCTGACGGATACATTCAGCGAGTGCTTGGTGCCGTATTGGGGGATTTCCAGCGACAGGTCGCACGCGTCCACGACGTCCTGCCGCACGCCGGAGACCTCGTTGCCGAAAACCAGGGCGTACTTGCGCCCAGGCTCCCGCCGGAAATCCTGGCCGAGCTTGCGGGAATGGACCGTCTGCTCCACCGCCACGACCAGGTAGCCTTCGGCGTGCAGCGCGGCTACGGCGTCCATCGTGTCGTCGAAGTGTCGCCACGGGACGGCGTCCTCGGCGCCGAGGGCGGACTTGCGGATGTCCGCGGAGGGCGGGACGGCGGAGATGCCGCACAGGAGGACCCGGTCGATGCCGAAGGCGTCGGCGGTCCGGAAGGCGGAGCCGACGTTGTGCGCGCTGCGGATGTTGTCCAGCACCACGACGAGTCCCGAAGGGGGAAGATCCTTGTACGCGTCGGGGGTGATGCGGCCCAGTTCGATGTTCAGCAATTTTCTGTCGCTCATACCCTGCAAAGTTAAGAAAAAAGGAGTATATTTGCCTTATGAAACAGGATCTCCAGGTCTTCGACCTTATCAAGAAAGAAAAAGAGCGCCAGTCATCCGGCCTCGAGCTCATCGCATCCGAAAACTATGTCTCCGACCAGGTACTGGCCGCCATGGGTTCCATCTGCACCAACAAGTACGCCGAGGGCTACCCCGGCAAGCGCTACTACGGGGGTTGCGAGGTGGTGGACCAGATCGAACAGATCGCCATCGACCGCCTGTGCAAACTCTATGACGCGGAATACGCCAATGTCCAGCCGCACTCCGGCGCCCAGGCGAACATGGCCGTCACGATGGCCTGCCTGCGTCCGGGCGACGTCTTCATGGGCCTGGACCTGTCCATGGGCGGCCACCTGACCCACGGATCCCCCGTGAACGCCTCCGGCATCCTGTACAAGCCGGTCGCCTACGGGCTGGACCCGGAAACCGGCCGCGTGGACTATGACGACATGGAGCGCAAGGCCCTCGCGTGCAAGCCGAAGCTCATCATCGGCGGCGCCTCGGCCTACTCCCGCGAATGGGACTACGAGCGGATGCGCAAGATCGCGGACGAAGTGGGCGCCATCCTCTGGATCGACATGGCCCATACCGCCGGCCTCATCGCCGCCGGTCTCCTGAAGAACCCGGTCAAGTACGCGCACATCGTCACCTCCACCACCCACAAGACCCTCCGCGGACCGCGCGGCGGTATCATCCTGATGGGCAAGGACTTCGACAACCCGTGGGGCCTCACTACCCCGAAGGGCGAAATCAAGAAGATGAGCGCCATCCTGAACTCCAGCGTCTTCCCCGGCATCCAGGGCGGACCGCTTGAGCACGTCATCGCCGCCAAGGCCGTCGCCTTCTACGAAGCCGCGCAGGCGGATTATGTCAATTACCAGAAGCAGGTGATCACCAACGCCGCCACCATGTGCGCCGAATTCATCCGCAGGGGCTACAAGATCATCTCCGGCGGAACGGACAACCACCTGATGCTCATCGACCTCAGGACCAAGTTCCCGGACCTCACCGGCCGCCTCGCCGAGAACCAGCTCGTCAAGGCCGACATCACCGTGAACAAGAACATGGTCCCCTTCGACAGCCGCAGCCCCTTCCAGACCAGCGGCCTCCGGATCGGCACCCCGGCCATCACCTCCCGCGGCTTCGTGGAGAAGGACATGCTGGACATCGTCGACCTCATCGACACCGTACTCACCTCCTCCAACGCGCACTTCGCCGCCCTCACCGCCAAGGAACCCACCGAAGAGCAGCTCGCCGAACGCACCGCCCACACCAAGGTCATCGACGACGTCGTCCGCAAGGTCCACATGATGACAGCCGGCCGGCCGCTGAACCGGTACTGATCAAGGAGCTCCGCCCGAGTCGCGGAGCTTTTTTTTACCCGAAAACGACCGTCCTGTTCTTGTAGGTCAGGATCTTGCGTTCTATGTGTTTGGTGACGGCCCGGCTGAGGACGATTTTCTCCAGGTCGCGGCCTTTCAGCACCAGGCTGTCCGGCGTGTCCTTGTGGCTGATCCGGACCACGTCCTGCTCGATGATGGGCCCTGCGTCCAGGTCGCGGGTGACGTAATGGCTGGTGGCGCCGATGATCTTGACGCCCCGTTCGTAGGCCTGATGGTACGGACGCGCCCCCATGAAAGCGGGGAGGAAGGAGTGGTGGATATTGATGATATGGTGCGGATAGCGGGCGATCATCCGGTCACTGATGATCTGCATATAGCGGGCGAGGACGATGAAGGAAATCCGCTCGCGTTCCATCAGTTCCATCTCCGCCTGTTCCACCTCGTTCCGGTTCGATTTGTCGGGTAGGATGTTCCACACATGGAACGGAATGCCGAACTGATCCGCCACCACCCGGAGATCCTCGTGGTTGCTTACGATGCAGGGAATGTCCACTTCCCATTCGCCGGCGTGGTAACGGGCCAGCAGGTCATACAGGCAATGGCTCATCTTGCTGACAAAGATGGCCATCCGCGGGCGTTCGTCGCTGAAATAGACGTTCGACTCCATCCCATACCGCTCCGCAAAGTGGGCGTCCACTTCCTCCTGGATCCGTTCCCGGGGGATGAGGAAACTGGACAGTTCCCATTCGATCCGCATGAAGAGCCGCTTCTCGAGGATGTCCACATATTGGTCGAGATAGACGATGTTTCCGTGATTCTGCGTGATGAACCCCGTCACGTCCGTGATGATGCCCTGCCGGTCCGGGCAGTGCAGCAAAATGATCGCTTTGCCTTCTGACATACTGCAACTACTGATAACCGTCGGCAAGTTAGCGATTTTTTCCCAAACCGCCCTTCTTGCTCATGAAAAAAGCCAGCCCCTCGAAAGGACTGGCTTTTCGGCGTGTCGCTGAGCCGGACGCTTACGCGTTCTGCTTGATTTCGGCCTGGGCCGCGGCGAGGCGGGCGATGGGGACGCGGAAGGGGGAGCAGGAGACGTAGTCGATGCCGATCGTGTTGAAGAACTCGATGGACTTCGGGTCGCCGCCGTGCTCGCCGCAGATGCCGCACATCAGGTTCTTGCGGCTGCTGCGGCCCTTGTCCACGCCGATCTTCACCAGCTGGCCGACGGCCTTCTGGTCGATGGTCTGGAACGGGTCGGCGTCGATGATCTTGTTGCCGAGGTAGTCACCCATGAAGGTGCCGATGTCGTCGCGGCTGAAGCCGAACGTCATCTGGGTGAGGTCGTTCGTGCCGAAACTGAAGAACTGGGCCTCGCGGGCCATGCGGTCGGCGGTGAGGGCGGCGCGCGGGATCTCGATCATCGTACCGAACTGGTAGTCGATCACCTGGCCCTGATGGGCCTGGACCTCGGCCTTGATCTTCTCGCAGATGGCCTTCTGGAAGCTGAGCTCGCGGGCGGAGATGGTGACGGGGATCATGATCTCCGGGTGCGGGTGCAGGCCTTCCTTCTGGAGTTCGGCGGTGGCGGTGAAGATGGCGCGGTACTGAGTCTCGGCGATCAGCGGGAAGCTGACGTGCAGACGGACACCGCGGTGGCCCATCATCGGGTTCACCTCATGCAGGGAGGCGCCGCGCTTCTCGACTTCCTTGACAGAAATACCCAGGTCCTTGGCCAGTTCCTTCTTCTTGTCCGCGCCCTGCGGGACGAACTCGTGGAGCGGCGGATCCAGGAGGCGGAAGACGACCGGCTTGCCGTCCATCACGCG
>Ga0310690_10010355_pt1 | contig 11605 bp, 20 predicted proteins | sample AusTroGonzalo_MG_2_FD_207661 | JGI IMG/M metagenome (GOLD analysis project Ga0310690, IMG submission 207661) | Bovine rumen microbial communities from tropical cattle in Woodstock, Queensland, Australia - Gonzalo_04 (v2) (version 2) | ecosystem: Host-associated > Mammals > Digestive system >...
GATAACATGTTACAAATCCAGAGCATCGGAAAGGAGCTGTTGGATAACATTGTTCGTGCGTTCTGTGAGGAATACGAATCTGAAGTATATGGTGGTATCAATTACCAGCCGTTTACCCAAAGGTTCTCTGATGAGTGTGCCGGTATCTACATGACCGTTACGCTCGAGGTACCAGTAGACTCAATATGCGCTGAATTCTAGGAGGATTGAACTATGGGTATGAAAAACATGGATTGTAACACAAAAGGTCACTGGATAGCTTTCTGGATTTGTCTGGGTGTAGCTATATTCCTAATGGTTGGTAGCGCAATCGTACCGCCACCATTCATTGTGGATGCATCAATTTTCAAATGCGTAGCCTGGCTATTCGGCTTTGCAGCATTGTCACAGGTACCGGCAATCGTTGAATCCGGCAAGACAGCCACAATCAAGCACGGTAACACTTCATTGACCGTCGGAAAAGAATCTGAAGACGATAACACACCAGTACTTGAAGGAGAGGACGAAGATGTTTAAACCAACGTATTTCACTTTCGAAGAGCTTGTATACTCTGACACAGCCGTAAAGAAAAAGATACAGAACATACCAACCTGGGATGATATTGAACACATCAGGGAACTTGCATTGTTCCTGGACGCTATGCGTGAGGAATACGGTAAACCAATATTCGTTAGTTCAGGGTTCCGTTGTGCAAAGTTAAACAAAGCCGTTGGAGGAAAGGATACGTCCGTCCATAAGATTGGCTATGCTGTGGATTTGTACGTTAAGGGAGGTAAGAAGGAAATGGACAAATTCGGTGATTGGTTGAAGGGTTGGTTGAAATCCAGTGGTAGGTCCTGGGACCAGCTCATCACCGAAACATCAAGTACAGGTGGATATTGGTATCACCTCGGATTGTATAACAACAAAGGCGAACAGCGCCGGATGATATTTGGATTGGCTGTGTAATGAACGATGACTATCCGTATCAATTGGAAGAGGCTATTTTGTTCAGTCGGTACGGTATTGTTGGTTATCGTACTGATACTCCTGATACTGGTTCTACTTCCGTTCCTGGTGTTGATGACTCTGACGTTCTTTCGTGTATTCTAATACAGAATGTATTTAAAGAAAATTGAAATTAAATAAAAAATGTATGTTGTTCTTATGTATCTTACGTTAACGTATATATGTTATTTAACTTTTTTTCTTTTTACTTAAGATACATCTAGCTTAAGATACATTTACATATAATATACATATACGTATTATACATACGCGAAGATTGAAATGTAACCAAGTGAAAACAAAAACAGTTAACTGATTCAATTCGTAAAAACAGTTAACTGATTCAGTTCGTAAAACAGTTCCCTTCGTTTCGCTTCGCTCCGTTTCGCTACGCTTCGTTTCAACTTCGTTTCATTTCGTTTCGTTACGCTTCGTGTTCGTTACGATTCGGTGCGGTTCGTTTGGCTACGCTTCGGTTCAATTTCTTTTTTCGTTTTTTAAGATAAATTAACATAAGATACACCTTATATATAGATGCACGAAAAAACACCAACTCGATTAGTTTTTTTATTAAAAGTCCGCCGTTATACAAAAAGCGTGCCATGATTAAAAAAATTCTTGTTTTTTAAAATAAAAGTACATACCTTTGTCGTAGAGTTCTACCAGCACCTCCGTACTTTAGTGCTAGTGGACGGGAAAAATAACGATTAAAAAACAGTAGCCTTTGACTGCGGGAAGTACGGAGCCCAACGTCATTGGCTACAACTGTTTTTATATGGAGAAAAACGAGAATATCATTGTATCGTTTTACAGAGAGCACCTTGGATTAATAAGGATGCTTTCTGTAAGCCAGAAGGGAAGACTTCTAGACTCAATGCTTAGTGTTGTGTTCGATGGGGTAGATGTCGTTATTGATGATGACCCAATGTTATCTGCTGTATTTGAAGCAACAAAAGCGGCTGCTATCAGACAGGTTGACCGTCATAATAAGAATAACAGGATATCCAATAGCATGAAAGGTAACAACAACGCGTCAAAGCATAAAGTCCAGGGTCCTGAGAACCAGGCAACGGAACAACCAACCGACGTGACTGATTTGTATTAACAATTAAATAATATAAGCTATGTCAAAGAAAAACAAACCAACGAAAACCAGCGAACCATTCTGTTTCTGTTGCTGGCTTAACAAGAAGGAAGCCGTTGATAAGATGACGGTGGAAGAGGCTGGAAGTATTTTCAAAGCAATCTATGAATTTGCAAAGTTCGGAACCAAGAAGGAATTTGAAGACCGTTATATCGCATACGTATATAATGATATGTGTGCTGATATCGAACGTATGTATGAGCGTCATGGTGTTTCGCGTGTGGATTCTCTAGAATGGTTGACCTCTGAGGAAGACGTTAAACCAACTGTTAATAGTAAGCCTTCAGACAAGCCGGAGCCACTTCAAAGTGAACTAGTATATTCGACTGAGAACGGTTATGCTGATGAACTTACCGAAGATGAAAGCCTTATCCTTTGTTTGATTGATAAGGCGAAAGAAAAGTTCCCGGTCAGAAGTGATGGCACCTGGAGAGCTTCAATGAAATGGCTCAAAGGACAGCTCAATAAAGGTTGGGATGATTCGCGTATTACGAGGGCAAAGGAGTCTCTTAGTTTGAAGGGTTATATCACCTATAAAAAAGATGAAGAGGCACGTTATCACCTTTACAAAATACTCAAGACTCCAAAATACAAACATGCGGGATAAATGCTAGAAAACTACAAAATAGTCAATGACCTGTTTTATGCGGAGGTCTGTCAGGAGATAGAGGCGAAGTATCCTATCGTAGGTAAACTGGATATACCGATGTACGTATATATAGAGTACGACCATAGCCAGGAGCAATGGAACTGTACGTGTCGCCTCGAGCCGATGACAGGCAAACGTATCAATATCCACCGTCAATATTCGTCTGAAATAATTGGTGCTTATAAGGAGTTAGGAATATGCTAGTAATGGGACGTACTATTGGTGTAATGCCAATAAAACTTGAGAACCGTGAAGGAACGGACAAACTAAAGGAGCTGATATATGAAATCAATGACCACCTGTATGCAAACAGCGGTAGATACCTTTTCCAAAACCAAGCGGAGCATCTGTACGATGTCCTATGTGATTGCGGAAAGCGCGTTGCCGCACTTCAGGTCCCTGACAGAGCAAACGCGAAAAAGTCTGAGCTGCTTACAAAGCTTCGTACAATCTGCAACAGCCTTAAAAACTATAAAACGCAAAGCCAGAACAGCGAAGACCTGGAGCAAATGCAGAAAGCCATAAATTGGACCGTCCACCTATGGATTGAAGCCAGGGATACAATGACTCCGGAGAAAGCGCTGGAGCTCCTTAAAATGACCAAGGAGATACGAGGTTATATATTCCCATGGGATGAAGACCTTAAGACTGGAACACTGGTAAAGGCGAACAGCTGGTGTCTCAATTTTATCACGGAAAAATACCAAATATAAGATAACAAAACACATTGAAATGTCAGATATTAAAGTAACACATGTGGTCCTTGAGGAACTATCAAGACACAACGAAAGAAAGTTCAATAACGGACCAGCTTACATAACAGAAACATCACTGTATGCAGGCAAATGGGTTGAAGTACCTGAGAACGAAATCAGGGTCCAGCTTGCAAAGTCCGTAGGTTCAACTGTTGATGAGATAAACAAAGGAACCCATACGGAACAAGATGGTGTGACTGTGTTCACACCACCAGATAAGGATAGTATGTCTGATAGTTTTGCTGTATATCGTGAAGGTGACTACTATCTGATTGGACGGTATTTCGATTACAACAGGAAGGACCAAGAGACGGTGGAAATCGAATATGATATGGTAATGGCTGTTAGAGCTGATATCTTTTCACAGATGATAGATTACCAGCCGGAATAGAGAAAGTGTCTTAAATCGAAAATTAGAGGGTATTATGGGCAAATTTGGGGCAGATATGAGAAGGGCATACTGGCTGTCAAGGGTACTTGACTCAATGCCGTCAAACCCACCAAGGGATAAGAAGTTCTCAGAGTGTTCACCTGAGGAACAGGCATCACGTTATTTGCACAGGGCGTACGAGATTATGACCGGAGAGACGTTTGACCGCCAGGTGTTCAATGATATGATGAACCCCTATAAGGGGAAAAAATAAAAAAGTAATTACCTTAAAATGACAAACAAAGAAATCTATGAAAAGTATGGACCAGAGGAAGGTCAGCGCCGTATAGACGCTAAGAACGCCAAGTCAAGAGATTGGCGTGAGAAACACCCTGATTATTTTCGTCAATACCAGGATAACCATAGGGAGCAAATAAACGCAACTGCGCGTAAGTGGCAGAGTAAGCACCGTGAGGCTCAACAGAAACGTATGAATGACTATCACGGTACATTGGAGGGTAAGGCTACCAATCTCCTGCATTCGTATAAGCAAGCTGATAGGGACCGTCGCGGTAACGAAAATAACCTTACCAGGCAAGACATCATCAATAAGGTATACAAATCCGGATGCAAGTGCGTCTATTGTGAAAGTACGAAAAGACTCGGATTGGACAGGGTAAGCCAGTCATATCCGCATGATGTATACAATACGGTATGTTGCTGCTACGATTGCAACATGCATAAGGCTAGCAAAACTCTTGAAGAGTGGCTGGAGACTCTTGGAATGTCCGTCGAGGAATGGATTGAGAAGGTCGGAGGTGAGTTTAGTGACTCAATTCGCATACTTTATCCAGAAAAATAATCGAGTTTTCACTTTTTTAATAAATTCATTAGGCACCATTAACAATAACAGTAGCTATGTACCAACTTGTAACAACACATACCAAACGAGACCCACAGTCCAGGCTCGTCATCGGAGACAAGGGACTGATGTTCATCCTTGCTCACTTCAAGAATTTTCCACGACCATGGAAGATGGTTGACTGGAATGAGAATGGTTGTAAACTCCATTACAGAAACAGGAATGGCACCAAATCCGTCGGCATTGAGTATCCCAACGAAGGTGTAGCCGAAAGGTACTACAGCATCGAGGAACTTCAAGCCATGTACGACGACTCAGAATAACATTTTGTTCATTTAGTTTGTTTCCCTGGGTAGAAATACCTGGGGTTTTTGTATTCATGGCATGGTATTTGAATAGACCGATGTGTAGTTTACTTGTAGTTTGACTACAAATGTTTGTTGTATACAACCACCCTGCTGTGAAGTATGGTGGTTTGTTTTTTTATTTTGAAATCCATGAAATAGTATTATATTTGCACTATGGTTATTACAGACAAAGATATTTTAAAGAGCATGGATGCCGGTATACTCACTGTTGATGAGCTTTCCAGGCATTTACTTAGGAACTACAGCGCGTATCAGCTGGCTGCTGAACTAGCAAGGGATATCCTTGAGGAACGTGAAATAAAGACAGCCCTCAAGCCGGTAGTCGTAACACCCCAACAGCTTACTACGTTTTTTAAGATACAGGGATATCGGTTCGTCAACGGCGAACTGGTACCTGAGACACGAGGTAAGAAGCCTAGTGAATTGTAACCTTTTTGAAGCCGCCTTTTGGAAGTAGCTTATTTTCACCGCGAGTTCGAGCCTCGTCCGCACCGCAAACAGTGAAAAAAGCATCCTATAAGGCAATAAAACAAGCCCGACAGGATGCTTTTCTTTATTGTCTCTGAAGCCCAAAAAAAGGCGGCTACACGATAGACCAACACTTAATCTCTACTATCATGAGCCGTACTACGTTTTCAATCTCTTTCGTTTGCAGAGACTCAAAAGCAAACAAGACTGGTCTTGCGCCGGTAGAAATGTCCATCGTACTGAATGGTGACAGGAAGTTCGTAAACCTCCCGCGTAAGGAGAAACCTTCAGACTTCAACAAGAAACACAAGTCAAAGGACCTTGAGGATTACCTTAGCCTTATGCGCTCCAGGGTTAACTCCATTATGACGGAAATGCTTGCCAATGGAGAACCAATCACCACAGACAGCATCCGTGAGTATGTACGTATGGGAGGTTATAAATCCTATACCGTTGGTGACCTGTTCAAAGACTACCTGGCTCTACTCTCAAAGCGCGTTGATGTTGACCTTACGTATGGTGTATACCGCAAGTATGAACTTGTGCGTAACCTGTTCTTTAACTATATATCTCCTGACGCTGAATGCACGGCTATCACTAATGCAATCGTCAAACAGTTCCAGGTGGATTTGTATGCAAAGTATGACACCAGCACAGCCGCCGGATACCTTACCAAACTCAAAACCTTCATCAAGTTTGGTATCGATAACAACCGGATTAAAATAAACCCGCTGCAAGGCGTTAAAACCGTTAAGGGAAGGAAACCTATCATCTACCTTACAGAGTCTGAATTAGAGCAAATAAACCACCTTAAAATCGATAACGAGTCACTATCCAACATACGTGACGCATTCATCCTCCAGGCTAGCACTGGACTGGCGTATTGTGACCTGTATACGTTGAGGAAGGAGGATATCAAGATTAACGAGGACGGTACACACTACATCAGCAAGCAACGTACTAAGACTGGAACGACGTACACCACCGTGATACTTCCTATGGGTATTGATGTGCTTAAGAGACACGACTACCAACTGCATATCATAACCAACCAGAAGTACAATCTCTTCCTTAAGAATATCCAGGCATTGAGTGGTATAACTACCACACTTACCACACATGTAGCTAGGCGTACGTATGCCACTATGCTCCTGAACAAAGGCGTAAGACTGGAGACTGTAAGTAAATGCATGGGGCACCGGAACTCTAAGATTACCCAGGCTGCTTATGCAGAGGTACTTAATAACACCGTAATCTCAGAGGTAGTTTCCAAAATTCAGTAAAAATCTATTTTTGCTTAGCAAATCTTGCGCGAAGGTAGCAAAGATTAGCAAGCAAAAACACATTATCAATTAGTTAGGTCAATCAAATAGTCTATATTCATTTTTCGCCAGGACCGCAGTGATGTGCTCCTGGTTTTTTATGCTGTTTACTTGAAGAGGCTCAAACTTATATTTATATAAGTTACAGGGCTTTAACATGACGAATAATGAGATAGTAGAGATATTAGCCAAAGACCGCGTAGTAGAAAAAATCATTAGTCAGATAACGGATGGCGGTAAGAAAGCAAAGGACCCAGACACACTAGGTGATTTGGCTAATGATATATACCTGAGTTTACTCCAGGATAAGAATCTGGAGAAAATATATGCGGAGGGTCATCAAAAGTTCTATATCGCACGCATATGTACCAACAATATAATATCCAGCAGCAGCAGATACTATTGCCAATACCTTAAACCCAGGGTATTGAATGTAGGCTGGAATGATAATTACAATAAGCTTGAGGATGGAGGAAAAGAATAGCATACACATAACAGGAAAGGAACTCAGGGAGATTATGGCTGAGTATGCGTATAACGACGACATTATGTGTGATGAACGTCAGAAGGTACGTATAGCAAAGAAAGCCGTGGCAATGCTACCTGAACCGGACCGTATCATTTTCTGTCTTGCGCTTGATAAGGAATCATCCAGGGAGGTAGGGAAAATCCTTGGATGCAGTCACAGCACCATTCTCAAACAACTCAAAAAAATAAAGATGGACATTATGTACAACATAATGGAAATCCTGAAAAACGAAGGTGAAGACCTGGAGGATTAGATATGGAAACGTATTTGGTATTACTGTTACTCACTATAGCCAGTGTGATAGTCATAGATTTGACAGACTTCATAGATACTGTCAAACGCGTAATATGGAAATGGACGTGGAAGGATAAGAGGGAGTATAGAGACTTCACTTTAAAACCGTTCGATTGTTCACTGTGCGCCAGCTGGTGGATTGGTCTTGGATATCTCATCATATTCAACAAAATAACACTTCCATTGGTCGTCTTGCAGTTGTTCTACTCATACATGACACCAATCATCAAGGACGTCATACAAATGGTCAAGGATATTGCAATCAGGATACTTGATATGCTTTACGCCTACCTAAATCTAGAATAACGATTATAACTACTTACATAAAATAAAGGCATATGATTACATATAACGAAGAGCAGATGGAATTCCTTAAGGAGCATGAAAAACAGTTGTTCAACGCTACCTATCAGAATTTCTATAGAAGCACACATTCGACATTGCTTGATAAGATGAAAGCAATCTATGATAGTGTGGCAGAATCACCGTATCCTGCAAACTGGTCTTGCGGTCATTGCGTACTGGATTTCCTACGTCACGTTGGTAAGATATATTTCGATACCAAGAAAGCCGGTCAATTAACGGCACAGCAGATGACGGATTTACTCAACGCGGAAATGAAAAAATCGAAAGCAGATGAAAATAAGAAATCCGATGCACCAGCAAAATCATCCAAAATAAAGAAATCACCCAAGAAAACTAAGAAATAATGCCAGATAAGACTGCAAAGAAAATTAAAGCACCTGTAAAGAAAAAAGAGGTCGATACCATAACACAGATACCAGTGATTACTCCACCGGTGTTTGCTGGTGGTATGACTGAACAGGGTGCAATCAATTACATAGGTGAGAAAATACGTATGCACAGGGAAATGGGATTGAAAAAAGCATGGACTGAAGAGGACCTGTACATACGTCATCAACTTATTATTAACTGGCTCAGCACCGGTAGGTCAACAATGGACGTAGCAAGGGATATACGTAATCTCTGGGGTGTCGTAGACTCTACAGCAAGCCTCTATATCAAAGAAGCACTGGAATACCTTACAGCATCAACAGATAAATACCGTGATAAAGCAAGGGAAGTTCAACTGGCTAGACTGGAAAGATATATGGAGGAATGCAGACTGTGCGGTAAATACCTGGAAGCATCCAAGTTCGCCGACCAGATAGCAAAACTAACAGGTACATACCAGGATAACAAGAAACTTGAAATAACTTCAGATAAACCGATAAGCATAACCTTTGGCGAATAACGGTATACATATCGTACTGCCTAAACTTTACCCATGGCAAAAAGCCGTTACCGATTCAATATGTGGTAAACCCGGTAGCGGTCTGAAAGTCGTCGTTAAAGCTCCACGTCAGAGAGGTAAATCATTCGTATCTCAGGGTGTACTTTGCCACTATGCCGTTACCTATCCAAATACAGTTAGCGCTATCGTAGAACCAACCAACGCACAGGCTAGAAAAGTCTTCAGAAGCATTAAGAATGGTCTATGGGAAACTAGTGTCATTAAAAAGGCTAATGAAACATTCCTGGAAATTGAATTCATCAACAATAGCCGGATAATGTTCAAATCGGCTGAGTCAGGTGATAACTTGAGAGGTTATACGGTAAGCGGCGTACTCGTACTTGATGAGGCTGCATTCGTAAGCCAGGAAATACTCGAACTAGTACTACCATGGCTTAACGTACATAACGCACCTATGCTCATAGTCTCTACACCTAAAATTAGAGACGGTGTATTCTATAACTACTGGAAGGAAGGTATTGAAGGTGACGGTAATGTTACAAGTATAGACTGGAATGATTGGGACACCAGCGTACTACTTTCTGATGAAATGGTGGAGCAATATCGCAGAACATTAACCGCTAACCAGTTCCGTTCTGAAATACTTGGTGAGTTCCTTGATGATGAAGGCTTGGTATTCAATTACTTACGAGAAAATACAATTCCAGATACTCCTGGAAAATATTCAAAAGTCTTCCTTGGTATAGACTTCGGAGCTGGTGATAATGGGGACTATACGTCACTCAGTGCATTCAACGAACATGGTGAAATGGTGTTCCTGGATTACTTCAACAATTTATCCACGTTACAGCAGATTGACCGCTTGACGAATGACCTTATGTCTTTTGGCACCAACATAGTTTCGATAAATGCGGAAAACAATAGCCTTGGAAAACCACTGATAGACCTCATCATAAAATCGTTGAATGATAATCATCAGCAAGTTCTGGTTAGTAAAATAAACCGTTGGGTAACGACCAATGGAAGTAAATCAGAGTTGGTTAAGGATTTCCAGGTTGCGCTTGAACAGGGTAAGGTGAAACTGTTTGATAACAAGATGCTGTTGACCCAGTTCTCAGCTTACGAAGCTGAATACAATCCAAAGACCCAGGTGATTACTTACAACGGTGCGTACGGCACACATGACGACCTGGTGATGAGTACGATGCTGGCTTGGAACGCGTATAAGAAATTCACGGCTACCGGAAGCTATTCAATCGGTTTCTCAAGACATTAGTCTCATAGAAACTAAAACCTATATTGAAAAACAATAACTTACAAGAAACAGTCACAATTACATGATAACAAGTTACAAAGACCTTACGATTAAGAAGTATCAGGAGATACGCCAGATACTTGCCGATGACGGTGGTGAGCTTAACATCCAGTCCAGGATTATTGCTTGCCTTACCGATATGGAGTTGGATGCAGTGCTTAATCTAAGCCTTACCAAATACAATGAGTATGTACAGAAGTCATCCTTCCTGATGGACAAACCTGTAATAAACAAACACGTCCCTTCAAAGATTGTAATCAACGGTAAGGAGTATGTGCTTACAAAGAACGTGAATAAGCTAACGGCATCACAGTACATAGACTACCAGAACTACATTGCAGAGAAAGATAATGAGAAATACCTGGCGAATATCATTGCCTGCTTCTTGGTCCCCAAAGGAATGAAATACAATGACGGATACGACGTGCTGGATGTGGCTGAAGAGATAGCCGAAAACCTTTCAATCCAGGACGCTATGGATATCTGCTTTTTTTTTCGTCGGAAATATCTGAACTCAATAAAGCTTACGTTAACTTATTTGGGATTAAGGGTGAGGATGATGAAGGCGAAGGACCCAGAGACGAAGGAGAAGATGAAACAGGTGAACAAAATGATAGCGGAGTATCGTCTAGCTTTGGAGAACGTTGGGGCTGGGTGGTAATGGTGGACCAGGTGTCTGATATCACCAAATACACATGGGGTCAGGTGTTTGAAATGAACATCATTGAATTCCTAAACATCAATTGCTATATCAAGGACAAAAATAACTACGAGAAAGAACAACAGGAGAAATGGAAGCGGGCACACTAATATCGTTCGATAACTTGCTCAGGGTACTTAACGAGTACCGTCAGATGGTGGTCAGTCTATATAGGGATAAACTTATAGACGACGACCACGTTGCGTCACATGCTTTAATCGATAACATAAACTACATCATCAAGAAAGGTGACAAAGAGGTTGAGGTTGATTTGAGGCTACGTGATTACTGGAAGTATGTGGAGAATGATACTAAGCCACACTTCCCGCCTATCAATGCAATCCTCGAATGGGTCAAGGTGAAGCCGGTGCTACCGTCTAAGACCTATGACGGAAAGCTACCAACACAGAAACAACTCGCCTTTTTGATAGCCAGAAAAATTGATGAGAAAGGAACAAAGGGTAGTCACGACCTGCAACAGACCGTACAGGAGGTGAACGCTATGTTCGAACAGCGCATCGGTGAAGCAATCACACAGGACCTGAATGATGCTATGATTTCAATCATCACGGAGTTCCAGATGAAG